>Ga0068857_100004751_pt1 | contig 11507 bp, 7 predicted proteins | sample KBSCornC72_FD_66591 | JGI IMG/M metagenome (GOLD analysis project Ga0068857, IMG submission 66591) | Corn rhizosphere microbial communities from Kellogg Biological Station, Michigan, USA - KBS Corn C7-2 | ecosystem: Host-associated > Plants > Roots > Rhizosphere > Soil ...
GAGCTTGCGAAGGATCTGGCTTCGAACTCCCAAGCCGGATGTTTCGCTGCGCTCAACATGACAGTTACTTACGTTCCGACGGCAGACTGTTAATGCGCATTGTTGTGAAGCGAGCCCTACGAAACGCGTCGCGCTAAATGTCGAGGGCGACGAATTTCTGGACGTTGGAGACGAGGGATTCCATGTCGTATTTGCGGGAGAGGTCGATGGGGAGGAAGACGCCCTGGTTGTGATCGGAGGCGACGATCAGGTGGCGGTTGCCGTTGGTGGTGTAGCCCATTTCCTGCGGCTGGTGGCCGGTGATGATGAGGTCAGCGCCGACCTTGTCGGCGAACTTATCGACGGTGGCGGGGGACATGTGTCGGCCCCAGATCAGTTGGTAGACGGGGCCGGTGCGTTGGGCGTAATCGGGGCCGCTGAGTTCGCGTTCGAAGATGGAGAAGTCGAAGGCGTCGATCTGGTCGTCGGTGGGCATGCTGTGGCAGCAGAAGATGCCGTTTTCGGCGCGGACGGCGAGGGGGAGGGAGAGGAGGAATTCGGAGATGGCGACGTTGACGAGGGTGTGCTGGCCTTCGAAGGCGCGGCGGACGCCCTTGGTGAAGGCTTCGCAGACGGAGAGGCCGGCCTTCATGATGCCCTTGCCGTGGATCTGGGCGAGGTCGTGGTTGGCGAGGAGGAAGTGGACCTGCTGGGGGAAGTCGCACTTGAGTTCGGCGGCGCGGTAGAGGGTGATCCAGGATTCCTCGGCGCCGGTGGCGTCGTAGTGGTCGCCGTGGATCAGTTCGTGGAGGACGAGGTGGCGGTTGGGGTGGTTACCGAGGTCGACGGCTTTGAGGAGTTTTTCGAAGTTTCGGCGGTGATCGTGGAGGTCGCCGGTCATCCAGAGTTCGCCCTCGGCGGGGAGGTGGACGACCTGTTCCTGGCGGGCGGGCTCCATCCGATTCTCGTCGGACGCCGCCCCGAGCGTTTCGACCACCTGATCAGCCGTGGGTTGCATATAGGGCCGTAGTGTTAGTTTAGGCGTGGTCGTTCGTCAACGAGGGTGAGTTATTGGACGTGGCAACGTCGCGAAGCCGCAAGCGGTGAGCGAAGAATGACCTAACCGAGACGGATTGCAAATGTCTTCTCAGGAACGCTCGGCGCGGCGCGAAATTTTCTACGTCTACCGGCGGTGGGCGTTTATGATAATCTCTCCGCACGCGGTTGCGGCCGGGCCGACCTGAACCTTCGCCCGGCAGGTGAGAGAGCTGGCCAGGATGATGCGCTAACCGCTGTCCGCGTGTCCGTCGTCGTGATCGTTCCGACTTTGGGGTCGGGAACGAGGAATTCCGCCATGACCGTCGTCGCCGTAGCCGAACCGTCCACCCAAACTGCCCCCGTTGTGCGCGCCGGTCGCCACCGCGTCGCCCAGCCGGTGACGAACCGGGTGCGGCGGGATGGGAAGTTTTTTCGGCTTGGGGAGGAGAAGTTTTACGTGAAGGGGGTTACGTACGGGCCGTTCGCGCCCAACGCGGAGGGCGACCCGCTGCCGACGCCGGAGTACACGCGCAAGGATTTCGAACAGATTGTGGAGATGGGGGCGAACTGCATCCGGATTTACCATCTGCCACCGGCGTGGTTTCTGGATCTTGCGGTGGAAATGGGATTGAAGGTCTTTTTGGACGTGGCGTGGCCGAAGAACCTGACGTTCGTGGGGAACGCGGAGATCACGGCGCAGGCGCACGAGGCGGTGCGGCGGGCGGCACGGGCGTGCGGGAATCATCCGGCGGTGTTCGCGCTGAGCGTGGTGAACGAGATTCCGCCGGACATCGTGCGGTTCGTGGGGAAGGCGAAGGTGGAGGCGTTCGTCGATGATCTCGTGGCGACGGCGAAGGCGGAGGCGCCGGAGTGCCTGATCACGTTCGCGAACTTTCCGACGACGGAATACGTGCAGCCGCGGACGATCGATTTCGTCTGCTTCAACGTCTACCTGCACGAGGACAAGCAGTTTCGCAATTACATGGCGCGGCTGCAGAACATCGCGGGGGATAAGCCGCTGATGCTGGGGGAGTACGGCATAGATACGTTCCGGGAGTACGACGAGCAGAAGCAGGCGGAGATCCTGGCGAACCACGTGCGGGCGGTGTTCGACGAGGGGTGCGTGGGGACGTTTATCTTCAGCTACACCGACGACTGGTATACCCATGGGTGGCAGATCGAGGATTGGGCGTTTGGTGTTGTGAAGCGCGAGCGGGACGAGCGGGGGTATCGCAAGCCGAAGGCGGCGTACCTGGCGCTGCGGCCGCTGTTTCAGCGGGCGCCGCAGCTCGCGGACGACAAGCTGCCGATGATGAGCGTGATCATCTGCTCGTATAACGGGGCGAGCACGGTGGAAAGCTGTTTACGGTCGATGGAGCGGATCAAGTATCCGGAGTACGAAGTCATCTTCGTGGACGACGGTTCGACGGACGGCACGCAGGAGATTTTGAAGAAGTTTCCGTGGGTGCGGAACATCCGCCAGCGGAACATGGGGCTGTCGTACGCGCGGAACGTGGGGATGAACGCGGCGCGGGGGGAGATCATCGTCTACACGGACAGCGACTGCGAGGCGGACGAGGATTGGCTTTATTACCTGGCGTTGGCGATGGTGCGGAGTCCGCACGCGGGGATGGGGGGGCCGAATTTGATCCCGGACGAGGGGTCGTGGGTGGCGGACTGCGTGGGGTTGTCGCCGGGCGGGCCGACGCACGTGATGATCAACGATCGCGAGGCGGAGCACGTGCCCGGTTGCAACATGGCGTACTACACGCGGGTCGCCAAGGAGATCAACGGCTTTGACAGCCAATTCCGGGCGGCGGGGGACGACGTGGATTTCATCTGGCGGTTGCAGCACGCGGGGTACACGATCGGGTTTGCGCCGGCGGCGCAGGTGTGGCATTACCGGCGGAACACCGTCAAGGCATACTTGAAGCAGCAGCGCGGGTATGGGACGGCGGAGGCGCTGCTGAAGTACAAGCACCCGGATCACTTTAACACGCTGGGGGCGAGCCACTGGCGCGGGAAGATTTACGGGACGGATCGGATCGGGGTGCGGATGACGGGGGACGTGGTGTACCACGGGCTGTTCGGGACGGGGTTGTTCCAGACGATCTATCGCCGGCCGGCGTCGATGGTGGCGGCGATGCTGATGAGCATCGAGTGGCACTTGCTGTACGGGTTCGTGGCGGTGCTGGGGGTGGCGTTTTCGCCTTACTTTGTCGGGAGCGGGTACACGTTTCCGCTGCTGTGGGTGGCGCTGCTGATGCTATTGGTGCCGATCGTGCTGGCGGGGATCGCGGCGTACCAGCAGCCGATGCCGAAGCACGAGCACCCGTTGACGCGGCCGCTTATCGCGTATTTGCATTACCGGCAACCGATCACGCGCGGGTGGGCGAGGTACTCCGCGCGGTTGCGCGCGAAAGTGATGAACGACGAGGCGCGGGGGTATCGGCGGCAGCAGGATCTGCCGTTCGACCCGCAGGACCCGCAGACGCTGTTGTACTGGAGCAAGTGGTACGACCGGCTGACGCTGCTCGATCGGATCGCGCACGAGGTGCGCAAGGCGGGCTGGCGGATGCGGGTGGATTCGGGGTGGGCGAGTTTCGACGTGGAGATTTACGGCAGCCGGTACGTGAAGGTGAGATTGACGACGGCGACGGAGCATCACCACAACGTGGGGATGCTGACGCGGGTGCGCGTGAGTTTGGAGATGAGCAAGTTCTGCGCGGTGTTGTTCGTCGCGAGTTCGATGCTGGCGGGGCTGCTGCTGCTGTACATGTGGCCGTTCAGCCGGACGGCGGTGCTGATCCCGCTGACGTGGTGGTCGATGTATTTGTTTAATAAGTGGCGGGTGAGCCGGCCGATTTTCGGGTTGATCGACGAGGTGGCGGAGAAGGCTGGGTTTTATCCCGTGTTCCCGAAGGGTGAGGAGAAGCCGACCCCGGCGGCGGCGCCCGCGCCGAAGGAGACGGCGGGATCGGATGCCGTGGGTGTGCTGCCGGCGGCGACGTCGATGGCGGCGGCGGCGAAGTGAGCGTGAGCGCGCGGGCGCCACAGGCCGCGGTACTCCGGGACCTGTGTGTGACCCTACGCGGCGCGGGTCTGCGTGTTACGCCGACCCGTGGCACCCGGCGACTATGATCTTTTGCGAATGAGCCAGCCCGCTGTCACACCTTCCCAGCCCTTCGTCGGCGCTCGGTTTTATGCGCGCGTGCTCTCGTATTTCACGGCGGATTGGCCGTTCGTGCTGCTGACGATCCTGTTCATCCTGCTCTCGACGCTTTGCGCGTTGTTGCAGCCGTTTCCGCTGGCGGTGCTGATTTCACAATTTACGGGGCAGCCGACGGACCATTGGGCGTATCGGCTGCTGGCGGCGATCACGCCGGGGGATCGGATTCGGGGGATCGTCGTGCTGGCCGTGGTGACGCTGGCGCTGCGGGTGTTCCAGGAGCTGTTCACCGCGGGCAAATCGCTGGCAAACATCCGGGTGGGGTATTCGGGGTTGATGCGGGTGCGGTGTGCGCTGTTCAACAAGCTGCAGCAGTTGTCGATCGCGTATCACAAGACGCAGCCGCAGGGGGACGCGATCTACCGCATGGGGACGGACGTGTACGGCTTCCAGGCGATCCTGAACGCGATCGTGAACAGCGTGGTGGTGAGCCTGGTGACGCTGGTGGCGATGGCGTGGATCATGTTTTCGATGAACTGGCGGTTGACGCTGGTGGCGCTGAGCGTGACGCCGCTGCTGGTGCTGGCGCACCGCTATTTCAACACGGTATTGCAGCGGAAGTGGACGGACGTGAAGGACATCGACACGGCGCTGACGACCGACATCCAGCGGAGCGTGGCGACGATGGGGTTGGTGCAGGCGTTCGGGCAGGAGGATCGGGAGTACCGCCGGTTCGAGCACACGGTGCGGAGCAACATCAGCCGGTACGTGGTGACGCATTTGTCGGAGGTGTCGTACGGGGTCGTGGTGGGACTGATCCTGGGGTCGGGGGCGGCGCTGATCCTGGGGTACGGCGGATACCTCGTCTACCGCGACCAGGTGGTCAACCACGTTGGCGCGAGCGGGATGACCGTCGACAAGCTGTTCGTTTTTACGAGCTATCTCACGCTCCTGTACGCGCCGCTGAGCGCGTTGACGACGGCCGGCGCGAGCATGATCCAGGGGGTGGTGGGGGCGCGGCGGGTGTTCGAGGTGTTGGATCGGGACCCGGTAATCTTCGACGCGCGGGATGCGGTGGCGCTGCCGCGGCAGGCGCGGGTGCTGGAACTGGATCGGCTGGAATTCGGTTATTTGCCGGACACACCGGTGTTGTGCGGGATTTCGGCGACGGTCTCGCCGGGCGAGATGGTGGCGTTCGTGGGGTCGAGCGGGGTGGGGAAATCGACGCTGCTGTCGCTGTTGCCGCGGTTTTACGATCCGACGGGCGGGGCGATCCGGCTGGACGGGCATGACGTGCGGGGCGTGCGCGTGAAGGACCTCCGGCGGCACGTGGCGCTGGTGTTGCAGGAGAACGTGATCCTGTCGGCGACGGTGGCGGAGAACATCGCGTACGGGCGGCCGGAGGCGGGCGACGAGCAGATCCGACAGGCGGCGAAGCTGGCGGAGGCGGACGACTTCATCCGGGCGCTGCCGGAGGGGTATCAGACGGTGATCACGGAGTCGGGGTCGAACCTGTCGGGGGGGCAGCGGCAGCGGATCGGCATCGCCCGCGCGCTGATCACCGACGCGCCGATCATGATCCTCGACGAGCCGACGAGCGCGCTGGACCCGAACAATGAGCGGGCGATCACGCACACGCTCAATTCGCTCAAGGGCCATCGCACCATCATTTTGGTGAGTCACCGGTTGAGCACCGTCGTGGAGTGCGACCAGATCTTCATGATGGCGCACGGGCAGATCATCGAGCGGGGGACGCACGAGGAGCTGATCGCAAGGCGCGGGGCGTATTACGAGATGGCGCGGCACCAGTTGCAGTTGGATGACGAGCCGCAGGAGCGGCGGGAGCCGCAGCCGTCGGCGTGAAGCCATTGGAATTGTCCGGCGTCGCCGGCCCGCTAAGCCGCAAGCGGAAAGACGGGGAGTCAATCGGATCGTCTCTTAGACTTAGCACTAGCATTGAGCAATCGGTCAGTTGGAATACAATTCGCGCGCCGGCAATTAGAGTTACCATGTTTGACCGATTCGTACTGGCGTGGCCGCCGCTGGTGGTGGCTGCGATCAGTTGCAGCCCGAGCACTCTATGAGCACTGCAATTCCCGGCGCGATGACCGCCCCGAACCAAACCGCGCGGCCGCCCGCGCGCGAGCGTTCCGCGAATCCGATCGCGCGCTACGTCCGGTGGCTGCATACGCAGTGGCCGGCGGGCACTGTGGAGAAGCTGCCCAAGGTGAAGCCGGACGGGTCGACCGCGGTGCGCGGGCTTTACGTCGTGGGCGACCTGACGGGCATTCCGCTGCTCAAGTTTTCGAGCGACACGGGTGCGAAGGTCGTCCGGCGGATCGTCGCCGACCCCGGCTTCCGTAAGTCCGCCGATAACGCGGCGTTCGACCTCGTCATTGTCGGGGCGGGTGTTTCGGGGATGGCGGCCGCGCTCGAAGCGCGCGCGCACGGCCTGACGTTCGAGGTTCTCGAGGCCACCGAGCCCTTCTCCACCATCGTCAACTTCCCGAAGGGCAAGCCGATTTATACGTACCCGACGGAAATGACACCGGCCGGGGACCTCCAGTTCCGCGCCGACGTGAAGGAGGCGCTGGTCGATGAGCTGCGCGCGCAGACGCTGGCAAAGGGGATCGAGCCGCGGATCGCGCGGGCGGAACGAATCACGCGTGCGGACGGATTGCTCGAAGTTCACTTGGCGCCCGAGGCCAACACGCCGGGACAGAGCGCCGGAAGCGCGGCGACCCGAGCGCCGTCCCGGATATCCGCGCGTGCGGTGATCGTCGCGATCGGGCGTTCGGGTAATTTCCGCATGCTCAACGTGCCGGGCGAGGAGAAGGACAAGGTCTATAACCGCCTGCACGATCCCAAGGAGTTCGCCGACAAGGATGTGCTGGTCGTCGGGGGTGGAGACAGCGCGCTGGAGACGGCGATCGCGATCGCCGAGGTCGGCGGGCGGGTCAGCCTTTCGTACCGCAAGGCGGAGTTCTCGCGGCCGAAGCCGGACAACGTGGAGCGGCTGAATCGTTTGATGGCGGACCCGATGGCGGACGTACAGATCGAGCGGCCGAGCTCGGAGCGCGTCACCACCGCCGCGGGGGGCTTCCTCAAGAAATACAAGAAGGCCGGCTCGATCCAGTTACTGCTTTCCACGACCGTTCAGCGGATCGATGACGATACGGTGACGCTCGTGCCCGCCGACGGCAGTACGTCGATGGTCATACCGAACCAGGCGGTCTTCACCATGCTCGGCCGGGAGGCGCCACTGGATTTCTTCAGGCGGTCGGGCGTCGGCGTGCATGGCGACCGGACCTTCAAGTGGTGGATCACGCTCGTCCTCTTCTTCTCGTTCAGCGTCTGGATGTACCACTGGAAGAAGAGCGGCGTGCACATCACGGGCGTGCAATCGGTGGACCGCGTGCTGGACGTCGGCACGTGGTGGGAGCAGCGCCGCTGGTTCCCCCACAACGTGCCGGCGGCGCTCGGCAAGCTGGGCGAGGCGTGGAATCGCCCGACCAATCTACTGGGCGTTCTGAAAACGTCGCTGGGCCAGCCGGGGTTTTATTATTCGTTCGCGTATTGCGCCTGCGTGGTCGGGTTCGGCATCGACCGGATTCGCCGCAAGCGCACGGCGTACGTCAAGTGGCAGACGATCACACTGATGCTGGTGCAGTGCATTCCGCTGTTTTTGCTGCCGTACATCGTGCTGCCCTGGGCGGGACATAACGGCTGGTTTGCGCAGGGATCGCACCTGGCCCCGATCGCCGATCAGTTGTTCGAGCGGTACGACGCGATGGGGTACGACCGGGCGTACTGGCGGTCGTTCGGGTTCGTGCTGGCGTGGCCGCTGTTTTTCTACAACGTGTTCACCGATCAGCCGATGTGGACGTGGCTGGCGATCAGCCTGGTGCAGACGTTCGTGCTGATTCCGCTGATCGTCTATTACTGGGGGAAGGGGGCGTATTGCGGGTGGATCTGTTCGTGCGGCGCGCTGGCCGAGACACTGGGGGACCGGCATCGCGAGAAGATGCCGCACGGGCCGTTCTGGAATCGGCTGAATATGGTGGGGCAGGTGTTTTTAGCGTTCGCGTTCGTGCTGCTGGGGCTGCGGATCGTCGGGTGGGTGCGGCCGGCGTCGTTCGGGGATCGGTGGTATCACGCGCTGCTCGAGACGGTTCCGATTCTGAATTACAAGTGGTTCGTCGATCTGGTGTGGGCGGGCATCCTGGGGGTGGGCTTGTATTTCTGGTTCTCCGGGCGCGTGTGGTGCCGGTTCGGTTGCCCGCTGGCGGCGCTGATGCACATTTACGCCCGGTTCTCGCGCTTCCGGATCCTGGCGGACAAGAAGAAATGCATCTCGTGCAACGTCTGCACGAGCGTCTGCCACCAGGGGATCGACATCATGAACTTCGCGAACAAGGGGCTGCCGATGGAAGATCCGGAGTGCGTGCGGTGCAGCGCGTGCGTGCAATCGTGTCCGACGGGGGTGCTGTCGTTCGGGCAGGTGGATCGGAAGACGGGGGAGGTGCTCAACACCGGCCGGCTGCAGGCGTTCCCGGTGCGGTTCGTGGAACTCAGGCATAACGGTAAGGAGATCAAGGTATGAAATCGATCATTCTCGTCGCCGTCGTGATGGGGTTTGTGCTGCCCGTTGGCTTGGCGCGTGCGGAAGCGGTCGATCATTCGGCGTTCGATGCGATCCTGAAGGCGAACGTCAGGGACGAGCGCGTCGATTACAAGGCGATCAAGCAGAATTCGCTGCCGGCGCTGAGCGCGTACCTCGACGCGATGTCGAAGGTCGATCCGTCTAAGCTGGAGAAGAACGAACAACTCGCGTTTTACATCAACCTGTACAACGCGACGATGATCCGCACGATCGTGGATCGGCTGCACGACGGGTATTCGCCGAGCGAGAAGGATTACGGCGTATTCAAGGAACCGCTGGTGCGGCTGAACGGGAAGACGATCTCGCTGAACGATCTGGAGAACACCGTCATTCGACCGACGTTCAAGGACCCGCGGGTTCACGTGGCGCTGGTGTGCGGGGCGCGGTCGTGCCCGCCGATCTTGCCGCGGGCGTATCGGGGCGACAATCTGGACGCGACGCTGGACCAGAACATGAAGAACTTCGTGGCGGACAAGTTCCGCAACCCGATCGACGACGGGAGCAAGACGCTGAAGTTGTCGCACATCTTCGACTGGTACGCGGACGATTTCGGCGGGAAGCAGGCGGTGCCGGCGTTCGTGGGGAAGATCGCGGGGAAGGATTACTCGGGGTACAAGGTGGAGTTCGTGGATTATTCGTGGGAGTTGAATTCGGCGAAGTGAGATTCCGCTCGCCGAACGGCAAGGCGCTTTCAGCGATGCACGCGCGCCAACCGTCATCCTGAGCTTGCGAAGGATCTGGCTCGGAAGTTCGAGGCCAGATGTTTCGCTGCGCTCAACATGACGGGCGGCGTTGTAGCCAGCGTTAGGAACGCTCCAGAATTTGCTTGCAAGTCATCTTGTGTATTAGTACAGTAATACACATGGCGGATGGATTGTTCCTGCAGGTGTCGCCGGCGTCGGGGGTGCCGATTTACCGGCAGTTGCAGGATCAGGTTCGGTCGCAGATCGCGGGGGGGCGGCTGGCGGCGGGGGAGTTTTTGCCGTCCGTGCGGCAACTGGCGCAGCGGCTGGCGGTGAATCCGATGACGATTTCGAAGGCGTACTCGCTGCTCGAGCGGGACGGCCTCGTGGAGCTGGTGCGGGGGCAGGGGATGCGGGTGTTGGCGCCGTCGGCGTCGGCCAACGGTAAGGCGCGGCGGCAGGTGCTGATGCCGCTGCTGGAACAGGTGGCGGCGACGGCGCGGCAGCTTTCGCTGACGCCGGACGAGGTGATTTCGCTTTTGAAACCATTGTTGAAAGAGGTGGACGATGACCGCTGAGAGTCCGCTACGGTTGGAATCACTCGGGAAACGCTTCGGAGGGGTTGCGGCATTGGATGGCGTGACGCTGGATCTGGCGTCGGGGTCGGTGACCGGGTTGCTCGGTCGCAACGCGGCGGGGAAATCGACGTTGATCCGCTGCGCGGTGGGGTTGCTCAGGCCGACGTCGGGGCGGGCGGCGGTGTTCGGGCAGGAGGCGTGGTCGCTCGACGCCGACGCCAAGGCGCGACTCGGGTACGTGCCGCAGGACATTCACCTGTATTCGTGGATGCGGGTGGGGCAGTTGTTCGAGTTCACGGCGGCGTTTTACCCGCGGTGGAACGAGACGCTGGTGGCGGACCTGCTGCGGGAGTGGGAGGTGCCGACCGATCGGCGGATTCGGGGGTTGTCGCCGGGGACGCTGCAGAAGCTGGCGATCGTGCTGGCGCTGGCGCACGAGCCGGAACTGCTGGTGCTGGACGAGCCGGCGGCGGCGCTGGACCCGGCGGCGCGGCGGCAGTTCCTGGCGGCGCTGCTGGACGTGGCATCCGACGCGCGGCGGACGATCCTCTTCTCGACGCACATCACGTCGGACCTGGAGCGGGTGGCGGATCGGGTGATCCTATTGAACGAAGGGCGAGTGACGTTTCACGGCGGCCTGGACGAGCTGAAGGAGGGGGTGAAGCGATTGCACGTGACGTCGGACACGCCGCTGGCGGCGGACTTCGATTTGCCTGGGCGGCTGCGGCGGCGGGTGGCGGGGCGGGAGGCGCTGGTGAGTGTGCGGGGGATTTCGCCGGGGTTGGTCGAGGAGGTGCGGCGAGATTTTGGGGCGAGCGTGCGCGTGGAGGATCTGAGCCTGGAAGACATCTTCCTGGAGATGCAAGATGCGTGAGACGACTGCGACGACTGGGATGCCGAGCGCGGGGCGGTTGTGGGCGAGCGTGCTGCTGACGTACCCGCGGCGTCCGGTGATGTGGGTGGTGTGGTGCCTGGTGATCGCGGGGGCGGCGTTTGCGGGATCGGCGGCGGCGGTGCGGATGTTGCTGAAGGGGGCGGCGCCGCCGGACGAGGTGGTCCACGACAACGTGATGATCTCGACGATGTTCCTGTGCTTCACGTGCATGTTCGTGGTGGCGGGGGTGACGGAGCACAGTGCGCGGCTGCTGGCGCTACCGCGCGGGCCGCTGGTGCCGCGGCTGGCGGGGCCGGTGATCGGGGTGGCGGCGGTGCTGACGTCGTGCGCGGTGGCGGCGTTGTGCGCGCTGTGGCCACGCCCGTTGATGGCGGTGGCGGGCGGGCGGTTTGCGGTGCACGCGGGGGCGCTGGCGGCGGTGGTGGCCGCGGAGGGGGCTTGGTTGCAGTTGTACCCGCGGTTCGCGCGGTTCGGGGTGTTGCCGTTTCTGGTCGCGGTGGCG
>Ga0068857_100004752_pt1 | contig 11507 bp, 7 predicted proteins | sample KBSCornC72_FD_66591 | JGI IMG/M metagenome (GOLD analysis project Ga0068857, IMG submission 66591) | Corn rhizosphere microbial communities from Kellogg Biological Station, Michigan, USA - KBS Corn C7-2 | ecosystem: Host-associated > Plants > Roots > Rhizosphere > Soil ...
AGATCTCCGGACCGATTTCGTTCTGACCGCCGTCGCCGCGGGTCGCGGTCACCAGCACGGTGCGCAGGCCGCGTCCGTGGCTCATCAGCGCCAGCAGCGCGTTGTCCTCGTCGTCAGGATGCGCGTCGGTTTCCATGAACGTGCCGATCGTCGCGAGCTTCCGCAGCACCAGCCGCAGCGCGGCGTCGTTGGGCAGCTCGCCGACCGGCCGCACCCGCAGCTGCGCGGAAAGGCCGGCGGCGCCCGCGATCAGCGCGAGGATGACGACCGCGGTCTTCAGCGGGCGCGTCATTCAGAACGCAAACTTGAACCCGACCTGCATCGTGCGCTGGTCATAGCCTGACGTGCGCGGAAAGACCGCCGGCAGCGGTGCGGCGAGGTTGCCGAAGGCGTCGGTGGTCACCACCCGGTTCACGCCCGAGACATTCTCGGTGTTGAACAGGTTCTTCGCCTCGAAGAACAGTTCCGCTTTCCGCCCGCTCGAGAACGGAACGAAGCGCGAATACCGAAGGTCGAGGTTGAGCACGCGACCGAGACGGCCGGAGTTCCGCTCGATCCCCACCGGCCGATCGTTGAGCAGGCCGTCGAGGTTCAGATCCAGGTTCGAGCGGATATTGAATGGCAGGCCGCTGTTCGCCTGGAGAATGATGCCGACCTGGTTGTTGTTGGCGAGCATCGAACCGAGGCCGTCGCCGCTCACCTGCGGCGCGATCACTGTCGACACCGCGAGCGTGTGCGTCTGATTGAAGGGAGTCACACCCTTGTCGCGATCGAGGTTGGTGGGGTCCGAGACCCGATCGTCCTGGCTGCCGATGACGTAAGTGCCGGTGATCGGCGCCGTGTCGACCCCGCGCGCAAGCGTGTAGGCGACCTGGGCCATCCACCCATGGGTCATCCGCTTGGTCATGCCCGCGGTAAATGCGTGGTAGCTCGCTTCGCCAATCGACTTGAACATGTTGATGTGGTCGAACGTCGGATCGACGCGAGCCGCCGAGAAGATCGCACGCCCATCGGGAAGCGCGTTGCTGGTCGGCACGAGGTTGACGTCGATCAGCACCGGGAGATTCCGTCCGGTGGAATTCACGTAGCCAGCGTTCACCGAGACATCGGACGAGACGGCGCGTTCGAGCTGGACGTTGCTCAGCCACGCCGACTGGGTCCGGAAGGCCGGATCGACGGCATTGATACTTTGGCGCGAGAGCGTGAAGCCGGGTGGCGGCGCGGCCAGGCTCGCCGGGAACGCGGGGGCGCCGGTTGCCGTCGGCAGAACCGGCCCGATGTTGTAGCTCTTGGGATCGCCGTTGTTCAGGATGGCGTTGTCGTAGAAATTGAGCAGCGGCGGCTCGTACATCAGGCCGATCGACGCCCGCAGGACGGTCGTCGCGGCGTCGTTGAGCGCCCACGCGATGCCCGCGCGCGGACCGAAGTTATTCCTGTCAATCGTGAACGCCTGCGAGTACGGATTGGCGGCGAAGGGCCGCGCCTCCGGAACCTTGAAGAGATCGTAACGCAGGCCATACAACAGTTTCACGCGCGGCGCGATCTGCCAATCGTCCTGGACGAAAAGCCCGTAGAACGCCGAATCGTACGACGCGGTGAGGTCGCCGAGCAGCTGTTGGAAATTGCTGTAGGCGCGCGGATTGGCGCCGCTCTGTGCGGCGAGGTAGTCCGCAATCGTGGCGAAGTTGTAAAGGAACAGATCGCCACGCACGCGCTCGTCGGCGATCCACTGCGCATCGACACCGGTCTTGAGCGCGTGCCTGCCGCGAATCCAGGTCAGATTGTCGATGACCTGCGAGATCCCCTGCGTGAAATCGAACCCGACGGAATTATCGTCGCCGAGGCGCGCGCCGCCGAACTGTGCTTTACCCGACACGGTCACCGCGGGGCCGTCCACCGACACGCCCGGCGTGCGGAACTGGTGGCGCCGCGCGTACTGCACACGCAGTTCGTTCAGCATTCCGCTGCCGAACGACGACACCAGCTGGGCGGAGGCCGAATCCATGCGATCGGTGAAGTCCGTGGCGCGATCCACCGTCGTCAATCCGCCAGCGATGTTGGACGGTGAGAAGTTCTTGAAGCCGAAGTAACGGACCGAGAGCAGGCTGCCCGGCGAGATCTGGTAGTCGGACTTGCCGAATCCGAAGTGGACACGCTGGTGGGCGGGAATGACGCCGCTCTCGGGCAGCGAGATGCCCAGCGCCTGCGCGTCGGCGGGGGTGACGGTAATCACCTGATTGCCGGTCACCAGGCTGCGGTCGACGAACTCGTAAGCGCCGTAGTAATGCCATCGATTGCGCTGAATCGGTCCGCCGAGCGTCGCCGTGAAATCGTCGGCCTCGGTGTCCGGCTTCCGCGCCGACGCCGCCAGGAAGAATGGACGCTCGGACATGCCATTGCGCTTGAACCGGTAGCTCACGCTGCCGTGGACGTCGTTCGTACCCGAGGGGGTGATCGCGTTGTAGACCATCCCCGTGGTCTGACCGAATTCCGGCGCGAAGCCGTTGGTGATCACCTTCACTTCGCGCACCAGGACCTCGGACACCGGCAGCATGCGCAGGCCGGCACGATCCTTTTCGGTGTTGGTGTTGCCGTCGATCTGGTAGTTGGTGTGCATCTGCGAGCCGTTCGCGTTGATGCGCGGCACGCCGAACTCGTTGTTCTCGTAGCCGGTGACGTTCGCCTGGAGAAAGGCGAAGTTGTACGGATTGCGCGACACGAGCGGCAGGTTCTTCACCTCGGCTTCGCCAATCGTGCGCCCGAGATCGATTTTTCCCGGTTCGGCGATCGGTGACTCCCCCGTGACCGTGACCACTTCGTTGAGGCTGCCGACCGAAAGGGTCACGTTCACGACCGCTGACTGGCCGGCGGACAACGTCAGCCCTTGCTGCTCGAATTTCTTGAAGCCCTGCAGCTCCACCGACACCTGATAGCGGCCCAGCGGAAGCAGTGGCGCGCGATACACGCCGCTCGAGTTGGTCACGACCAGACGCGTGTCGCCCGTATCGAGGTTTGCAACCGTGACGTTGACGCCCGGCAGCGCGGCGCCCGATTGATCGGTGACCACGCCTTCGATCGTGCCGTTCACCGCTTGGGACTGCGCGAACGCCACGCCGCCAGCGAGTGCGAGCAGCAGCGACACACCGAACGCCATTCTTACGACGACCCGACCCATGGAAGACCTCCTCGCCGAGTATAACGATCTACGTGAGGCTCGAGATCGATTGGCGACTGCCGAGTGCCGAGTGCCGATTGCCAATTGACGAGTGGCACTGCCGACTGGCTACTGAGATTCGCGATCGAGATTGGCGATTGCCGGGCGCACATCGAGACGCCGCAATCAAGTCGGCAATCGGCACTCCCAATCGGCAACCGTCAATCTCACTCGGCGATCGCTAATCGAAACATCGGCAATCGGAGATTGGGCGTCGCCAATTGACTCGTCCGCTTAGACGCTTCGCCCGGCTTCGAGGGTTTCCGTGTAGAAGACCTCGTACTGCGGCACGACGAGATCGCGGCAGAACCTCTTCTGGACCGTGCGCCGGCTTTCCTTGGCGACGCGTGCGTGCAGGTCGGAATCCGTCAACAGGCGCACGCCGCTGTCCGCCATCCCCTGGATGTCTGACGGATTGTGGAGAAATCCGGTGATCCCATCGTCGATGACCTCGTGCAGCCCGCCGACGTTCGAGGCAACGACCGGCACTTCGCACGACATCGCCTCGAGCGCGGCGAGCCCGAAGCTCTCCTGTGCCGAAGGCAGCAGGAACAGATCCGCGATCGACAGCAGCGGGATGATCTGGTCCTGCTCTCCCAGCGCGTCCACCTGTTTCGCGATGCCGAGTTCGCGCGCCCGGTCGAGCGCGCTGCCCAGCTCGGGGCCATCGCCGACCAGCAGCAATCGCGACGGCACGCGCTGCGCGATGCCGGCGAACACTTCGACGGCGGCGGCCACGCGCTTCACCGGCCGGAAATTCGACACGTGGATGACCAGCTTTTCGCATCCCGGCGGGCAGTAGCGCGCGCGCAGGTCGCGCGCGTCCACCCGCTTGTAGACGTCGCAGTCCAGGAAATTGGGAATGACGGCGATGCGGTTGCGGACGGCAAGCGTCCGGTAGGTGTCCTGACGCAGACTCTCGGACACCGCGGTGACGCCGTCGGAGCCGTCGATGGAAAAGGCCACCGTCTCCGCGTAGGAGTGATCGCTGCCGACGAGCGTGATGTCAGTGCCGTGGAGCGTCGTAATCACCCGCGGCACGCGTGCCGGCGCTTCGCGCACCAGGATCTGCTTGGCGAGATATGCCGCGGTGGCGTGGGGCACCGCGTAGTGCGCGTGGATGATGTCGAGGCCGACCTCACGCGCCACGTGCACGATGCGGGTCGCCAGCGCGATCACGTACTGCGGCTCGCGGAAGAGCGGATACGCAGGCGTGTGGACGCGGTGGAACGTCAGGCCCGGCTGATAACTGCCGAGGCGGAAAGGCGTGTCGGCGCTGAGGACGTGCACACCGTGTCCGCGGGCGGCGAGCGACTTCGCCAGCTCGGTCGCCACGATGCCACTGCCCCCAACCGACGCGTAGCAGACGATGCCGACGTTCACGTGGCGGAGGCTCCGCCGGACGGCAGCCCGTCCTTGATGACATGAGGCCGCAACGGCGGGTCGCGCACGACGACCCCTTCGGCGAACGCCACCCCGGTCCGCGCGCCAAGATGCGCGTCGCGGCTTTCAATCAACCGCTGAAACTGCGGCAGCGTCAAGCGCGTGGCGACGCTGTCGTCTCCCGCTGGCGCAAACTGCGACCGGTGACAGGCGAGCGCCCGTCGCTTCGTCTCGTAATGCGCCGACACGTCGATCCCGAACGAGGGCGGATCCGAATCGTTGATGAAGTAGTAGCAGACCCACTCGGCGCGCCAGGCGTCGCCGGCGTCCGCAGCAAAGCGGCGCAGTCCGGCTTTGAACACCGCGCGCGCCAGCACGTCGCTTGCCGCGCGGTGATCGGGATGGCGGTCGTTCCAGTATGGCAGGACGATCGTGCGCGGCCGCGTGGAACGTACGAGGCGGACGGCATCCAGGATCTGACTGTCGCGCCCGTCGATGCCTCCGTCGGGCCAGTGCAGATTCCTGCGCCAGGCGGCTCCGAGGACCTCGCGGGCGGCCTCGGCTTCCCGCTCGCGTTCCTCCGGCGTGCCGTTCGATCCGAGCTCACCTCGCGTCAGATCACACAGGCCGACGCGAAATCCAAGCGCGGCGTGCAGCGCGATGCTGCCCGCGAACCCGATTTCCAGATCGTCGGGGTGGGGGCCAAAGACCAGCAGGTCGATTTCGGAGGGATTTGTCATGAACCCGTTCAGGTGACGGTACAATGGATCCCAGTTGTCCACCAAGCCGGCAGCGCCCTCAGTTGCAACGAAGCTACGAGTGCGGCTGCGACCTTTCTGGAAGGGCCGCGGCTGGAAGTTCTACGCGCTCGTCGGGTTCGGCATTCCCTTCGTCATCCTGACCATCGTCTCGATCTATTTCTACGTCAGCTTCTCCCGGATGATCGATGCGCGGCTGGCCGGCGAGACGCAGCGCTCGGATCCACGCATCTTCGCGCGGCCCTACGAAGTGCGGCGTGGCCAGTCGCTGACCCCGTCGCAGCTCGAGGGCCGTCTCAACGATCTCGGGTACTCGCATCGGGCGCGCGCGGAACAGCCGGGCGAGTTCGCCATCGGGCGCGACGCCATCGCCATGATCCCGCGCGATGGGGATCGCAAGGGGCAGCTGGTCCGCGTCGTGTTCGCGGCGCGACCGGCGAAAAAAGTGGACCTCAAGACGGCCGCGGCCAAGACGCCGGATGCGACGGCGCCGGAGCCAAGCGGCATCGACCACATCGAGATCGTCGGCAAAAAGCAGACGCCGGACCGTCTGACGCTCGACGCGCCGCTGATCACGGCGCTGGTCGCGGGGGCGAGGGAGAAACGCCGTGACGTGCCGCTCTCGGTGATCCCGCAGCGCGTGGTCCAGGCGGTTCTGGCGATCGAGGATCGCCGCTTCTACGAGCATCCCGGGATCGACCCGATCGGGACGGCGGGCGCAGTGTTCGGGAACCTGTTCGGCAGCAAGAAATACCTGCGCGGCGGCAGCACGATCACGCAGCAGCTCGTCAAGAACACGTTCCTCACGCCTGAACAGACGCTCAAGCGCAAGGTGTCCGAGTGGTTCATGTCCGTGGCACTCGAGCGGCGGCTCTCGAAGGACCAGATTCTCACGCTCTACCTGAACGACGTCTCGATCGGGCAGCGCGGCTCATTCGCGATCCATGGCGTCCCCGAGGCCGCACGGCTGTTCTTTTCGAAGGACGTGACGAACCTCTCGCTGGCCGAGGCGGCAACCATCGCCGGCGTGATTCAATCGCCGTCGCGGCTGTCGCCGTTCAACAATCCGGAGCGCGCCCGCGACCGGCGCAATGTCGTCCTGCGGGCGATGGCCGATGCCGGCTATATCAGCGCCGATGCGGCCGATCGCGCGGCGCACGAACCGCTGCAGATGGCGGCGCGCGCGCTCGATTCCGAAGCGCCCTATTTCGTCGACTACATCGGACAGGAACTGCAGGAGAAGTACCACACCGCCACCGGAGCGATCGACGTCTACACCACGCTGGATCTGTACCTGCAGCGCACCGCGCAGGACGCGCTCCGCGAAGGCGTCGCGCACCTCGACGAGGTGCTCGCCAAGCGCCGCCGCAAGCCGCAGGCCGCCCTGATCGCCATCGATCCCCGGACGGGCGAGGTCCTCGCGCTCGTCGGCGGGCGTTCGTACAACCAGTCGCAGTACAACCGGGCCATCGCGGCGCGACGGCAACCGGGCTCCGTCTTCAAGCCGTTCGTCTATCTGTCGGCGTTCGAACACGCGGCCGCTGACGGCCGCACGGACATGACTCCGGCGACCGTGGTACTCGACGAGCCGACGTCGTGGGAGTTCAACCAGCAGACGTGGACGCCGAGCAACTACGACGGTGAGTATGAAGGCGCGATCACACTGCGCCGGGCGCTCGCGCTGTCCCGCAACATCGCGACGATTAAAGTCGCGGAATCGACGGGGTACGAGCAGGTGGCCGCGCTGTGGCGAAAAGTCGGCGCGGCGACGCCGCCGCGCCCGTATCCGTCCATCGCCCTCGGGGTCTTCGAGGCGACGCCGTTCGAGATTGCGACGGCGTATACGCTCTTCCCCAACGGCGGCGCCATCAGGCCGCTGCGCGCGATCTCGCGTCTGGTCAGCAACACGGGCACCGACGTCGCGCTGCAGGTCCAGCAGCCGCGCCCCGTCGCGCGCAAGGACACGACGTTCCTTGTCACGAACATGATGCGAAGCGTCATCAACGAAGGCACCGGCGCCGGCGCGCGGGCCGCGGGCTTCGCGCTCGACGCGGCCGGCAAGTCGGGCACGACGAACGATCTTCGCGACGCGTGGTTCGTCGGGTTCACGCCCGAACTGCTCACCGTCGTGTGGGTCGGCATGGACGACAACCAACCGCTGGGCCTCAGCGGCACGCAGGCTGCGCTTCCGATCTGGACGACCTTCATGATGCGCGCGCTCGCGGGCCGGCCTAACTCCCCCTTCGAGCCGCCCGAGGGGGTCGTCTTCGTCGACATCGATCGCGATACCGGCAAGGTTGCCGTCTCGGCCTGCCCGCGGGTCTTCCGCGAGTCGTTCCTGACCGGCACGGAGCCGACCGAAGCGTGCGCCCTGCACAGTTTCTAAGGGCTGCCCTGAAGGTCAGCCGGCCTTCAGGCCGCCCGATCCGGTTACAATTAGGGTCGCTTCCCTCGTATTCATTGGCTCTACCGTTCAAGGATGTTGTATTGACCAGATTTCTTTCTATGCTCACGGTGGCGATCGCCGTTGCCGGCGCGAGCGCATGCCGGAAACCTCCCGCAGTCTCGGCGCAGCAGAGTGGGACCGGCGCCACGGCGGCTGCGCCCGCCGCCACCTCAGGCCAGGCGGGGCAGGCCGCGGCGCCGGCCGCCGCGCCCGCCGCCGCACCGGTCAAGCCGATGCCCGCGCAACTGCCCGACGTGCTCGCGCGCGTCAACGGCGAGGCGGTGACGAAAACCGACTTCGATCGGCTCATCAAGAACATGGAAGTGAGCGCGAACCAGCCGCTCCCGGCCGATCGCCGCGACGAGATCCTGCGGCGTGCGCTCGACCAGCTCGTGACCTACACCGTGCTCACCCAGGAAACGCGCGCCCGCAAGATCACGGTCACCGACGCTGAAATCGAGGGGAACGTGAAGCAAATGCGTTCGCAGTTCCCGGACGAAGAGGCGTTCAAGAAAGCGCTGGCCGCGCGTGGCATGACGATCGAGAAGCTCAGATCAGACGCGAAGATCGACATGTGCATCAGCAAGATGATGGAGGCCGAGGTGGCCACGCAGCCGCCGCCCGCCGACGCGCAGATCCGCGAGTTCTACGACAAGAACCCGGACAAGTTCAAACAGGACGAAGCGATCCGCGCCAGCCACATCCTCTTCCGCGTCCCCGAGAACGCCGACGCCGCCACCAAGAAGAAGGCGATGGACGAGGCGCAGAGCGTCCTGAAGCAGGCGCGCTCGGGCGCCGACTTCGCGGAGCTGGCGAAAAAGCACTCCGCCGACGGCAGCGCGCAGCAGGGTGGCGACTTGAACTTCTTCACGAAAGGCCAGATGGTCCCGGCGTTCGATCAGGCGGCGTTCGCACTGAAGCCCGGGGAGATCAGCGACATCGTGACGACGCAGTTCGGGTATCACATCATCAAGCTGACGGAGCGGCGGGCCGCGTCGACGGTCCCCTTCGAGCAGGTCAGCGATCGCATCAAGGAGTACCTGACCGAGCAGCAGAAGCAGCAGAAGGCCCAGGCGTTCATCGAATCGCTGAAGCAAAAGGCGAAAATCGAGGTGCTCGTCTGAACGAGGAAGTCCTGGCCGCCGCCGCCGCAGCGCTCGCGCGAGGAGAAAGCGTCGCGCTGGTGACGGTGGTGCGCGCGCAGGGCTCGACGCCGCAACGCGGCGGCGCCAAGATGCTGGTGTGGGCCGACGGCCGCACGGTTGGGACGATCGGCGGCGGGTGCTACGAGAACGACGCATTCTGGAAAGCCCGGGAGGCGATCGCGTCGGGCAAGCCCCTACTGCTCCATTACGAACTCAATGACGACTTCGCGCAGGAGAACGGGCTGATCTGCGGAGGACGCATGGACGTGCACATCGATCCGCTCATGCCTTCACCCCGCCTGTTCATCATCGGCGCCGGTCACGTCGGCTACCAGCTCGCCCGCGTCGCCGCCGACGTCGGCTTTCACATCCACGTCGTCGACGACCGTGAGAAGTTCGCGAGTGCGGAACGCTTCCCGGGCGCGGAGATCGTCGTCGAGCCCATTCCCGATTGGCTGCACCGGGTGGAGCTGCCGGCATCCGCGTACGTGGTCGTGGTGACTCGCGGCCACCAGCACGATCTCGAAGCGATGCGGTCGCTCGCCGCGCGCGATCTGAAATACCTCGGCCTGATCGGCAGCCGCGCCAAGGTCGCCCGCATCTATGAGGCGCTGCTCGCGGAGGCGATGCCGCCCGAGTGCCTGCAGCGCGTCCACGCGCCCATCGGCCTCGACATCGGCGCGGTCACGCCCGCTGAAATCGCCATCAGTATTCTCGCGGAGCTCATCGCCGTAACCCGCGGCGTCGACACGTCGTCGCTCGCGATGAAACGCGTGAACCTGAAGGCGTAACCGGCCGCCTTGCCATCGACGCTGATCCGGAACGCGACGATCGTCACGATGAACGATCGGTTCGAGATCGTCGATGGTTCGCTGCTGGTTCGCGACGGGCGGATCGCGACCGTGGGCGCAGCGCCCGCCGGGCGCTACGATCGCGTGATCGACGCGCAGGGCAGCTACCTCCTGCCCGGATTCATCCAGACCCACGTTCATCTGTGCCAGACGCTGTTCCGCGGTTCGGCCGACGACATGCCGCTCCTCGAATGGCTGAAGCGTCGTGTCTGGCCGATGGAAGCCGCGCACACGCCGGCCACGCTGCGCGCGTCGGTACGGCTGGCCGCCGCAGAGCTGCTGCTCTCGGGAACGACGTCGGTGCTGACGATGGAGACCGTGCACGACACGGACGTCGTGTTCGAGACGCTGGCGCCGCTCGGACTGCGCGCGTGGGTCGGCAAGTGCATGATGGACGCCGCGCCCGACGCGCCCGAGCGGCTACGCGAAGCGACCACGACGTCCATCGACGAAAGCGTCGCGCTGAGAAAGCGCTGGGACGGCGCGGCCGACGGCCGGCTGCACGCGGTATTCGCGCCGCGATTCGCCGTCTCCTGCTCGCGCGAACTGCTCGAATCGGTCGCGGCGATTTCCGCGCGCGAGCATGCGCTCGTCCACACCCATGCCTCCGAATCACGCGACGAGGTCGAAGCCGTTCGCGCGCTGTCGGGGGGCTTCTCCAATCTCGAATACCTCGCCGACACGGGGCTCGCCACGCCGCACTTGTGCACCGCCCATTGCGTGTGGATCACCGAGGGGGAGCAACAGATGCTCGCCGACCGCGACGTCAAGGTAATGCACTGCCCCGGCTCGAACCTGAAGCTTGGATCAGGGATGGCGCCGGTTGCTGAAATGCGGGCGCGTGGGATCTGCGTCTCGCTCGGCGCCGATGGCGGTGCGTGCAACAACCGCCTCGATATGTTCGAGGAAATCCGTCTTGCCGCGACCCTGCAGTCCGTCCGCAAGGCTCCCGGCGCGCTGACCGCGCGCGATGCGCTCTGGATGGCGACGCGCGAAGGCGCGCGCACCGTCGGCATGGAGGCCGAGCTCGGGTCGATCGAGGTGGGAAAACGCGCCGATCTCATCCTGGTGGACCGCGGCGGTCCTCACCTCGCGCCGGACCGTGATCCGTGGTCGACGCTCGCCTATGCCGCCCGCGGCAGCGATGTCCGGCTGACGATGGTGGACGGCCAGATGCTCGTGAAGGACTTCTCGCTGGTTCAGCTCGACTCAAGGGAAATAGTCGCGGCTGCACGGGACGCAGCGGCTCAGCTGGCATCCCGTGTATAATCTTCTTAGCAGTCTCGGCAGGCGAGTGCTAAATAACCATGTCGCGCCATCCTGAACTTCCGGAACGGGATAGACGAATCCTCGGCGTCCTCGTCCATGCCTACATCGACCAGGGGGAACCGATTTCCTCGCTGTGGTTGGCGAGCCGGGGGTTCGGGGTCTCCTCAGCAACGCTGCGCAACGTCATGGCGCGGCTCGAGGAGCAGGGATTTGTGAAACAGCCGCACACGTCGGCTGGCCGCGTTCCCACCGACCAGGGCTACCGGATGTACGTGGATCAGCTCCTCGCCGAACGGAAGTCGTCGCATCCGACTGCCAAGGTCGAGGCGCGGCTCCGCCGCGCCGGCACGGTCGACGATCTCCTTTCGCACGTCTCGCAGGAAATCGCGCGGGCATCACACCAGGTCGGCTTCGCGATTGCTCCGGATATGACCATGCTCG
>Ga0068857_100004753_pt1 | contig 11506 bp, 7 predicted proteins | sample KBSCornC72_FD_66591 | JGI IMG/M metagenome (GOLD analysis project Ga0068857, IMG submission 66591) | Corn rhizosphere microbial communities from Kellogg Biological Station, Michigan, USA - KBS Corn C7-2 | ecosystem: Host-associated > Plants > Roots > Rhizosphere > Soil ...
GCGGAGTTGTTTCAACGGGTCGAAAAAGAAATCGTCGCACCCTCGGTTCGTGCGATCGCGGACGAAGGCATCGATTTTCGCGGCACGCTTTTCATTGGGATTATGCTCACGCCCGCCGGACCGAGCGTGATCGAATACAACGCGCGCTTCGGGGATCCAGAAACGCAGGTTGTCATCCCGCGCGTGAAAAGCGACTGGCTCGAACTGCTTTGGAAAGCGGCGCGGGGTGAACTCGCCGGCACGAAATTAAATGTCAGCAATGATTTCGCCGTCTGCGTTGTCATCGCAGCGCGCGGGTACCCGGACTCGTTTCCCAAAGGCGATCCGATCACGTTTCCGGCCACGCTGCCGCCCGGCACTTTTATCTATCACGCGGGAACGAAACGAAACCAATCCAGCGCGATCGTGACCAATGGAGGACGCGTATTGGGTGTGACCGCTCTCGCGCCGACATTGAAAGCAGCCGCTCAGCGCGCGTACGAAGCCTGCGAAGGCGTCGTCTGTGCCAGCAAATATTTCCGGCGCGACATCGGCGCCAAACAACTTAACCGTCAATGATCGCCCCGCGCCTAGCGGCTTTTTTCCTTTCCATCAGTTTCGCCAGTTTGGCCGTGTGCGCGGCACCCGCGCCGGCGGCGGTGCAACAGCTCGAAAAAGGTCTGACCTATGCCCGGATCACCGATCTCGGTCGTGACGCTGCCCAGTTGGAAGCCGCTCTCGCCCAGCCGGCGGTCATCTTGGATTTGAGAGACGCCACCGGCACCAGCGCTGAAGCGAAAGCGTTGGCCGGGCGTCTGGCGCAAATGCCACCGAAGCCAGCCGATCATCGCCTCATCCTGATCAACCCCAGCACCGACGCCGCCATCCTCAGCACCGTTGATATTCCGGAACCGCGCCAGCTCACCGTGGGTCCGCGCGCCGCAGGTTTTCAGGTGGACATCGCCGTGCCCGTCTCGGTCGATGACGACCAACACGCCTTCGCAGCCTTTGCCCAAGGTGCGCCGTTGAATAAACTCGACGACAGCAACCCGCAGAAAAAGAGAAATGACGAGGCGGCCCTGGCGAAAAATCGCGCAGCCGCCGTCGCTGAAGCGGAGGGTGAGGACGACGGTCCGCCGGCGGACGTCACGCCCGCGCCAGCAGAAAAGAAGCCTGAAGCGCCGGCCCACGACCTCGTCCTGGAGCGCGCCGTTCAGCTTCATCGCGCGCTGCTCGTCATCACGCCGCAATCCGTGGCGCCGTGATCGCTAAAAGCTTTTGAATCGGCCGCTCCTCCTTTTGGGGCTTTGCTTTTAGCGCAAAGTTGTGTCCATTGCCCACGCTCGCATGGCACAGCCAGGCTATATTCTCACGGTTTGCACCGCCAACATTTGCCGAAGCCCGATGGCACAAGCCCTCCTCCAGCACGCGTTGCGCGCGCAAGAGGAGCCGCTCAAATCCATCAAAGTAATCTCCGGCGGTGTCGCTGCCCGACTCGGTGAGGCTGTCTCCGAAAATTCCGTTCTCGCGCTCAAAAAGGTCGGGGTGGATATCTCGAAGCACACGTCTCAACCGCTGACCCAAAAGCTCGTCGACGAAGCGCTCGCGATTTTCTGCATGACCGAGTCGCACCGGGCGATGATTCAACTCTCGTTCGATCCGCCGCCGAGAAACCTTTTTCTTTTTCGCGAGTTCATGCCAAAGCCGGCTGATCCCGAGATTGCGGACCCGTATGGCGGGCCGTTGAAGATGTATGAATCGTCGCGCGATGAGATGGTGGAAGCCGTTCCGTCAATCATCGATTTCTTGAAGACGCTGAAGCTTCAGCCGGTCTAAAAAAGGTTTTGCGTCCGCGCAGGTTTGGAAGAGTTTCGTAGGCTCTCCATGATCAACGCCTCGCCGCTCAAGACCCTCGACCCAGAGATCCACTCCGCGATTGCCGCGGAGCTTACGCGTCAGCAAAATCATATCGAGCTGATCGCTTCGGAAAATTTCACGCTGCCCGCCGTGATGGAAGCGCAAGGTAGCGTGCTGACCAACAAGTACGCGGAAGGTTATCCCGGCAAACGTTGGTACGGTGGTTGCGAATTCGTCGACAAAGTCGAAACCCTCGCGATCGAACGCGCCAAGAAACTTTTCGGCGCCGAACACGCCAACGTGCAGCCGCACTCCGGCTCGCAAGCGAACTTCGCGGTCTACACGTCCGTGCTGCAGCCCGGCGATAAAGTGCTCGGAATGAACTTGAGCCATGGCGGGCACTTGACCCACGGCAACCCGGCCAATTTTTCGGGTAAACTGTATCAGTTCTCCCAATACGGCGTGCGGGAAGACAATGGGCTGCTCGACTACGACGAACTGGCCGCTGTCGCCGCGCGCGAAAAACCGAAGATGATCACGGTGGGCGCCAGTGCATACTCACGGGTGATCGATTTCGCTCGGATGGGTGAAATCGCTCGCGCCAACGGCGCCCTGCTCTTCGCCGACATTGCGCACATCGCCGGCCTCGTCGCGACCGGTCAACACCCCTCACCAATCGAGCATGCGGACTTCGTCACCACCACCACGCACAAGACGCTGCGCGGTCCCCGTGGCGGTTTGATTCTCTGCAAAGCACAGCACGCCAAAGCGCTCGATTCCGCGGTTTTCCCGGGCGCACAAGGTGGCCCGCTGATGCACGTGATCGCGGCGAAGGCCGTGTGCTTTGCGCAAGCGCTTTCCCCGGAGTTTAAGAGCTACTCGGAACAGATCGTGAAAAACTCTCGCGCCCTCTGTGCCGCGATGAGTTCACGTGGCTATAAAATCGTCTCGGGCGGCACGGACAATCACCTCTTCCTCGTGGATCTCCGCGCAAATCTTCCCGAACTCACGGCGAAAAAAGCCCAGGAGACTCTCGATCTCGCTCACATCACGTGTAACAAGAATACGGTTCCATTCGAGACGCGCAGTCCCTTCCAAGCCTCGGGTATTCGCTTGGGCACGCCCGCGGTCACGAGCCGCGGAATGGTGGAGAAAGATATGGACGAAATCGCCAGTGCGATCGACCTGGTGTTGAAAGCGATCGGGACCGACCGCGAGGGCGCGGCCATCACCGAAGCCAAAACGAAGGTGGAAAAACTCACGTCGCGTTTCCCGCTCCCCTACAAACTTTGATTCGCGATTTGGCGACCAAGCCGAAGCTGAGCCTCCGCTCGCTTCGGCTTTTTTTTTGGCACACTGAGCGCGCGGACATTCTTGTCCGCCCGCAACAATTGGCGCGAAATGCCTACCTCCCTGACGCCCCGATTCGCCGCCTGTGTCGCCCGACGACGACAAAGAAAGCCCGCGCTCGGCGTCTGAACCGCAAACAGACGGCAGTTTCATCCGTTAAACGGAGATTGAACTCGCTGGCGTAAACCTGCTTAGGTTTTTCGCGTGGAGTCCGCCGATGCACGCCAGAATCCGTTAAACTAGGGTGCAATCTGTGCGATGATAGGTATTGCCCCATTTTCGGCCGCCCAAGCCATGTCGCCGCCTAAGTTTTGGTCCTACTTCTTCTCCCGAGCTATCTACGGAGCTTCGGCCGTGGCGGTGCTTGGACTTCTCGGTAGCTCACTGATCTTCTATACATTAGATCGTTCGGAAAAAGATCGAGTGAGGGATCTTTTGCTCAGCCGAACCACGGCGGCCGATCCGATTATTGTGAAATCGATCGAGCAGCATCTCGATCGTCTGGACAACGTAGGCGATGTTTTTGCTTTTCGACCGGCCACGACTCGCGCGGCTTTTCGCTTAGCCGCGGACGCGCTAATGCAAAAATATCCGGCATTCGAAGGCGTTTCCTGGGCGCCGATTGTTCGGCCGGAGGATGTGAAAAAATTTGAGGAAGACGCGCAGCATGAGGTCGACCCCAATTTCCACCTTCATCGCTCCGACGCGCGTCCTTCGGATGCCACGCAAAACGTCTGGCCCATCCTCTACTCCGACCAGAAAACCTCGTCGTCGAAGAGTCTTGAATACGGCCTCGACCTAGCCGGGTCACCTTTGGCCAAAACGCTGCAGGAAGCCCAGGCCAGCCATCGCACGCTCCTTACCTCGGCAAAGGCTGGCATCGTGACGGCAGTCTGCCCGGTTTATTCGCTCAACGAACCTGACACCGCTCACCCCACAGCACCCGTTTTGCTGGGTTTTGTTTTGGGTCAGCTCGACGTCCAATCCCTGGTCGAATCCGCCCGCAACGAAGTCCGCGACACGAGCACTGACATCCTCGTGATCGACTCGACGCCGGGCGACTCGAAGCCAAACGAACTTCTTTTTCCGCACAGCACCGACGCCATTTCCGCTCAAGCCATCGAAACTGACTTTCGATCAAAGTGGTACCGCGAACAACCCATCCTCGCCGGCGGACGCGTGTGGCTGGCGCTCTATCGCGGAAATGCCGCATGGCTTTCGGCTCAACACACCGAATTCCCTCTTGCGCTCGGCCTCGCGAGTTTAGTCCTCACCGGCTTTTTAACCACCCTCGTTTTCAAAGCGCTTCGCAGCGCGCAGAAAAACCAGCAGCGCGTCTCCGCATCCGATGTTCGGATACAAGAAGCCGCTGATCAGCTCGAAGCCTTGATGCGGGAGCGGGATGAGAGCGTCGCGCAGTTGCAATCGTCACAGGAACAGTTGCACGCCTTGCTCGAAAACAGCCCGAGCGCCATCTTCATGAAAGATGTGCAGGGCCGCTATGTGACGGTGAATCGCCGTTACGCAGAAATGCATGGCCGGAGCCGCGAAAACTTTTTTGGCAAGAGCGATCTGGACCTTTTTCCCCCTGAAGTCGCCTCCCGCCTCCGACTCAGCGATGCGCGCGTGCTTTCGAGCGGCAAGGCGATCGAACTGGAAGACACGATGGCCCTGCCCCAAGGCACGCACACGAGCATTATCCACAAGTTCCCGCTCATGGATCAGGAGGGCAACATCCATGGTCTCTGCGGTATCGCGACAGATATTTCTGAACACAAACGCGCTGAAGCTGAAATTCGGGAAAGTCGTCGTCAGTTGGAAAGTATGCTCGGCCAATTGCCCGGCATGGCCTTCCGCTATGTCAACGACGGCCAGTTTACGCCCGTGTATGTTAGCCGCGGCGCAGTTGGGCTAACCGGCTACAGTGCCCGCGATTTCATTGAAGGCCTCGTCAAACTCGAGAGCGTCATTCATCCGGACGACCGCGAACACGCTCGCATTGCAATCGCATCCGCCGTGCGCAAGCGGCGCAGCTTCGAAGTGGAGTATCGTTTGATCGACCGCTCCGGCCGCGAAAAGTGGGTGCTGGAGCGCGGCCAAGGTGTCTACGACGAAGAAGGGAAACTGCTCTTCGTCGAAGGACTGGCGATCGACATCACGCAGCGGAAAGACGCCGAGTCCGAAAAGCTCCTCGTCGAACGTCGCCTGCTCGAAGGTCAAAAACTCGAGAGTATCGGCGTGCTGGCCGGCGGCATCGCGCACGACTTCAACAATCTTCTCACCGGCATCATGGGCAACGCGAACCTCGCGGCCCTCGACATCTCGCCGAATTCTCGCGTGCAGCAAAACTTGAAGCAGATCGAAATCGCTTCACAACGCGCCGCGGAACTTTGCCAACAGATGCTCGCATACGCAGGCAAAGGGCGCTTTGTCGTCCAGCGCGTGGAAATCGGCTCGCTCGTCGAAAACACGGTCCCGCTGCTGCGCGCCTCGATCAGCAAAAAGGCGGAACTCCATTTCGATCTAGAAACCGGCCTGCCTTCGATCGTCGCGGATCCCACGCAAATGCGGCAGATCGTGATGAATCTGGTGTTGAATGCGTCTGAAGCGCTCGGCGAACAGGACGGCGAAATTTTCATCACCACGCGGCTGGTGCGACCGACGACAGATTATTTTGGTGGAGCGGCGCTCACGCCGCCGGAGTTGAATCAAGACTTCGTGCTCTTCCAAGTGCGCGATACCGGCTGTGGGATGTCAGCGGAAACGCTCGCGAAGATTTTCGATCCATTCTTCACCACCAAATTCGCCGGACGCGGACTCGGCTTGGCCGCGGTTCAAGGCATCATCCGCAGTCACAAGGGCGGGTTAAAAGTGACGAGCTCACCTGGTGCGGGTGCGACTTTCACGCTTCTTTTTCCCGTTACAGGCGGCACGACCGAAGCAGGCCCTGTGCGTCGCACGACATCGACGCCCTGGCGCCAAGAAGGTCTCGCTCTCATCATCGACGACGAAGACCACGTCCGCGGCGTGACCGAAGGCATGCTTCATTCCTGCGGCATGCGCACGGAAAGCGCCCGCGACGGGTATGAAGGCGTCGATCTCTTCCGTGCAAAACCGCATGAGTTTGACGTGGTCGTGCTCGACATGACGATGCCGCGCCTGACCGGTGAAGAGACCTTGCAATTTCTGCGCGAAGTGCGCCCGGATGTGCGCGTGCTTTTCATGAGCGGTTACAACCGTCGTGAAGTTGTGGATACATTGGCCGGCACAGGAGTGCTCTCGTTTATCCAGAAGCCTTTCACCTTGGATGGCCTGCGCGAGCAGTTGAAGTTCGTGCTGTCTCAGGCTTGAGGTCGGGCACCTCAACGCAGCCCTCGACGTCGAATGTGGCAACGATCGTCGCCTTGCACGGGCGATTCATTTGCTCCCAACGCGCCGCTTTCTCCACGAATCGAAGGCGAAATGAATTTCGCTTTGGAACGTGGTGATCAATCACTGCGCTCCACATCGGAATTCGCGCGGAAATTTCCTTACCAATTTGTAAGCCTGGTTGGCCCTTTGCGTCTTGGCGTCCGGCGGAGAACTTTTATCGTCCGCCTTTTGCCGTGTCTTCTTCCACCGCTGCCTCTGCTCCCGCATCTCCCGCTGGCGCATCCCGACCGCTCTCGCTCGGCGTCATTTTCCTGACGCTGTATATCGATCTGATCGGGTTCTCTATCGCCTTTCCGCTCGCGCCGCGGATGCTGGAATATTACCTGGCGAAGGAATCCAGCGGCGGTCCGCTGCGGTGGTTACAACAGCACATCCAAGCGCTGGCCCCGGGAAATTCAACGAATCCGATTTTTGTCGCCGCCCTTTTTGGCGGCGTGGTCAGCGCGCTCTACGGTTTTCTCCAATTCCTCTTTGCGCCGATTTGGGGTTCGCGTTCCGATCGCATTGGGCGGCGCCCTGTGCTGCTTATGACCGTCGCGGGGAATACGCTCAGTTATGTGCTCTGGGCGTTTAGTGGATCGTTCACCCTTTTCGTTGTTTCTCGACTCCTGGGCGGCGCCGCGAGCGGTAATCTCTCGGTCGCCACCGCCGCCGTCGCCGATGTCACCACCCGCGAAAACCGCGCCAAAGGCATGGGCATCGTGGGTGCCGCTTTCGGTCTTGGTTTCATCACCGGACCGGCAATCGGTGGCATCATCGGCGAAGTGCCGGTTTCCGACGCGGCGGCGGCGATGGGGCTAAATCCATTCTCACGTGTCGCTTTCATCGCGATGGCCTTCTCGGCGCTCAATCTTATCTGGATCACGCTACGTTTCCGAGAAACCTTGACTCCGGAAAATCGTCAACAAGCACGCGCTCGTACCCGCAACCCGATCACGGGCCTACTTTCCCTCGGGGATTCCGCCACGCGACGCGCCAACCTCGTGTATTTTCTCTACGCCCTCGTTTTCAGCGCCTTCGAAGCGACACTCAGTTTTCTGGCGGCTGACCGTCTGCACTACAGTGAACGCCAGCTAGCCGAGGTCTTTGTTTTCATCGGACTCGTTTCGATCATCACCCAGGGCGGCCTGGTGCGGCGGATCATCCCTAAGATCGGAGAGCGCGCCGGTGCAATTGGCGGATTTATTTTTATTGGGATCGGCTTTGCCGGCCTCGCCTTCGCACAAACCCCAACCCTGTTTTACAGCGCTCTGGCATTCGTCGGTGTCGGATCCGGTTTTGCGAACACTAGCCTTTCGTCGCTCGTTTCGCTCTACAGCACCACGGACGAGCAGGGTCACGCGCTGGGCATCTACCGATCACTCGGATCGCTTTCGCGCGCGCTCGGACCGCTCTGGGCCGGATTCGTTTTTTTCCGTTTTCATGAGGAGAGCACCTATTTCACCATCGCATGTTTGATGGTGATTCCGTTCCTGCTCGGCTCGACGCTGCCGAAACCCAATAAATGACCGCCTCGGTCACTCGCTGTATTTTCGGGTGGCTCTCGCTCGTGCTGCTAGCGGGCTGCTTCAGCCATCCTGATCTCAAGCCAGGCCGGACCCGTTTTCGTCAACCCAGCGTGCTGGTGCCGGCCCAAGTGATCGGCAGTCATTTCCTCGTGCAGAGCAAATGGGACAAACACGGTCCATGGAATTTCCTCATCGATACCGGTTCGTCGGTTACGTTGGTATCTTCGGACTTTGCGAAATTCTACGCAACCGAGCGCCCGGCCATCGAAGCTCCCTCGGTCCGCGTGAAAGGCGCTAACGGCAATTCCTCCGTCATGCGCGCGGTCACACTGCGCCGTCTCGATCTCGGCGGCACGCGGTTCGACAATATCGACGCACTGATCGGCGATCTTTCGGACATCTCGCAGCATCTCGGCATCAAGATCGATGGCATCCTTGGTTTTCCACTTTTTCGCGAAACGATTTTCACCCTCGATTACCCGTCGAGCCAACTGCTGCTCTTGCCCAGCAATACCACGGCGCAACCCGCCGGCTCCACGATCAAGTTCAACAACGACCAGCGCACGCCGCTGATTCCTGTCCAGCTCGGCGACACCACGGTTTTTCTCCTGATCGACTCCGGGAGCGACGGTCCATTCGAATTGAATCCTGCCGGCTTGAATTGGTCCTACGCCGTCCCGCCGCGGCCCGGTGCGACCGTTGGCACGCTCGCGGGCGATCGCACTCAACACGTCGGCCGGCTCGAACAATCGATTGAGATTGGTCGTTTCGAATTCAAAAAGCCGATCGTCGATTTAACTGACCAGTTGTCCTCGATCGGAGGCGAAATTTTGAAAAACTTTTCCGTCACGTTCGATCAGGCCCACAATCGTGTGACCTTCTCGCGACCGGACGGAAAAGTCGTCGAAATGCCACCGAAACTGAGCGCCGGCCTCGCGTTCGCCAAAGGCCCGACTTATTGGCGCGTCGTCGCGGTCGTGCCTGGCTCGCCCGCTGAGGAGGGCGGCGTTCAAGTCGGCGACCTGGTCACACGTATCAATGGCGAGAGTATCACCAATTGGCCCCTCAATCGTTACGAAGCCTACGTGCGGCACAGCTCGGAGATCGTGTTTACATTCCTAGATGGTTCGAAAGAGCGCCCCGTCGTCGTTCCGATTTTTCAACTGGTGCCATAACCGGGTTTAGTTTCCGACGTGGCATGCGGCGATTCGGGCGCCACCTTCAAAGGCGAAATTCATTTCGGCTTCGGAAAGCCGTTGCCAACTCTGCGCCGTTAACGCTGTGCAGTTAACGGGTGTGGAGCGCGGTTTGCGGGCCAATTAATTCGACCGTCCAAAGCGGTGACAACTCACCGCTCTCCAAATCGGAAAGCCCGTCGACATCGCTTTTCGTTCTTTCCCTCGGGGCTGACGTGGTTTTCACTGGCAGGCTCTATTTCTCTGCCAATCTTCTTATGAATACGACGATCACTGCGATCAACGCTCGTGAAATTATCGACTCCCGCGGCAATCCCACGGTCGAGGTCGACGTGAAACTCGCTTCCGGTCACCTGGGCCGCGCCGCCGTTCCTTCCGGCGCCTCCACGGGCGAACACGAGGCGATCGAGCTGCGCGACAGCGCAGCCAATGCGAAGTCGCTGCCTAAGGGCATCGACGGCAAAAAGCGTTATCTCGGCAAAGGCGTGCTCGCGGCGGTCGGCAATGTCCGCTCCACGATCGCACCGGCCTTGATCGGCCAAGACGCTCTCAATCAAATCGGCATCGACCGCTTGATGATCGCTCTCGATGGCACGAAAACCAAGTCGAAGCTCGGCGCGAATGCCATCCTCGGCGTTTCGCTCGCCACGGCTCACGCCGCGGCGGCCGCACTCGGTCAGCCTCTCTACAAATACCTCGGCGGCCCGAATGCCAAAGTTCTGCCCGTTCCGATGATGAACATCATGAACGGCGGCGCACACTCGGATGCTCCGATCGACTTTCAGGAATTCATGATCATGCCGATCGGCGCCAAGAGCTTTTCCGAAGGTCTGCGCATGGGCTGCGAAGTGTTCCACTCGCTGAAAAAGGTTTTGAAGTCCAAGGGCCTCTCCACCGCCGTCGGTGACGAAGGTGGTTTCGCGCCGAAACTCGATAGCGCAACCGCGGCCCTCGATGCCATCGCCGCCGCGGTCAAGGAAGCCGGCTACAAGCTCGGCGCCAATGCCGACATCGCTCTCGCCCTGGACGTCGCCTCCTCCGAATTCTACGACGCGAAGACGAAGAAATACACCTTCAAGAAATCCGATGGCCGTGTCCTCACCGGCGATGAGCTGGTCAACTTCTACAAAGAACTCACCGCAAAGTACCCGATCATTTCGATCGAAGACGGCTGCGCTGAAAGCGATTGGGACACGTGGAAGAAATTGACCGATGCGATTGGTGACCGCGTGCAACTCGTCGGCGACGATCTCTTCGTGACCAACACCGAGTTCCTCAAGCGCGGTATCGACAGCGGCACCGCCAACTCGATTTTGGTCAAAGTTAACCAGATCGGTTCGCTCACCGAGACGTTCGATGCCGTCGAAATGGCGAAGGAAGCGGGCTACACTGCGGTCATTTCTCACCGTTCCGGCGAAACCGAAGACGTCACGATCGCCGATATCGCGGTCGCGACGAACGCGGGCCAGATCAAAACCGGTTCGCTCTGCCGCACCGACCGTGTCGCAAAGTACAACCAGCTCCTCCGCATCGAAGAAGAGCTCGGTGATAGCGCGATCTACGGCGGCAAGCTGTAAGCGAGTCTGTAGTGCTTTTTCAATGACAAGGCCGAGCTTCAACGCTCGGCCTTTTTTATGGCTATCGCCTCCGTTTCCTGGGAGCGCGGACATTCTTGTCCGCACCTAACCTAGATCGCGAGCGAAGCTCGCGGCTGATTAAGAAAAGAAGTGCGCGGTGCGCGCAAATGAACGAAGGCGGACAAGAATGTCCGCGCTCCCAGGGAAGGCTGCCTTACTCGCCGCTCAGAAAGTCCCGCACCGCGATCAGCACGTCGCTCTTCGCCACCTCGGCTTCCGATCGATCCGACATATCCCGAATCTTTACGACTCCTTTGGCGAGTTCATCGCTGCCATAAATCAGCGCCAGTTTCGCGCCGCTTTCGGCCGCGACTTTGAACTGCTTTCCAAACGCGAGCTCCTTCATTGGGTACTCCACACGGAAACCGCTCGCACGTAGTCCCTGAATGTCGGCAAACGCCGCCATTCGCTCCTTCTCGCCGCCGATCACGACATAGACATCCGGCGCTTGGCTCAACGTTGGCATGAGTCCGCGTTGCTCCAACAAAAGCGCGAAGGTCATGTCGCCAATCGCGAAGCCCACCGCCGGTAATTCGGAGTACCCAAG
>Ga0068857_100004757_pt1 | contig 11498 bp, 11 predicted proteins | sample KBSCornC72_FD_66591 | JGI IMG/M metagenome (GOLD analysis project Ga0068857, IMG submission 66591) | Corn rhizosphere microbial communities from Kellogg Biological Station, Michigan, USA - KBS Corn C7-2 | ecosystem: Host-associated > Plants > Roots > Rhizosphere > Soil ...
ATTGAAGACCCTCATCCCGGCCTTCTCCCACGAGCGGCGAATGCGATGCGGCAAAATGGGGTTGTGGGGGCTCGCGGGAGAAGGAGGGCGGGCTTTGGCGCTCCGGAAGGGAATTTCGCTGTCGTTAGATGTTGTAGTCGTCGGCGGGCTTGGTGCGCTTCTTTTCGGGGAAGAACTGGAAGCGGGTGACGAGCCAGCGGTTTCCGACGCGTCGGAGGACGATGTCGAAGCGTTCGTCCTGGGCACGTTCGGACTTCAGTTTTGCCTTGGTAATGGCGATGGGGGCGCCGGCCTCGGTTTCGAAAACGGGGGAGACGCCGTTCCACTCGAGGGCCTGGATTTTGCCCAGACCGACGGGCGGGCCGGACTGTACCATTTTCCAGGTGCTGGCGAATTGCTGCGGGGTGACGTTCTGGTGGAATTCGTCGGTGAAGAGGGCGTAGGCCTCCGGGTATTTGCCGTCGTGGACGAACTGTCCGACCTGGGAGATGGTGTCGGCAATCTTGTGTTCATCCCCCTGCTTGGCGGCAATGGCGGCCCCTTCTTTGATGATGACGCCGCCACCTAACAGAAGGCACAATACGAGGCCGGTGATGGCGAGGCCTTTGCCGGTTTGGGTTCCGCTGCTGTCTTTGATCTGCCGGATGGCGATGATGGCGAAGACGATGCCGACGACGGGGATCAGGAGGAGTAGCCATCCGAAAAACGCGAGGGCGCTGGCAATCCCGAGGAGTGCCGCGACGATCGCGGTGTGATTGACGGCGACGTAATCGAGGTTGGTGACGCCAGCGGTCGTGGACATCTTATGTAGCTGGGCGAGGTGGGCGTCGGCGACGGAGTCGGGCGGGGTGGTGGCGGCGGCGGCGGTAGTTTGGTGGGCGTCGGGCATGGTTGACATCGGCGTTCAAGAGAAAGCGGGACGATAACCGATCTTGCGACTTGAGGACCACGCTGGGCTGTCGCGGGCCGCGCCGCGCGCTCGAGGGCGTCCGAGCGAAAGTAAACCCCCCATGAACAAACGTCAACTGATCGACGGGATCCGTCAATTCAATCAATCGGCCAGTCCGGATTTCCTGGCGCAATTCGATGACGAGGCGCTGGATCAATACTTAAAGCACTTGCAGACGGCGCAGGAGAAACGGTTGAAGGTGGAGGGGTGGGTGAAGTCAATTCCGAAGCCGAAGTTTCGGTTGGTGTCGTAGGGAGGAGGGCGCACCTTCGGTGCAGCCGCTCCGCGGGTTTGTGTGTGTGGGGGGGATCGATCCTGGAAACGTGACAGACCCGTCGGACCCCACTCGTGAGGCGCGACGGGTCTGTTCGTTGATTTAAGTCCGATCGGTACGGCGCGAGTTGGCGTTAGCGCAGGTTCCAGATCGTGGAGCGACTGGCCGGTCGAATTAGCAAATTGTCATCGATGTCGTCGATCATCTGCTTGTTTTCGTAATCCCAATTGCGAAGGGTGCGGGAGAAGTTTTCGGCTCCCGTGTAAGCGGGCGACGCACAACCACCCAGTCCGAACGCGCCCCCTGCCAGCAGTAGCAGACACGCAAGCTTCCTCATGTCCTGGCCTTCCTGTGTTGAAAATCCACCGGTGTCGAAAACACGCCGTCCGAGAATGTAACATTGGGCTGGATTTGTTGTCAAAGCGAAGGTTGGGGATCGACAGGCAATAAGGCTCGCAAGGCGGCGCGCCATTCGAGGTAAAAGTAAGGGACGGCGTGGTCCTCGTGGATTCGTTTGAGGCGGGCGTGGAATTGTTCGTAGGCTTCGTGTTGCCAGGCGGTGCTGGTGGGGTCACAGAAGTAGATCCGGCAGCCGAAGGGGCGGAGGGCGTGGACACCGCACAGCTTGTTGACCTGGAACGGGCAGCCGGCGCCGTCCCAGGTTTGGATGGCTTGGGCGAGGGGGGCGGGCGGGGTCATGGCCTGGTATTGGGGGAGGAAAGCGGCGAGTTCGGCGGTGGTGACGTAGAGGCGGTGACCGTACTCTTCGAAGCGGCAGCAGCGGCCGGAGGCGACGCACCTGGGGCGGCGGGCGTCGATTTGGGTGGCTAATTCGGCGTAGATGGTCTCGACGGCTTGGCGGACGGCGGGGATGGCGGCGGCGGCATGGACGGCGTCGCGGAGGGGGCGGTGCTGGTCGGTGTCGTGGGGCGTCATGGGCTTACCGCGAGCCGGGGATTGCGAAACCGCAAGCGTTGTCGGGTACGGTTTGGCGAAGTCGCGGTTGAGTGCGGCACGGGATGAATTGTCGTCGGATGGGGGAGGCCTTACAACCTGCGGCGACTCCCCTTGATCCTGCGGGAGAATCCGCCGATAAACCCCGTACACTAAAGGCAGCATGACCCCGCACTTCAAACGAAAACTGATTCATTACTGGTATCGCCAGATCAGGCCGATCCTTGTGATCGTACTGGTGTTTACGTCGTTTCGCTCGACGGTGGCGGATTGGAATGACGTGCCGAGTGGGTCGATGGAACCGACGATCTTCGTGGGGGATCGGGTGTTCGTGAACAAGCTGGCGTACGGGTTGAAGATCCCGTTTACGACGATCCACCTGATGAAGTGGTCGGGACCGCAGCGGGGGGAGATCGCGGTGTTTTATTCGCCGGAGGACGGGACCCGGCTGATCAAGCGGGTGGTGGGGGTGCCTGGGGACGTGATCACGTACCACGAGGGGATGCTGTCGATCAACGGTCAGGCGGTTCCGACGACGCCCTATTCGCCGCCGGACTTTTCGGAAATTCCGGCGGAGCAGCAGCGGGACTTCAACTTTTACACGGAGGTGCTGGGAGATCACTCGCACGTGATGGCGCTGCTGACGCGGGGGGCATTTCAGTACCGGGCGATGCGGGGGCAGCCGTTCATGCGGGAGTTCACGCGGACGGTACCGCCGGACGAGTACTTCATGATGGGGGACAACCGGGACAACAGTAAGGATTCGCGGTACATCGGGTTCGTGAAACGGGATCAGATCGTGGGGCGGGCGAACCGGATCATCTTCTCGCTGGATTACGGCGACTATTACCTTCCGCGGAAAAGCCGGTTCTTTCACGCGCTGCGGTAAAGCGGACTTCGGCTTGCAAATCGGAAGTCGCTCACCAAAATACCCGCGCGCCACTTGGACGCGGCCCGCAAGCGGGCCGGCTAAACGGGATCTCCGCGGTACGCATCTCACTCATGAAAAAGCTCCTCGTCGCCAACCGGTCAGAAATCGCCATTCGGATCTTCCGCGCCGCCACCGAGCTGGGGCTGACGACGGTGGCGGTGTACACGTACGAGGACCGGTTCAGCCTGCACCGGTTCAAGGCGGACGAGTCGTACCAGATCGGGCCGGAGGAGGGCGGCGAGCCGGTCAAGGGATACCTGAACATCGACGCGCTGATCGCGATCGCCAAGGACGTGGGGGCGGACGCGATTCACCCGGGGTATGGCTTTTTAGCGGAGAACGCGCACCTGGCGCGGGCGTGCAAGGAGAACGGGATCACGTTCGTCGGGCCGACGGCGGAATTGCTGGAGACGTTCGGCGACAAGACGGCGGCGAAGAAGATCGCGGTCAAGACGAACGTGCCGACCGTGCCGGGAACGGAAGACGCACTGGCGGACCTGAAGCAGGTGAAGTCGGCGGCGCAAAAGATCGGGTACCCGATCATCATCAAGGCGAGCTTTGGCGGGGGCGGGCGGGGGATGCGCGTGGTGAAGGCGGCTGAGGAGTTGCAGGGGAAGTTGGAGGAGGCGCAGCGGGAGGCGGGGGCGGCGTTCGGACGGCCGGAGGTATTCGTCGAGAAGTACATCGCGCGGGCGAAGCACATTGAAGTGCAAATCCTTGGGGACGAGCACGGGAACCTGGTGCACCTGTGGGAGCGGGATTGCTCGGTGCAGCGGCGGCACCAGAAGGTCGTGGAAGTGGCGCCGGCGTGGAACCTGTCGGCGGACCTCCGCGGGCGGATCTGCGATGCGGCGGTTCGGCTGTGCAAGGGGGCGGGGTATCGCAACGCGGGAACGGTCGAGTTCCTCGTGGACGTGGATGCGGCGGAGTTTTACTTCATCGAAGTGAACCCGCGCATCCAGGTCGAGCACACCGTTACTGAGGTGGTGACGGGGATCGACATCGTGAAGTCGCAGATCCTGGTGGCACAGGGCCACAAACTGCATAAGGCGCCGCTCAACGTGCCGGCGCAGGACGAGATTCGGTGCACGGGGGTGGCGATCCAGGCGCGGATCACGACCGAGGACGCGGAGAACAATTTCATTCCGGATTACGGGCGGATCACGACGTATCGGTCGGCGGGTGGGTTTGCGGTGCGGCTGGACGGGGGGAACGGGTTCGGCGGGGCGGTGATCACGCCCTACTTCGATTCGCTGCTGGTGAAGATTACGACGTGGGGCGGGGATCACCTGGAGTGCATCCGGCGGATGGATCGGTCGCTGCGGGAGTTTCGCATTCGCGGGGTGAAGACGAACATTCCGTTTCTGGAAAACCTGATCAACCACAAGACGTTCGTGTCGGGGGCGGCGACGACGACGTTTATCGATAAGACGCCGGAACTTTTCCGGTTCAAGGCTCGGCGGGATCGGGCGACCAAGCTGCTGTCGTATCTTGGGGACGTGATCATCAACGGGCGGCCGGAGGTGAAGGGGAAGTTTAATCCGAAGAAGGAGCTGCCCGAGCCGGTGATCCCGAGTTATCCGAAGGGGACGCGGCCGCCGCCGGGGACGCGGGACAAGTTGCTGGAGTTGGGGCCGGAGCGGTTCGCGCACTGGGTGGCGAAGCAGAAGCGGATGTTCTTCACGGATACGACGATGCGGGACGCGCACCAGTCGCTGCTGGCGACGCGGGTGCGGACGTACGACCTGCTGCGGATCGCCGAGCCGGTGGCGCACCTGATGCCGCAGCTCTTTTCGCTGGAGATGTGGGGCGGGGCGACGTTCGACGCGTCGATGCGGTTCCTGAACGAGGACCCGTGGCAGCGGCTGATTCAGCTCCGGGCGAAGATCCCGAACATCCTGTTCCAGATGCTGCTGCGGGCGTCGAGCGTGGTGGGGTACACGAACTATCCGGACAATGTGGTCGTCGAGTTCATCAAGAAGGCGGCCGCGCACGGGATGGACGTGTTCCGCATCTTCGACGCGCTGAACAGCGTGGACAACATGAAGGTGGCGATGGAGGCGGTGCGGACGCAGACGTCGTCGATCTGCGAGGCGGCGATCTGCTACACCGGCGATATCCTCGATCCGAAGCGGACGAAGTATTCGCTGGATTATTACGTGAAGATGGCCAAGGAGCTGGTGCGGATGGGGGCGCACGTGCTGGCGATCAAGGACATGGCGGGGCTGTGCAAGCCGTATGCGGCGTACACGCTGGTGAAGGCGCTGCGACAGGAGATCGATCTGCCGATCCACTTTCATACGCACGACACGAGCGGCATCAACTCGGGGTCGATCCTGCGGGCGCACGACGCGGGGGTGCACATTGCGGACGCGGCGCTGGCGTCGATGTCGGGGATGACGAGCCAGCCGTGTTTGAACTCGCTGGTGGCGGCGGTGCAGAATACGCCGCGGGATTCGGGGATGGATACGACGGCGCTGCAGCACTTGTCCGATTACTGGACGGCGGTGCGCGAGCAGTACTACCCGTTCGAGGAAGACGTCAAAGCGCCGGCGGCGGACGTTTATCATCACGAGATGCCGGGCGGGCAGTACACGAATCTGAAGCAGCAGGCGAAGTCGATGCACCTGGAGGGCCGCTGGAACGAGATCGCGGACACGTACGCGACGGTGAACCAACTTTTCGGGGACATCGTGAAGGTGACGCCGTCGTCGAAGGTGGTGGGGGACATGGCGATCTTCATGGTGACCAACGGACTGAGCGCGATGGACGTGCTGGCGCCGGACAAGAAGCTGAGCTTCCCGAAGAGTGTCGTCGGCATGATGCAGGGGGAGATCGGGTTTCCGGAGGGCGGGTTCCCGAAGGTGCTGCAGAAGATCATCCTGGATTCGGCGGGGGTGAAGCCGATCAAGGGGCGGCCGGGGGCGACGCTGCCGAAGGCGAACTTCGCGGCGACGAAGAAGGAACTGGCGGCCAAGACGCAACAAGAAGTTTCCGACGAGGACGTGCTGTCGTACCTGCTTTACCCGCAGGTTTACCTGGACTTCGCGAAGCATGCTGCGGCGTACGACAACACGTCGGTCTTGCCGACGCCGGCGTTCTTTTACGGCCTCGAACCCGGGCAGGAGATCACCGTCGAGATCGAGGCGGGCAAGCTGCTGATCATCCGATACCTGACGACCAGCGAGCCGCGCGACGACGGGACCCGCACGGTGTTTTTCGAGTTGAACGGTCAGCCGCGGGAGGTCGTGATCGCGGATCGATCGCTGGAGGCGAGCCTGCATAAACACCCGAAGGCGGATCCGGAGGATCCCGATCACGTCGCGGCGCCGATGCCGGGGAAGGTTTCGACGGTGGCGGTAAAGAAGGGGCAAAGCGTCAAGGCGGGCGAGCGGCTGCTGAGCATCGAGGCGATGAAGATGGAGACGGCGGTGTACTGTCCGCGGGACGCGAAGGTGGCGGACGTGCTGGTGAAGCCGGGTTCGATCATCGCCGCGCAGGATTTGCTGTTGACGCTGGAAGGGTAGGAGTCGCTGGCGCGCGGTTCGCGCGTGCCCGACGGAGACACTTGTCCTCCCCGAACGTCTTCAACCTCGGCCGGCTGCGGGAGGGACTCAAACCGTTTCGGCTGCACTTTTTCCCGAAGCTTCGGTCGACGAACGATCACGCGGCGGCGTTGCGGAAGCGCGGGGACCTTTTTGCGCCGGCGATCGTGCTTGCGGGGCGGCAGACGGCCGGCCGCGGGCGGGGGGCGAACACGTGGTTCAGCGCGGCGGGGTCGCTGACGGTGACGTTCGTGCTGCCGGTGGACGAGACGCTGGCGGCGCATCACTTGCCGCTGGCGGCGGGGCTGGCGGCGCGGAACGCGGCCGCGGAAATCGCGGGGAATGAGGACGTCCGGCTGAAGTGGCCCAACGACCTGGTCTTCGCGGCTTCGCCCCGTTCGGGTTCACCGGGGAAACCGCCGTATCCGCTGTTGAAGCTCGCGGGGCTGCTCTGCGAACGGCTCGATAGCGTCGACCTGATCGGCATCGGGTTGAACGTCAATCGTCCGGCGCGGGCAATTCCAAAGGGGCTGCGCGATCGGACGATCTGCCTCCAGCAGATTGCGCCCGGCGGCCGGCCGATCGATCTGACGACGACGCTGGTCGTGCTCGCGCGTCAGCTTCATACGACGTTGATCCGGCGCTCGGAGACGCCCTTTCCCGCGCTGCTCCGCGAATACGATCGTCATCATGCCCTGGTCGGGCGCGTCGTCACGGTGCGATCACCGCACGAGCCCGCCATTACGGGGCGGTGCGAGGGACTTGATGACGCTGGCCGACTCTTGCTGCGGCATCGATCGCGGGTGCATCGGGTCGTCGCCGGACACGTCGAATTGACGCGCTGAATTCACCCTTCTTTTCGCACGTTGCGGACTCGCGCCGAAATGTCAGGCGGACCGCGCAGCGATGTCATATTCCGCACGCGCGTCACCGCCTGACGGTACAGGCGTTAAAGGCGTTATCCGTCGCACCCGATCGACGGTTTAGACATTGCGGCCGTCGATGGCCGGGTCTTAGCCTAGTTGTCTGGTGCAATGATGAGAAACAACACTTTTACTCAGTTCGCTGTGTTATTCGGAGGGTTGATTCCGCTGCTGGTGCTCGCCGGCGGCTGCTCGATTCCGGTGGTCAACCCGGGGGACCTGGCGGCGGTGCAACCCGCGTCGGGCGCGCCGCGCGCGGGGAACGTTTACCTCGTCCGCGGGTGGCTGGGCGTGTTTTCGACGGGGATCGACACGCTGGGTGAGAAGATCAAGGCGACGGGCCTGCACGACGCGGTTTACCAGGAGGCGCAGTGGCGGGACCTCGCCGCCGCCATTACCGAGAAGTACAAGGGCGTTCGCGACCCCGAGCCGCTGGTGCTGGTCGGGCACTCCTATGGCGCCGACGACGTGATCGCGATCGCGCGCGAAGTGGGGAAGGCGAACATTACGGTGGACCTGCTGGTCACGCTCGACGCGACGTCGCCGCCGTCGGTGCCGGCCAACGTGCGGCATTGCTACAACCTCTACCAGACCGGCCTGCTCGACGCGCTGCCGGTGATGCGCGGCATCGCACTTCGGGCCGACGCCGATTTCAAGGGCAGGCTGGACAACGTGGACATCCGCGCGATGCGGAAGGATCTGGTGGAGGACGACCTGAACCACTTCACGATCGAGAAGAAGGACAAGATCCACCAGGACGCGATCAAGCAGATCCTGGCGGTCTGCCCGCCACGGGCGCAGTGGGCCGCCGCCCATGACCGGGGTCTCCCCGTCGGCCTGCCGTCGATGACCGCCTCCCACGCGCAGGGCCCGGCGGTATCGGCGCTGCGGCCGGCGTCGTCGCGGGGTGCGATGTCACTGTCGGCCAACTCCCGATAACGCGATGTGGATAACCTTGGAACGCCGCGCGCGACGGTGGCGCGGCGTTCCGTTTCTTCATTGGGGCGTCGCGCACGCACGCACGCCATTGGGGTGAAGATTTTGATCGAGCGTGGCGATCGTCTACAATGCCGCGGGCACGCAACGATCGCGCGCGCACGCGAGCGGGGGAACATGACGCATCGAACGACGACGCGGATTGGCTCGATCGCGCGCGACCCGGCGGGCCGCGGACATGATTTCCCTCGATTCGGACAAACTTCATCTGACGGATTTCATGGATCTGCCGACGCTGCAGGAGATCCAGGATTCGTTCGCCGCCGTCGCCAACGTCAAGGCGACGATCACCGACGCCGACGGCAACCTGCTGACGCAACCGACGCCGACCAAGGAATTCCTGCGGCGTCAGAACGCGCTGGCGGCGGACGAGGACAAACTGACGGCGCAGGGCGGACCCGCGCCGGACGCGGTCGAGGGGCCGCAAAAGGAAGGGGCCGAGTACGTCGCGCCGATCATCGTCAATAACCAGCGCCTTGGGACGATCCGCATGACGGCCAACGGCGCGCTGGCGGGGATCGACGAGGCGAAACTGGCGGCGCTGGCGGTCAAGGCGGGGATCGACGTGAAGCAGCTCAAGGGCATTTCGCAATCGCTGCTGCGGGCGAAGCAGTCGAGGCCGGCGGCGATCCAGTTTTTGTTCCTGCTCGCGAATGCGATCGCGCGGCTTTGCTTTCAGGAGTTTCAACTCCGCCAGCGGATCAACGAGCTGACGGCGGTTTACAACGTCACGATGATGCTGTCGGAGGCGCGGGACTTGAACCGGGTGCTGCAGAAGACGGCCGAGGTGGTCTGCGACGTCATGGAGTGCAAGGCGAGTTCGATCCGCCTGGTCGACGCGGACCGGGACGAACTGGTGATCAAGGCCGTACACAATCTTTCGCGCGAGTATCTGAACAAGGGTCGCATCCGGCTTTCGACGGCGGAGATCGACCGGATCGCGCTGTCGGCCAAGGGGTTCGAGTACGTGCGGAACATGGCGACCGACCCGCGCGTGCAGTACCCGCAGGAGTCGGCGCGCGAGGGGAACGTGTCGATGTTGTCGGCGGGGATGCGGTACAAGGGGAAGCCGATCGGCGTGCTGCGGGTATACACGGACGCCGAGCGGCACTTTTCGCCGTTCCAGACGGACCTGTTGAAGGCGGTGGCGGCGCAGGCGGCGGCGGCGATCGAAAACGCGCGGTTGCTCGCGGAAACGCTCGAGGCCGAGGCGCTGGAAAAGCAGGTGCGGCTGGCGGCGGAGGTGCAGCAGCGGATGATCCCGCAAACACCGCCCGCCGTGCCGGGGATCGATTTCGCCGCGGTTTACGTCCCCTGCTACACGCTGGGCGGTGATTTCTACGACTTCATCCCCCTGCCCGACGACAACGTCGGGATCGTCGTCGCCGACGTCAGCGGCAAGGGTGTGCCGGCGAGCCTGATCATGGCCAGTGTGCGGGCCGCGCTGCGGGCGCACGTGGACAACGTTTACTACCTGTACGAGGTGCTGCGGCGCGTGAACCAGATGCTGGTGCGCGACAGCCGGCCCGAGGAATTCGTCACGCTCTTCTACGGCGTACTCGACGCGAAGAACCGCCGGCTGACCTACTGCAACGCGGGGCACCCGCCGGGACTGCTGCTGCGCGACGGGAAACTGACCGAACTGGCCAGCGACAACATGGTGCTGGGGGTGGACCCGAACGAGCAGTACCAGCAGTCGATCATCGACCTGCGGTCGGGCGACACACTGTTGCTCTATACCGACGGGCTGACGGATGCGGCGAATTTCTCGAACGAGCGATACGGCCGGCAGCGGTTGAACAAGGCGTTTCAGGTGGCGGATCGATCGGAGACGGTGGCGCAGGGAATCCTGTGGGACGTCCGGCGGTTCGTGGGACTTACGCAGCCGACGGACGACATCACGATGATCGTGACGCGAATCGTCTGAGCGGCCGTGCGCCGGGCGTGTGGCCTATGGAATCGACCGTGCTCAACGTGAAGGTCGTCCCCGGCGCGAGTCGGGATCGCGTGGCGGGACGGTATGGCGACGGGGTCAAGGTGCAGACGTCGGCGCCGCCGGAGCGGGGGAAGGCGAATGCGGCGGTGGCGGAAATCCTTGCCCAGTTTCTCGGTATATCTATTGCAAATGTGGCGCTCGTCTCGTCACCCGCGAATCCGCGCAAACAGTTCCGGATATCCGGGCTGTCGGCCGCGGAACTGGCGGAGAAATTATCCAGTTTGCCGTAGAGGGGCGTGCGGCGGGGGTGATAGAGTTGGCGGCGGGAAGGCTCGCTTTTATTGGAGTCCACGCCATGTCTCACGTTCGCGCTGCCTTACTTATCGTTCTCTTCATGCTCGCCCTGTCGTCGGGGGCGTTTGCCCAGGTCGTCTACGCGCCCGTTCAGTATCAATACTTCAGCGGAGGGCAGTCTTATTACTACGGCGGGTCGGACCCGGCAGTGCATTATTGCGCCAACCTCCTCAGCCAGGAGTTGAACTTCGGGCGGACGCAGGAATACGCTTTCCACAGCGGCAACATCATGGTGCACCGGGAGGTCGTCACCGAGCCGACGCGCGTCTTCAGCGACACGATGCCCGGCCTGAACGCAAGGTTTTACGGGTACACGATCGACGACGCCCGCAACGCGGCGTACGCCAACGCGCCGACTTACTTTCGCAAGGCGGATATCGCGAAGGTGGCGCGGGTGCAGGCGGACGGGACGTGGGTGGTGCCGTCGACGACCGCGATGCCCGCTTCGATGAGCGCCGGGACGATCGAGATCAAGCCGTACCGCGCGATGGCGCGTCCGGCCGCCGAGCCCAAGCCCATCCTGATCATCCCCAAGCGGCTGCTGGACAAGCCGCTGTGGCCGTCGCGCGACCCGGTGGCGGACGCGCGGCAATAATAATGCCCGACCCCCGCGGTTCGGGGTCGCCGAAGCGACCC
>Ga0068857_100004763_pt1 | contig 11490 bp, 10 predicted proteins | sample KBSCornC72_FD_66591 | JGI IMG/M metagenome (GOLD analysis project Ga0068857, IMG submission 66591) | Corn rhizosphere microbial communities from Kellogg Biological Station, Michigan, USA - KBS Corn C7-2 | ecosystem: Host-associated > Plants > Roots > Rhizosphere > Soil ...
TTCCCCGACTTTAGGATGTTGTCGCCCAAACCTTCCCACGCTGGGGGGAGGTCGTTCTTGTAAACCATATACCGGCCAAAGACCAACTGATTGCTGGTCGCCTGGAAGTCGATCCGCGTGATCGGTTCATGAATGTCCCGGCCTTGGGCGGCCGACCACTGAACCTGGCCACAGGGATCGGTGGTCGTGGGCAGCAGCGCGGTGACTTTCTTTGCCGCCGGGCTCAAGCGGGCCGGATCGATGCGGTTATTGACGAACGGGGCGCCCAGGTTGATCTGTCTCCCGCCGTTGCAGGCAGGTGAGGTGATCGTCGTGAAATCGCCGGAGAGCATCTGGGCGGTCGGCACATACGAAATGTTGCTCGTCGGCACCTGGCGCAGGATGGTGCCCTGGTAGCCGGCGAAGAAGAACAGCTTGTCGTGGACGATCGGGCCGCCCAGCGTGCCGCCGAACTGATGGCGCCTCAGGCCGTCGTCCTTCTGCTTGCCGTCAGCGCCGATTGTCGCGAAGTGCTCCGGCGCGTTGAAGCGGCGATCGCGCAGGAACTCGAAGCCGCCCCCGTGGAACGCATTGGTCCCCGACTTGGTGACGGCGTTCACCGAGGCGCCCGACTTGACGCCGTTTTCGGCGGTGAGACCGCTCGTGGCCACCTGGAACTCCTGGAGCGCATCGGGGAACGGCATCGGCAGCCCGGCGTTGCTCTGCGGGTTGTTGTGCTCCGCTCCGTCCAGCGTGTAGGCGACGCCGCCCGGCAGTCCGCCGGCGACTGAGATGTACACGCCGCCAGGCACGCCACGTTCCGTTTGCCCGTTGCCATTCGTCCCGCCGGTCGGTGCGGCGGCACCGGCGAGCATGATTAGGTCGGTGACCTGGCGTCCCTGCAGCGGCAACTCCAGAATGGCCTTGGTGTCCACGACCGAGCTGATGCCCGCGCTGCGGACATCGACAAGCGGCGCCGCGGCCTCCACGGTGACGGATTCCTCCAGCGTGCCGACAGCGAGGACCGCGTTGACCGTTGGCGTGCCGCCAACCTGCAGCACGATGCCGTTCTGCACGTAGCTCTTAAAGCCTTGGAGCGACGCCTCCAACCGGTACGGACCGGTCGGCAGCGTGGTCAGCAGGTAGGCCCCGCTCTCATCGGTGACGGTCGAGCGAACCAGGCCGGTATTGGTCTGCGTCACGGTGACGGTGACGCCAGGCAGCACGGCGCCGCTCTCATCGCGAACCGTCCCATTTAGTTGCGCCGTCGCCTGCGCCCAGGCGGCGGACACCGTCAGGAGAAGGATCAAAATGCCACGTGAACAGCAGGTCAGCCAAGTCTTCATGCTGTGAAAACTCCTCGAGAAGCCATCGATCACCTCAGGACAGTCCGGTGCTGGCAGCCGGACGGGGAAAGAGCCAAGTCCTTATATCACTTGAGGCCAGAAGTGTAGAGCCGGAGTTCCGTTTGGCGCCAGCGTGGGCTGTTCGTTTCAATGCGCTACGGCGTTGATCTCCATCAAGCGTCCTTTTCCTTCCTTTTTCCTCTGAGGAGATGGATCTCATGGCGTCAACTGCCGTCCCCGTGGCCACCCTGAACGCAACCGGCGGCGCGCCGGAAGTGGAGATCGTCGTCGGTCATCTCCACCGCGCCGACTATCAACTTCTGCTGTTCGATACCCACGGGGCCAACCCGATGGGGATCGGCTCCCATGATGGAAAGGGAAAAACAGGCGACCAGGTCCCCGATCGGTTTCCCTTGGGCCTGCCGCTCGCCGATCTGCATCGCCGAACGCTCTTCTGGCAGGCCGGGCTCGTGACGGCCGTTCCCGACGGAAATTCGGAGCCGTTCTCCGTGACCGTCCGGGTCCTTCAGGATGGCAACATCGTCGGCCGCGGCGGCGGGTCCGGCGTCATGAGCCGGCCGCACGCGTCCGGCATGTTCCACCTCAAGGTGCAGTCGTGAAGACGGTCCTTCTGACGGCGACCCTGCTGGTCGGCGTCGTGGGTTCGGCTGTCGCGCAGCAGCCGGCGATCGCCGCCGGCGCTCAGCCGTCTTCACTCTCCGGCCTTCTCAGCGCGGTCGTCCCAGAGGAGACGTTGGGAAACAGCCTGAAGATCTCGCAGGAGCTGACCAAGCTCAAGGCGGCGATGGTCGACCTTTCAGTACCTGATTCGCCGGCATTCACCGTGCTCGGCCTCACGCCGGAGGAAGTGGCGCGCCCAACGACCGCGCGCAAGCTGGCAACCTCGCTGCTGAACGGCGTCGATCGAAATGGCGTGCTTCAGACCGGCGTGGCGATCGACACGGTGCCGTACCTCGCACTCGCCGGACAGCTGGTGACGCTGGACGACTACCGGAAGCGCTCGAACTACGCGTTGCGGTTTCTGGCGCGCACCCAGGTGTCGGTCGGCACGGCAAAGGCGTCAGACGTCAACGACAAGGCGATGCGTATTGGTCTTGGCGTCCGGATGACACTGTTCGATCGAGGCGATCCGCGGACTGACGCCGTACTCGACGAGTGCTTCGACGGCCGGCCCAAGCTGCCAGAAGCGCCATCGTTCGTCACCCCGCCCCCTCCCGACAGACCTGAGGAAATCGAAGAGTGGACGCGAGACGTCGAACGCGGGCGTAATGCGCTGCAGGAATTTCAGGCGCAAATCGCCTCCTACGTTACGCGGGTGAACACAGCCGTCGCCACCTGTCGCGAAGCGGCCAGGAAACGAAACTGGAACGCGTCGAAAATGATCGTTGCGGTGGCGCCGACGTGGACGAGTCAGACGGGGTCGGGCGACGATCTCGCGCGCAGCGGCTCCGGCGTCTGGACCACGCTTGCGTACGGATTCGAGCAGGTGCCTGGGTTGCAGCGTAACGCGCAGCTGCTCGTGCACGCACGATGGCGCGACGACGAGCCCGTTCTTACGGCGAAGGATCCCAAAGTATTCGACCTGCGCGATTCGCGGCTGCTCGGTCTGCAGCTTCGCGCCGGAACGGCCAGTACGACGATCGCAGCAGAAGGGATTAACGAGCGCGTGACGCCTCCTTCAGGTGGTGCGACAACGGATCGACGCTACTCGGTTGGATTCGAGCACCGCGTCGCCGACAACCTGTGGCTCGGGCTGGCGATGGGGAGTGGGAAATCGTCCGCCACCGCGCAAAAGAAGGGCGCCTTCGTGCTGTCGTCACTGAAGTGGGGATTTGCCGAAGGACCGTCACTCGCGATGCAGTAACAGGAGGAGCTGAGATGCTCGGATTGACTCGATCAGAGGAACTCTCGGTGGTGGCGACGGGAGCGCTGGCGTTGATCCTGATCGCCGTAGCGTGGTGGAACTTCAACTACAACGCGTTCGCCGTGGCGATCTCGCTGGGTTGTGTGGGCGGCCTGATGCACGAGCTCGCGCAGAGCGGCGGCAAGGTTCTGTTCTTTGAGAAAAAAGACGATGGCGTGTACCTGGGAAGCGTGAGCGGCATGATGCTGGGGGGTATTTCGGGCATGATCGCGGCGCACGCGATACCGGTGCCTCAAGCGGGGCCAGAATTCCAGAACCTGGCGTACGAAACATTCATGGCTGGTCTGGGATTGAAAGGGCTCGCCGAGGCGGCCGCCGGCAACGCCGTGGACCAGAAAGCTCCTGCCCCCGAGGCGGGCAAGATCAAACCACTTCGAGCGCTCCCTGCGGCACCCGTAATAGTCGCGGTCGCACCGCTCTGGGAGAGCGACGAGTCCATAACCTGAGCGCCGAAGCTCGCAGAGCGTTCAACCGTTCCTGCGGAGTAGTTCACACTTGCCGTGAACTACTCCGCAGTCTGGAAGTGCTCGCTCAACACTCCTTCCGACATCGCAGCCGCTATTCCGTCTTTCAGCAAGCAAGAGAATTGCAGTCCTGCTGTCTTTGAATCGCAACCCATAGGAGGACCTATGGCGACGTTTGAAGTCAGCGCACACATGACGGTGCGACCCGGCCAACTGGACGGGTTCAAGAGGCAGGCGGCCGAGTGCATCCGGATCACGAAAGAAAAAGACACGCATACGCTGCGCTATGACTGGTTCCTCAGCAACGACGGCACCGAGTGCGAGGTCCGGGAGGCGTACACGGGACCGGAAGGGCTGATCGAACACAACAGGAACATCGTCGAGGCGCGAACGAAACTGTTCAAGGACTACGCGGACAACCACTTCATGACTGTTTACGGAGAGGCGGTCCCCGAGCTCGTCGAACTGGTGAAGGCGCATCACATGGAAAAGCAGTTCAAGTGGTTCTCCTTCGTCAAAGGACTGGATTGACCCATACGGCCCAGCAACGCCGAGACCTGACGCGGAGGGAGCTATGAATGCAACAGCCCACGAAACAAGGGTCCACGACTTCCTGTCGCAGAAGCGCATCGCGGTTGCCGGTGTATCGCGCCATAACAGCGACCACCCCGTCGGCAACTTGATCTATCAGCGTCTGAAGAAGACCGGACACGACGTGTTTCCCGTCAATCCGCACATGCAGACCTTCGAGGGCGATCGCTGCTATCCGGACCTGCAGTCAATCCCCGGAGGTGTGGATGGTGTGGTGATCATCACGCGGCCCGAGATCACGGAGCGCCTCGTGCAGGACTGCAGCAGGGCCGGCGTCCGCCGGGTGTGGATGCACCAGTCGCTTGGAAAAGGCTCGAGCGTCTCGCAGAACGCCGTCGAGTACTGCCGTCAACACGATATCAACGTGATCGCCGGCGCCTGCCCGATGATGTACGGCAACGGCGTCGACGTTGGCCACACGTGCATGCGGTGGATCCTGAAATTGACTGGAGGACTACCCACATGAACCGTCGTCACATTGCCTGGGTGCTCATCCTGATCGTCGATGTCGGATTGGTCGCGTGGGGTGCGATGGCGGCCGCATTGCCGGATTTCCTGCTCGGACCCGGTGGCAAGCCGATCCTGCAAGCGGGTTACGAAGGCTTCACCGGGAGCTCGTGGTCGGAGCTCCTCAGCGCTGCTCCGATGACGGCCGGGTACATCGAAGTGCTTTTCAGGATGTACGGCGTCTTCAACGTCGTATTCAGCCTGATGGCGATTGCCATCACGGTCACAGCCTTCCGCCGTGGTGATGGGTGGGCATGGTGGGCCTTGCTGTTCGGCAACACCATCGCACTTGTGTCCGCCATGATGTACGACCGGACAGTGAACGCCATCGGACCGTTCGAGCTGACGGAATACCTCGGCCTCGCGCTCGTCTGGCTTGCGCTCGCAATCACAGTTCCCTTACGCGCGGCGCCACGGTCGATTGGAGCGGCGGCGTAGCTGTTCACCGTTCTGGGTTCTCCGTTCTCTGTTCGTGTTCAGTTTCGCGGTTCGGTTCACGGTTCTGTGTGCTCGCTTCGGTTCTTGGTTCAGGGGTTCGGGGTTGAAGTTCGGAGTTCGGGTGTTCCGTGTTCGACGTTGCAGCTCTTGAATTCAATCGACGTGTCGTCGGACGCAGAGTCTGCGACGCTCGCCTGACAATCCCCTCAATTCCAAAGGACATTCGCCGGCACACGGCGTGCTCCGTCGAACCGCATGACACGAGGCGTGAAACGTTTTACGGATTTGCGGGCCTGGCAAGCGTGTGACGTGTTCAAGAAGGCGGTCTACCGGCTCTGCGACAACAAACCGATTGCCAACGACGTCGGACGACGGAAGCAGATGGAAGAGTCATCATCCCGCCAGACAGCGCACATCGCAGCGAGAACAACGAACGCCGAACCCAGAACGACGAACCCCGAACCGAACGCCGAACCCAGAACCCAGTACCGAACCATGAAATTGAACACGAACCGAGAACCGAGAACTCAGAAGGGTGAACCATGGTGCTTACCGCTTCACCGAAACCGGTAACTCGTCCCTTCCAGCTGCGACAGTAATGTTGCCGGCACGTCGGTCGCCACGGCGCGACCCTCGATGACCGGCGCGACCGGGGAATGCGTGGAGAGATATTCGGTGAGAACGTCGTGCACTGAGACGTCGAGTACGCGCGCATCTGCGACGTTCGGCAGCCGGCACAGCACGGTATCCGGGTCGCCTTCGCGATCGCAGCCGAGCATCGTGTAGCGCCGGTCGACGGCCAGCGGCTCGCCGTTCATTTTCACGGCGCGAACGCGCTCACCCTGGCGATTACCTGCTGTGAAGGTGACCGTCATACCCTTGAACCGCACGAGCCACCCGCCGAAACGTTTCGCCGGATCCTTCGCAAAGGCGTTTTCCAGCTCGTTCTCGAGCCAATCGCGAATCTGTTGTCCCGTGACCACGCCGGTTTTCAGGACCGAATCGACCGGCAACATGCTCCAGACGTATTCGTTCGTGATCGTCGCTTCACCCCCCGAGAGCGGCACCAGGGGCGGACAGAACCGAAACCCGTTGGAAACCGCGAAATCGGTCTGGAACTTCCAGTGCAACGCATCCGTGATGAGGTTGTCCATTGGCGTCTCGATCACGTAGTAGCGCAGGAGCGGCGTGGTGGTTCTGCCTACGACGCGATCGAGATCCTGACGGTACGGCGCTCGCGCCGCCGCCACCAGGGTCTTCATTTGGGTGTCTTCAGCATACCGAGCGGGGTCGACGTCGAGTAACGCGTACGCGTGGTCGGCAATGCGTCCACCTTCAACCACCAGATCGAGCTTGGCCACAAACGACCCGAACGAACCGGGTTCAGTGACCCTCGCGTACCGGCCCCGGAGCGGGTCACGAATCCTTTCGTGCGTGTCCGCACCGAGGACGTAGTCCACGCCCCGTGCGTAGGGCTGATTCGCGAGGTCGAGCTGTTGCGTCAGGCCCATGTGTGCCAGCACGAACACGAGTACGCACCCTTCTCGCTCGCGAAGCGTCTTCACGTGTTCAGCCAGGTTGTCTCTCGGATGGCCGAACCGGATGCCACGCGAGTAGGCAGGAGACTGCCGCGTCGGCGTGAACGGATCGTTGTAGCCGATGAAACCGACCTTGACACCTCCGACGGTGAACGTCTGGTACGGCGGAAAAATCGGCGTCGCTCCGGCTCCGTCCGCGTGGAACATGTTCGCGCACACCTTCGCGGCCGAATAGCCGTTCAGATCCGCGATCATCATGTCCTTGCCATACACGACCTCCCAGTTCCCCGGCAGCACAAGGTCGTACGCGATCGCATTCACGAGTGGAACAATCGCCTGCCCTTGTGACAGCGCGGCCACTGCGCCACCTTGAAAGCAGTCGCCTCCATCAACGAGCAGCGTGTTGCCGGGGTTCTGGCGCCGCAGCGTATCGATCATCGTTCGCAGCGTCGCAAAGCCTCCACGCCGCTTGAAGACCGGTTTGCCTTGCTCCCAGAAGAACTCGTCGTGAACATCGAGTTGGGCGTGGATATCCGCCGTGTGCAGGATCGTGATGTGCTGTGCCCGGCCCGCGCGAACGGCGCGACTCTGCGCCATCTCCGCCGCGTCCACGGTGCATTGAAGCGAACGCGCCAGCACGGGAGCGGCGCTGAAACTCGCCGCGGCGCGTCCAATCTGTTTGATGAACTCGCGCCGCCCGCTGCCGGACCGATGTCGCATCATCAGCGTCAGGCGAACTGCTGATCGTCGGCGGAGGGACCGTAGATTGCGGGAACCTTCTGACCGCTTAACCGCAGATACACGGTCAGCTGGCCGCGATGGTGCGCCAAATGATTCAGCGTGTCGCGCAGGACGACGTGCCGCGGTTGATTCATGACGACCTGTCCTCCGGCGAGCAGTCGCCAGTTCGTCGTCATCAGGAATTGGTCGGTCGTCTTCGACAGGCTCTCGCGACCCTTCTGTACGTGCGCATCGTGCACCGCCACCAGCGTGTTCGTCGCCGGCTGTTGATAAGTGCCCTGTCCAGGAGGCGGCGTCAGGTTCAGCTCGTCTTGATCGATGATGAGCGCAATCCAGGACGGCATCGATGCGACAAGCCCTGCCAGGCGCGCAAGCGGCATCGATTTCGGGTGTGGTGTCCAGTCATCGCGATCCAACGGCACCTGCTCGAGTGCACGGCGGGTGCGCGGTGCCTCACGTTCGAGTTCGGCAACGAACAGTTGTGTGAGCGTCATGACGACCTCCGTGCAGAGTCTAGTGGAGTCGCAGCCGATCGACGGTAGATATCGCGCACGGTGTCGATTGTGTCGACGTCGGCCGGAGTCTTATCCTCACGATATCGCTTCACGCGCGCGAATCGCAGCGCCAGGCCGCCCGCATAGTGCGGGCTGGCCTGCACGTCATTGAAGGCAATTTCGACGAAGAGCTGCGGCCGCACGTAGACCGTGTACTCGTCACGGGCAACTTCGAGCTGCAGCAGCCGCTCCGTTTGCCACGCCAGCATCTGGTCTGTCATTCCTTTGAACGTTTTCCCGAGCATGACGAAGCCGCCGCCAACCGGATCACGGGCGCCCAGATGCAGGTTGCTCAGCCACCCCTTGCGACGTCCGTGACCCCACTCGGCTGCGAGGACGACGAGATCGAGGGTGCGGGCGAGCTTGACCTTCAGCCACTGCTGGCCGCGCCGCCCTGCCGCGTAACTCGACGTCAGCGCCTTCGCCATCACGCCTTCATGACCGCGCTGAAGTGTGGACTCCACAAACCGCGACGCTTCCTCGGGCGTGGGTCGGACCACGTTCGGCACAATCGAACGAGGCGCAATCTCGCCCAGCGTGCCGAATCGGTCGGCCTGCGGCTGGTCGATGACCGATGCGCCATCGACGTACAGGCAGTCGAAGAAAAACGGCGTCAGCGGGAGCTCCGCCCGCAGGCGGTCCACCTCCAGTTTCCGGCCAAATCGCTGCATCGTCCGTTGAAACGTCTCAGGCGTGCGATCGGCGCGCAGCGCGATCACTTCACCGTCGAGAATCACATCATGCGCCCCTAACGTCCGCGCAGCTTCGACGACTTCCGGAACCGCCGAACTGACGTCGCGCAGATTCCGTGAAAAGACCTTGATCTCGTCGCCGGCCTTATGAACCTGAATGCGCGCACCATCGAGTTTCCACTCGAGCGCGACGTCCTGTTCAAGAGTTGTGAGCGCCTCGTGGATGTCGGACGCCGTGTGAGCCAGCATCGGTTGCACGGGACGGAACACCTGGACGGTGAAACGGGCAAGGCCGGATTCTCCTTCGCCGATCACCACGCGTGCCACCGGCGTCAGCGCACCGGCCATCATCACGGCTCTACGAACCGCCGCAGATGATGCATTTCCGGCACGTGCCACCGCCTCGATCAGCACGCCCTCGAGTGCACCCTGCCGGAGCTCGCCGGTCAGCAGCCGCATGAGGAAGTTCTGTTCGTCATCGGTTGCTCGAGTGAGGAGATCGCGAAGCAGACGGGCGCGACCGCCAGACGAGCCGCGACCGCTTGTGGTGGCAATCCGTTCGAACACACTGTCCACTTCGATCAGCGAGAGCACCGGGCTCGAGGCGGCGGCGAGCGGCTTCGCTTCTCGGATCACCGAGCCGCCGATGCCGATTCGCCCCTGCCGCGGCTCACCCGACAGGAACGCAACGGCGATATCGATGTCCGCCAGTGTCATAGGCCCGAGCAGCGATGCGAGCTCGGCGATCTTGACGAGGCGGCTGCTCGCCTTCGCAACAGCGGCGCTTGTTGCGACGAGCTCATGAAGCAGCACTCGTGCATCGTACCCGCCCCCACGTACCTGGAAAACAATCGGCCGTGAGCGCCTCATCGCATGCGGTGTCTGGGTCGGGCGCCGAACCAGCGCGCCGGTCGCGCAACATCCCTATCTGACAAGCACATAGCGTCGACGACGGTCTGGCGGTGTTCTTGAACCGAGTCGGCCCCGTTGCCCGCAGCGAGCGCACGTGAACATTCGCACCAAACAGCGGGCACGGGAGAGTACGAGACCATGACGCAATTCGGTGTCCGGCGCGCACTGGTGGCAGCAACGGTTCTGGCCATGTGGGGCGTTCCCGCATTGGCGCAGACGCGTACTGCCGGCACTTATCCAACGCGCGAAACCCAGATCCTCAGGCTCGGCACAAGCCAGCGATTCAGCATGCCGATGCGCACCGTCGATCAACTCCATGCGATGGTGAACAAGAACCGCCCGCAGTTCACTCAGGTCCTTTCACTCGCGAGCCTGTCGGGAATCTCCGGACAGGTGCTGGATGTCCTTTCGACAGGGGTCGTCACCGAGACGACGATTCAACCCGGGACGCACATGGAGTGGATGGCGATGAAGCGCGCCGGAAAACCGGCGATCGTGCAGAACGTACGGTGGAGCGGGAAGGCGCCCTTCGAGGCGTGGCAGTTCGACATCACCGACGGCGGCTACAAGTACACCTTCCTCGTTCCGAAGGTGTGCGGCAACCTGACGTTGCTCAGCGCGGTCGCGGAGAGACCGGCGGGCACGCTGTCCGAGGCACGGCCGGAGCCGCCGCCTCCACCGCCGCCTCCACCGCCGCCTGCGGCGCCTGAGCCCGAACCGCCGCAGGTCGCGGCCGCGCCGCCGCCGCCGCCACCGCTACCACCCCCACCTGCACCGACTCCGAGCTACATGCCCTGGGTCGCGTCAGGATTCGTCGGGAGCTCGTTCGCTACATCGAGCAACACGTTCGCGAACGAGTTGAACGATACCAGTGTCCCTGCAGGCCTCACCTACGGTGGACAAGTCGGGTACTTGTGGCACGGCATTGTCGGCGGCGAATTCCTCGCGGACTTCGCGCCGGATGTTGGCTTCGACAGCATCTTGTTCGCATCGCAGCCGCACGTGAACAGCTACATGGGTAACGTCATTGGTGCGTATCCATTTGGCGTCGACGGACAGTATCAACCGTATGTCTCGGGCGGCTTCGGGAGCATTGGCGTCCGTGCCGACTTCTTCACGGTGGCCGCCGCCAATGGCGTCAGGTCCACGGTGGAAGCTAACGAGCAGCGGTGGGGCGGTAACCTCGGCGCCGGAATCTTCGCATACGTCAACAGGTTCGGCGTGCGCGGCGACGTGCGTTGGTTCAGGTCTTCGGGCGGCAACGACATCTTGAACAGCAACACGCCCGCTGAGAACGCAGCACGGTCGCTGCTTTCGGATCTTCACTTCTGGCGCGGGACGCTGGGTCTCGCGTTTCGCTGGTAGCGGTTAAACACCACTCAGCACTTCGACATACCGACGACCAATCTCCATCTGGAGATCGGTCGTCGGTCAATCGTTACTGTCATTGGGCCGCCTATAATGAGCACCCTTGTAGGCCCATGTCTGTCAAGCGATTGATTATCGCGGCATCGACCCTCGTTCTGAGCGCCGCGTTCACGTCCGTGCTGCCGGCGCGTCAACAGGCACGTCGCGGACCGCCTCCGGACGTCATCTACTACAACGCCAAAGTCATTACCGTTGACGACCGGTTCTCATACGCACAGGCCGTCGCGATTACCGCGGACAAGTTCACCGCTGTTGGTACGAGCGACTCGGTGCGCGCGCTCGCGGGCCCGAACACGCGCGTCGTCGATCTGCGCGGGATGACGGTGGTCCCCGGGCTTACCGACAACCACCTGCA
>Ga0068857_100004775_pt1 | contig 11478 bp, 8 predicted proteins | sample KBSCornC72_FD_66591 | JGI IMG/M metagenome (GOLD analysis project Ga0068857, IMG submission 66591) | Corn rhizosphere microbial communities from Kellogg Biological Station, Michigan, USA - KBS Corn C7-2 | ecosystem: Host-associated > Plants > Roots > Rhizosphere > Soil ...
GCCTTGAGCAGCTTCATCAGGGAGTCGAGGCTCAGGCTGCTCTGCGTATCCTCGCCGTCGGTATACAGCACCATGACCTTACGGCCGTCCTGCTCACTCGCACCATCGAGGTAGACACCGATTGCGTCGTACAGTGCCGTCTCGCCATGGGCCGTCAAACTGCGGACACGCTTGACGAGACGCGGGAAGTCGCTTTGAGCGTACCGACCGCCTCTCACCTGACTTGCGAAGTCGATGAACGTCATATCAGCGGCCTCTGGCAGCGCTGTCAGGAATTTGATGACGGCCTTCTGGGTGAATTCGAGATCGAGGTTCTGGCTCGCGCTGACGTCGAGCAGGGCTCCGACGTGCAGCGCGGGTCCGGACTGCGCTCCCGACGCAAACGCGAAGATCGACTGTGGCTTGCCGTCCTCGTAGACGGCGAAATCATTGATGGTGAGATTGGTGACGAGCCGCTGTTTCTTCCCCGCAACCGTGACGCCGACGTTCACCAGATCGACCGATCCGCGGAACAGTGTGGGATCCCGTGGTTCGCGTTGCGCAGCGCCGACAACGACCGCCACCGTGATCGCAATCGTGATTGCGAGAACAGTGGACAAGGCTTTGTGATGCACGTTCGTACCTGTCTGCGCGTCGTGCATCGCGCATGCCGCGCTCTGACGCAGCTTGCCTTCGCTGTTCGACTACCCGAGTGCGTGCGGGACCGGTTGGTGGCAGCGGACCTGCCATTGCAACGGTCACCAAATGTCGTGACCCTTGGGGTTCGGCGGTAGCAATACCGTGATCCGGCGCTCGGTTCGATAAATGATCTGACCAACCGTGCCACCCAAGACTCTTGATTTGAGCTCTCCGATCGGCGTCCGCGAGCAAGAGCGCCGTTGGTCGGCGTCTCTGTCCGTCATGTGGGTCGTGTTTGCCTCGACCCTCTTCATGAGCGCGGCCCTCTTGTTCTTTCTCGAACCCATGTTCGCGAAGATGGTGCTCCCCTACCTCGGTGGAAGTCCGGCGGTCTGGAACACGTGCGTGGTGTTCTTTCAGGCAACGATGCTGGTCGGGTCCATCTACGCGCACGTCTTGAACAGACGCCTGCGGCTTCACGCTCAGGTCGCGCTCCACGTTCTTGTTCTCGCCGTGGTGTCGTTGACATTGCCAGTCGTGATTCCCCCGAACTGGTCGCCACCCGTCGATCACACGCCTCTGCCAGCGCTCTTCGGGTTGCTGCTGATCACCGTCGGACCACCGTTTTTTGTCGTGTCAGCGACCGCGCCGCTCGTCCAGCAATGGTTCTCGCAGACGGATCACCACGCCGCCGCCGACCCGTACGTCCTGTATTCAGCCAGCAATCTCGGAAGCGTGACCGCGCTGCTCGCGTATCCGTTGGTGGTCGAACGTCTCTGGCGAGTCTCGGTGCAGGGAGCGCTGTGGGAAGTCGGCTATGTCGCCTTCGGACTCGGAATACTCCTCTGCGGACTTGCAGCCATCCGTTTCAGAAGCGCTCGTCCTCTCGCGGCTGCCGCGGCATCCGTGGACGATGTGGACGACGTGACATCGCCAGACTGGCGACGAAAGTTCCGCTGGCTGGCCTTGTCCCTGGTGCCCTCGAGTCTGATGCTGGCGGTGACGACGTTCCTCTCGACCGATATCGCGGCTGTCCCGCTTTTGTGGGTCGTCCCGTTGACGTTGTACTTGCTGTCGTTCGTCAACGCCTTCTCACGAATGCCGCTGATCAGCATCGGCGCGGCGAACACCGCGTTGAAGGTCGCGATGCTGCCGCTCGTGCTGGCATTGATGATTGACGCGGTCAGACCAACCGTGCCGTTGATGGCGCTGCACATTCTCACGTTCTTTGCCTGTGCCCTCGCGCTCCACGGACAACTGGCACGTGAGCGCCCCGCTCCACGGCATCTGACCATGTTCTACCTGTGGGTCTCGATCGGTGGAGTGCTCGGCGGCGCGATCAATACGCTCATCGCGCCACTCGTGTTCACGGACATTACCGAGTATCCGATCATGTTGACCGCGGCCTGTGCGCTCGGCCTCCTGATTCACACGCCATGGCGACTGCGGTATCAGGACATGGCCATTCCGCTGTCGCTTGGCGCTGTGGTCGCGCTGCTGATGATGTGGGGCGCTGAAGGTTCGCTTGGAACGTATGCATTCGGGCTCGGCATCGGTATATGCGGCGCGCTGTACATCGCCTGCGCCAAGCACCCGACACTTCTGGCCACCGGCATTGCGCTGATGTTCGGGGCAGGAAGTATCTGGGGACCGTCACAAACGCACGTACTCTTTGCGGAACGCACGTTCTTCGGTGTGCTGCGCGTCCGAACCGATGACATGGGCAAGTATCACCGGTTGGTCCACGGCAGTACGCTGCATGGGGAGGAGGCGCTGGATCCCGCACGCCGCGCCGAACCGCGCACCTACTATCACCGTGACGGTCCGATTGGCCAGGTCATCGCAGCGCAATCGCAGCATTTGGCTGGCGGCTCCATTGGCGTCGTGGGCCTCGGCGTCGGTTCGCTCGCCGCCTATTCACAACCAGGTCAGACCTGGATGTTTCACGAGATCGACCCGGCTGTCGAACGAATCGCGCGCTCGCAGTACTTCCAATATCTGTCCAATTGCGGCGCCAGGTGCCGGGTCGCACTCGGCGACGCGAGGCTGTCGCTCGCGAAAGCGTCAACGCAGTACGACTTGTTGATCGTGGACGCGTTCAGTTCCGACGCGATTCCCATGCATCTGTTGACTCGTCAGGCGTTGCAGGTGTACCTCCGCTCGCTGAAATCGGACGGCACGCTGGCCTTCCATATCAGCAACCGGAACGTGAACCTGAAGCCGGTGCTCGGTGCCCTGGCGAAGGATGCGGGGCTGACGGCTCGGGTTCGCCTGGATCTCGACGACGATCCCGAGGCCGGTCGCAACAAGTCCGAGTGGCTGGTGATGGCACGGGACCCGTCGGTACTCGGAACGTTGGTCGTGGATTCACGCTGGCAGCCGCCGCCGAGCGACAGCCCAGTGTGGACCGACGACTACTCGAACATCGTCATGGTGCTCGTGAGGAGTTCCGTTTTCTGAACGTTTGACAGGCACCAATCCAGGCGCTATGGTTGCCGCACTCTAGCCGAGCATCGGCGAGTCGGAGCCAAAAATGAGGCACGCGTGCAAGGGCAACTCCTCGCGAAAAGCGATCGTGACGGGAGCGCTGGCGGCGGCGCTGATCGTGGTCTCCGGTGCACCACCAGTCAGCGCTCAGTCGGGGACTGCCTCGTCGGCAATCCCGAAACTGACAGGCATCTGGCATCGCAAGGGCCCACTCAACGGCAAACCCAATCCGCCCGCCGTGCCGACCAACCGGGGGGCCGGGTTCAATCAGGCGTTCGACGACGCCTACAACCCGACCTACGACTGCAGCCCCACACCGATACCAGGGCTGATCAACGACGACTACGACTTTCAGATCACGCAGCAAGCCGATCGCGTGATCATCCGCTACGAAAAGATGGACGTGGTCCGAACGATCTGGCTGGAAGGCCACGGACATCCCACACCTGACAACAACGTCTACACGAACCAGGGACATTCGGTCGGACGCTACGAGGGAGGGCGCCTCGTCGTCGAGACGACACACTTCGCGTTCGATCCGAGAGGATTTTCGGCAAACCGCTGGGTTCCGGGATCAACGCTGAAGAAGATGACCGAGCGGTACTGGCGCGAGGGCGACACCTTGAAGCTCGATTCCGTCTCGGAGGATCCGATTTCGCTGAAACAGCCGTACATCTACGGCTGGGAATGGACGGTTCGGAACGAAGAACTGACACCGTACGACTGCGACCCACAGGACTCCCGGTGGGGTGCGCAATGGCACGACTCCAAATATCCACCCGACAAGTAGGCAGTGCGCTCTTGAGGACCAAACCATGAGACGTTCGTTCCGAACACTCGCCGTGGTGGCGGTTGCACTCGGGTTGTCTGCGGAAGCGTTCGCGCACCACTCCACGACGTACTACTCGAAAGAGGAGAAGGACTTCGTCAAGATCCAGGGCAAGGTGGTCAAGTGGGAGTACAGAAGCCCGCACAGCCAGCTCTATGTCGAAACCACCGACAAGGACGGCAAGGTTGTCACCTGGCGCTTTGAAAGCACGCCGGCCGCGTGGCTCTACCGCGAGGGAATCACGAAGGATTCGATCAAATTCGGCGATCAGGTCACCGTCGAAGGATTCCCGATCCCGGGCCAGCAGTTCGCGTGGCTCGGCAAGGTCACGAAAGCTGACGGCACGAAACTCTTGCCGCAGCGATCGTCCGCAACACCCGACTGGTGGAAACCATAAGCACATAACCCTTGACTCGCTGCGCTCGCTCGGGGCCAGCCGCAGCCAGGCGTCAACCGGGATGGAGGTTCTCTGATGCGCACCATCCGTGATGTCGTCGTCTCCGCGTTCGTCCTCGCTCTGACCTGCACCGCTGCCTGGGCCCAAGCCACGGCCGAACTGAACGGCCGCGTCACCGACGAGAGCGGCGCCGTACTGCCCGGTGTCACCGTCACCGCCACGCAAACCGCCACCGGATTCATGCGCACGGTGGCGACCGACGAAGCTGGAACGTGGATCATGCCGAACCTGCCGATCGGTCCGTACCGGCTGGAGGTCTCGCTGCAAGGGTTCCGTACCTACGCCCAGACCGGCATCGTGCTGCAAGTTGATGCGAGGCCAACGATCAATGCCGTGCTCGCGGTGGGCAACCTCGAGGAGACCGTGTCGGTTGAAGCCGCGGCACCGCTCGTCGACGTCCGCAGCGCTGGCATCAGCACCGTCGTCGAACAGGAACGCATTGTGGAGCTGCCGCTGCAGGGGCGCCAGGTCACCGACCTGATCGTGCTCGCCGGTGCGGCGGTGGAGACCGGTCGCCCGAACAGCCGGAACTTCCAGGGTGGCGTCAACATCTCCGTCGCCGGCGGATTGCAGTTCGGCGTGGCTTATACGCTCGACGGCGCGGTTCACAACGATCCGCAGAACTCCGCCAGCCTTCCGTTGCCGTTTCCAGACGCGCTCCAGGAATTCCGCGTCGCCACCAGCGGCCTCACCGCACAGAGCGGCATGCGCTCGGCTGCGTCGGTGAACGCTGTGACCAAGTCGGGCACGAACACGGTTCATGGAAACCTGTTCGAGTTCATTCGCGACCGGCACTTCAATGCGAAGAGCCCGTTTGCCGCGGTCGGTCCTGACGGAAAGAAGTTCGACGACGGGTTGAAGCGTAATCAGTTCGGCGGCACCGTCGGCGGCCCGATCGTCCGCGACAAAATGTTCTTCTTCGCCGGATACCAGGGCACCAGAACGCGTCAGACGCCGCCCGACCTCATTGCGTTTGTCCCTACCGCAGCGATGCTGACTGGCGACTTCACGACGTTTGCCTCCCCGCAATGCCAGGGGCGGCAGGTCAATCTCGGCGCGGGGTTCGTCAACAATCGAATCGATCCCGCCCGTTTCAGTCCCGCCGCGCTGAAGATGGCGAGCTTCCTGCCGAAGACGAACGACCCGTGCGGCCAGATTACCTACAGCCAGCCGGACGACCGCGACGAGGGACAATACGTCGGTCGCATCGACTATCAGCTCAGTGGGAACCACTCGGTCTTCGGCCGCTACATGGCGTCGCGCGACAAGAAACCGTCGGCGTACGGCACGACCGGCAATGTCCTGACGACGGTGAATCCGTCGATTGACAATCTCGCGCAGTCGCTCACGCTCGGCGACACGAAGGTCTTCGGCAGCAACACCGTCAACGCGCTGCGGTTCGCCTTCAACCGCACGGCCGTCAATCGCGACAACGATCCGTACTTCGATCCGCCCGCGCTTGGCATCAAGGCGTCCACCTACGTGCCCGGCTCGATGATCGTCGTCGTCACCGGCGGCTTCCAGATCGCGGCGGCGACGGCGACAAGGGGGATCGCGGACAACAATTCATTCCAGGTCAACGACGACTTCACGCTGGTGCGCGGCGACCATCAGATTGGTCTAGGTGCAAGCGTCGCCCGCTTCAGGGTCTCGTTCAGAACATGGGCGCGCGGCGGGGGTCAGTGGAACTTCACGGGCCAGGCATCGGGACTGGGGCTGGCGGACATGCTCCTCGGGCGTGTCGCCACGATCGATCAATCGGGGCTGTCCGGCGTCGATTATTACCAGTGGTATCAAGGCTTCTATGCGCAAGACACGTGGCGGGCGTCGAGTCGGGTGACGGTCAACGCGGGCATTCGCTGGGAACCCTTCTTCAGCCAGGACCTCACACGCGGCGCCAACACGATCTTCGATCGCGATCGGTTCAGGCAGAACGTCAGGAGCACGGTATTCCACAACGCGCCCGCCGGCTTCATCTATCCGGGCGATGCGGGCTTTCCTTCAGGCACGTCCGGTCTGAACAAGAAGTGGTGGAACTTCTCTCCTCGAGCCGGTATCGGTTGGGATGTGCACGGTGACGGCCGTCTCGCTATCCGATCGTCGTACGCGCTGATGTATGACTACCCGGGCGGCGAGTACTTCAACAACCTCGCGGCAGCGCCGCCTTACGGTAACCGCACGCTCGTCAGCGACCCCGCCGGCCTCTTCGACGATCCGTACCGTGACGTCGGCGGCAATCCACACCCAATCGCGGTCGGTCCCGATACGGTGTTCCCAGCGGGCGGGACGCTGTCATCGATGGATCCCGATATCAATGCGCCGCGCGTGCAGTCATGGAACGTCAGCCTCGAACAGCAGATTGGTAGAGACTGGGCAGCGTCGGTCAGTTATCTGGGCAGCTATTCCGATCGGCTGTGGGGACTGGTCGCGCTCAATCCAGGCGTCTATCTCGGGACCGGTCCATGCACGCTGCAAGGCGTGTCGTATCCCGTCTGCACCACGAACGGCACCTTGAACCAGCGACGCGTTCTGTCGCTGTCCGGAGAGAACCCGACATCGGCCGCGCTCATCAGCAATCTCGACAGCCATGCCGCGGTCGGCACGCAGGAGTATCGCGGCCTCAAGCTGTCAATGCAGCGCCGCTCCGCCAGCGGGGTGAGCGTGAACGGGAATTACACGCTCTCCCGGTGCGTTGGCCTGGAGATGGTCCCGAACGCGCAGTTCGGCATTGGCTTCACCAATCCCGCCGATCCGAACATGGACTACGGCTACTGCGAGGGAGACAGGACCCACGTGGCGAATGGAACGGTCTCGTATTTGACACCCTCGTTGAGCAATCGCGCTCTGGGCGTGTTCGCATCCAACTGGCGCGTGGCCGGAATTCTCAACGTGCATTCGGGAAGCCGGCTCACCGTTCTCAGTGGAACCGACAGAGCGTTCAATGGCCAGGCCAACCAGCGCGTCAATCAGATCTCGAACGACGTGTACGGCGACAAGTCGCTGAACAACTATCTCAATCGGGCAGCATTCGCGCAGCCGGATCCCGGCACGTTTGGCTCGCACAAGCGCAACAGCATCACCGGGCCGGGATTCTGGAAGATCGATCTCGCCCTCTCACGGCTCGTCTCGATCGCGGCGACGCAGAACCTGGAGCTCCGGGTGGAGGTCTTCAACCTGCTCAACACCTTCAACTGGGGGAATCCGGAGACGAATTTCAATGCCGGCACGTTCGGTCGCATCACGTCGATGGCGGGGAGCGGACCGAACGCGTTCGGTCCGCCGGCCACACCGCGCCTCATGCAGTTCGGCGTCAAGTACGGCTTCTAGGAATCGGCAATGAGAAAAGCGTTCGCGTGCTTTGTCGTGCTTGCCGCCATCGCGATGGCGGCACCGCTGGCGGCGCATCACGGCGCCGCACAGTTCGACGTAGGAAAGAAGGTCACGGTAAAGGGAACCGTCACGGAATGGTTCTGGAGCAATCCTCATTGCTTTCTGCGATTCGATGCCGCGGGCGCTGACGGCCAAGTCGTGCACTGGGCGGTCGAGACGCAAAGCGGGCCGAACATCTTGCCCCAGGGGTTCAGCAAACAGAGCTTCAAGGTGGGAGACGAGGTGACGGTCACGCTCGAGCCAGTCAAGAACGGCCGGCCGATGGGTCGCCTCCTGCAGGTCGTGCTACCTGATGGCTCGACGCTGCCTCTGCGCGTCACAGACGCGGCGTCAATCCCGGCCCAGAACTGAGCGGTGGAAAGGAACCTTGCGATGTCAAAGCACGTTGCGGCTCCGACATTTGCCCTGCTCGCCGCGTTCGTGTGGTCCCTCACGGTGCACACGCAGGGTCCAATGCCGGGAGCGGTGTACGACCGCGACCGGCCGGGTGAGAAGCCAGGCCCCGCGCCGCGCCGTGACCTCGCGGGAATCTGGGAACCGGCGACGCCAGGTGGTGGAATTCAGGGTAAGGGCGCCCTCGCAATGGACTCCTGCAGACGTGACAAAGCGACCGGGCGATACGTCATCCAGCAGAATCCGCCTTTGACTGACACTGGCTATGCCACCGTCGACTGCCTGAAGCCGGATATCGAGCCGCCCTATACGGCCGAAGGGTTGGCACGGATGAAGGCCCACAAGCCGGTCGAGGGTTACCGCATGGTGCCCGATGCCGTCAATAACGACCCGATTCTCGACTGCGATCCAGGAGGATTCCCGCGCATCGTTCTGCATAATTTCCGAACGAGCGAGATCCTGCAGACGCCGACGCACATGGTGATGCTCTACAAGTTCCAGAAAAGATACCGGACGATCTGGACCGACGGCCGCGAACTCCCAAAGGATCCGCAGCAACCGGCATGGACCACCGCCGATCGTCTTCCGCCGGAACCGCGATGGTGGGGCTACTCAGTCGGCAGATGGGTGGACGACTACACGTTCGTCGCTCGAACAAACGGATTCCATGATGACCGGACCTGGCTCGACAATGCTGGCCTGCCACAGAGCGACACGACCGAAGTGGAAGAAACTTATCATCGTGTCGACGCCAATCATTTGGAGTTATCGATCAGGATTACCGACCCGAAACTCTACACGCGCACATGGGTCGCGCTGGACAAGCTGCGATTGAGACTGCAATCGCCCAATCTGGATATTCAGGAAATGGAGTGCTCCCCGTCCGATCAGAAACACTATTACGAGATCTTTGGCAATCTCACCGACCTTGATCCAACCACGGGGAAATAATCTCTCCGCTCGCGGCGCTCTGACGTCAGAGGATGGACCGGTCGTAAAGGCGACTAAGGAACTGCGATGTGCTCCTCGCGAAGAAGGGCACCGTCGGCGTCCACGGCGGCGACGCGCCAATCGCCAGAATCCACACGACGGCGGCTGTACGTGCGGTAGCCTGCAGAGGGATTTGCCTGCACAGCGAGCGTGACGTCGTGCCGTAGGACGCCGTTCTGGTACCAACGGTGGTGGATGCGAGTGTTCGTTGGCGAAGCAATCCGCGTGTAGAAATAAAGCACGCCGCCAGCTGAAGGAGCCGATGATGGCGTGCAGTCCCATCGACCACCGTCAGTCGACAGACTCTCGCAGAGCGATACCTCCATGACCTGCGCACTTGTCGACGCAGCTACGCGTCTCATGGAGACTGCGGGTTTCACCGATGATGCTGGAAGCCGACTGGCCTTCTCTACGGCGGGACGTCGAGCGATCGTCCCGGTGACCGAGTGTGGCGATGGAGTGCTCTCCTGCAACCGCGACATCGGCACGAGCGGATTGCCGAGTGCCGACACTCTCTCGTTCACCGTGCCCGGTTCCCGCGGGACGCGTGTCCACCAGATCCCGAGCGCGGAAAGCAGCGCGACGGCTACCGCGATTCCAGGAACCATGGCGAGGCGCACGGAAGTGGACGCCGGAAATGTCGTGAACACATTCGCGTCGTGAGCACGCTCGTCAGTCCTCCGAAGCGCATCCTCGAGCTCCTCGACTGGAGGCGCCGCATCAACAGGTGAGGATGCTGCGGTATCCACGAGACCAAGAGCGCGGTAGAACTCATTGACATTGTTCCGGCTGGTGATCACCAGCGGATCGTCTGCATCGAGCGACGCGGAGGCGATCGAGAACGCCTGGCGATAAAACTTGCCCGCGTCCTGGAGGTTGTTCGCCCGTTCGCAGACGACCCCGAGATTGTTGTACGTGCTCGCCAGATCCCGGTGCTGCGGACCCAGGATCTCGGCCTGCAGGCGTGCGACTTCGCGAAGCAGCGTCTCGGCCAGCGTGTAATTGCCGGAGGAAGCCGCCCGTTGCGCGGCATCAAGAATTGGTGCGATCCGGGAAGCACTCATACCATCCGTACTTATCGGACCGACCCTGGCGTGCATAGCAATGCTGGTTTGCACAGCAATGCACGGCGGCTGGACGCCGCGGCGAACGCGGCCGGCGCCTGACTAGGCGGGGGATTGGTCGATCGTGTGGCGAAGTGCGACGAGTGTTTGCAGCATCTGGCTGATCGGCTCCTCGTCGTGGAAGCGCTGAACGATGGTGTGAGCGCCGCTCAGCTCCTGACATACCGGCGGCAGATGCCCGTCACGCTTGTAGTCGGCAATCGCTGCTTGCAGCCGTCCGAGCTTGCCTCGAAGCTTCCCCTTCGCGTCGCATTCGGGAAGCGATTCGCAGAGGTGATTGAGCGATGCGAGCCCCCGTTCGAGCTGCGACGAGTCGAAAGCACTCATTCCGTCAAATTCAGGGTGCAACTCGAATGCCCATCTTTTGGAATCGCTGAGCTCGCGTCACCACTTGAAATTGGGACCACATCGTCGCGCGGTAACAGAAAAGCGAACGGCAGTAACGGTATTTCTATGCCTCGCGTCGCACCGCGGATGCACGTTTGTCGCTCCTCAGTCCCAGAAACGCGGCGTGACGGAGATGGCCGTCGTTGGTCCATTCGACGAACCGGATCTGCACGACGAGCGTCGGCTTCACCCACCTCATTTCCGCCATTTGTTCCGCAGTCACGCCGCCTCCCCAATGGGATGTCTTGCTGTTCGGGAGATCGACGAACGGGCATGTCGCGATTTCGAGCGGCTTCAACGACTCGAACACTTCGCGACGCAGATGCGGCGTGAACCCCGCGCGCACCTTTCCGCCAAAGCGAAGCCGCTTCCCCTCGTAATAACCGACCAGCAGCGCATCGACGCCGTTCGGGCCCGGTCGATAGCCGCCAATGACGAACTCCTGCTGCTTGTCCAGTTTCAGCTTGATCCATGCGCCGCTGCGTTCGCCGGATTGGTAACGTGAATCCGCGCGCTTGGCGACGACGCCCTCCAGGCCGATTCGCGAGACCGCCTCAATCACCTGGTGTGGCGTGCCCGGCAGCGGTTCGGACAGCAGGATGCCCGAACCCTTGACGACGGACGGCAACCGTTTCCGACGCTCGCTCAGCGGAAGTCGGGTCAGGTCCTGACCATTGAAATGAAGCAGATCGAAGGCATAGAACACGATCGCGTAGTTGCGGTGCGTCGATCGATGCTGGAGCGCTTGAAACGAGGGTTTGCCGTTCCTATCCAGCGCGACGATCTCGCCGTCGAGGATCGCC
>Ga0068857_100004778_pt1 | contig 11474 bp, 26 predicted proteins | sample KBSCornC72_FD_66591 | JGI IMG/M metagenome (GOLD analysis project Ga0068857, IMG submission 66591) | Corn rhizosphere microbial communities from Kellogg Biological Station, Michigan, USA - KBS Corn C7-2 | ecosystem: Host-associated > Plants > Roots > Rhizosphere > Soil ...
TAGAGGAATGGGTTTGTGGTCATCTACGCAACCATCCACGTTGATTGGCATACGAAACGAACCGCTGCTGCCTGGCTCTACCAAGCTTGGAAGCGACGCGGAAACTAGCTACTGCCTCATCGGCAGTACAGGTGAACCACTCTCCCTTGTGCCTGAAAGCCTGAAGATCTTCGTGTATTTTCTCTTCGATCCACTTCGCTTGCGGGTATGGGACCTTTGCCTTAAAGATTATCCTTATATGGTGTGGACTGTTAAGGCTAAAATCTCTAAGCCTTCTCTCCACGTCATTGCTTATCCCAACCTTAACATATGGCGGGGATTCCATCACGTATAGCCAATGAACGTTATTTATGTACTCAACATATTTGTAGTTTACGAGGCCAAATTCCTCGAATAGTTCCTTAGTGGCGAGGTGCTTCATCATCTCACCCCGCCATGAGCGCGAGAAGGAGGAGGGTGCGGGGTCATCGCGCACTCCAGAATGCGCTGATGAAAATCGCTGCAATCGCGAATGCCACACCAACAGCGGTGAATGCTTGCGGCCATGTCTGAATATCATCCATATCTCACTCCTCCCCCTTCGGGGCCTCCGGTGGTGATGGAAGGGGGCGGGTGTAGAGGGGCGTCTTGATGGCGTCCGTCTTCCACGGGTAGACCATGCCTGTGTTGCGCTTGGCGAGCCGCCGCAATCCAGCGTCACTGATGTAGCCTATCGGCTTCTCTTCCTTCACAGGCTCCTCGCTCACAGCAGCCCGCTCGGCCGCTTCGAGGGCGGCGGTGGCTACGGGCCAATAGGCGGAACGATCTTCAGGGATAAGCTCATCCCATTCTTGACGACCACCTAGAATCTGCCTGTCGCGGGCTTCATAGATCGCCCTCGCAGCCGCCTCGATCATTTTTTCCGTAATCATGGGGATTCCTCGATCCACGGCTTGAACTCGTCAGGGATGATCACATTCGAAGGTGCGCCCTTAAACATTGGTGCGATCTGCCTAGGCTTGTAGCCAGCGAGGCCGCAGCCGATCGGCGTGAGGCGGAAGGCCAGTTCGGGGTGGCGCGCAGCGAAAGACCTGAAGGTCTGCACATATTGTTCAATTATTTCGAGTGACAGGATTTTAATGCGCTCATCCTTTGTCGGAATGGCATAGCTATTACCTTGTAGTCCGATGCCCTGGCCGTAAATCGCGCCGTGATGCTGGCGAGCGTAGAGCGCGGCGCCTTTGCCGTGCCGGCCAGCCAAATTGCTTCCGAACACGAAGATCTCTCGGTTCATGGGGATTCCTCGATCAGGGCGCGGATACGGGCGGTCACCGCCTTAAGTGCCCGCGCTGAGAGATCTGTTGCGTGGGGATTGGTGAAGAAGGTCTCCGCCACCTTCGCCGCCTCCTCAAGCGCTGCCGCACGAGCCTCGGCGCGGGCTTGGGCGATGGCTTCGGTGTATTCAGATGGGCTCATACTGACTTGGAGTGAAGCTAGGGCTATCTGCAATTCGGCGTCCATCTCACCCTCCCACCGTCTCGGCATAGGCTCGCAGGAGCGCGGCTAAGCGGGCGCGGTGGTCATCCCCGGCTTGGAGCCTAATTAGGTCCCTGGATTCATTGACGATTTTTCGGATAACTTGAAACACTTCCGCCGCTAGAACGGGGTCCTCGCCACTCCCGGCTTCCACGCGCTCGGCCAGGTCGAGAAGGTCTGTGCGGGTCATGGGCGGGGCTCCGCATATGCGAGAACCAATTCTTCCACCAATGTACGGGCAGCTTCCCGATCCCATGCGTAACCCTTGTGTCCAAAGCGGACGCCAAAATCTAGCATGGTGCGGAAGGCTAGATTCTCGGCATCCCAGCCACGCAGATTGGTGGTGGATTCTATGTCTTCCGCCATCCACCGGCAGAATTTATATTCACTAATGGGCTTAACCATTCCCGCTCTCCTTGTGTTTCTCCACGAAGGCGCGGGCGGCGCGGTGGTGGCGAACAGTGATGTTGTTTCCAACCTCAACGCCGTCTGACCAATCCTCGCTGATCTCATCAGCTTCCACAGCGAACGGCTCCAGCGCCTTCACCGCCTCCGCTATCCCGGCTTCAGCCTTGGTGGCGCGGGCTTCGGCGTCATTGGCTCGCGCGGTTTCGATAACTAGTTTTCTGGCCAGATCCAGCGCTCCATTTTGGACGGTCAGAAGCGTTTCAGTCACTCGCGTTACGGCATCTGGAGCGAGCATTTTGCTCAGCAGGTCCCTCTCCCGCCGCAGCTCCTCTACCTGGGCGAGGAGGGTGCGGATTTCCTGGGCGGCTTCACCATACAGTTTACGTGTTGGCAGGACGCCAGGAGTTCCAAACGGGAGAGGCTTCGCGGCATAATCCAACCGCTCCACGAGCCCGGCAGCTTCCTTTGTGGTGGTCATGCCCGTGCCCTCCTCGGCATCTCAGCCTCGACAAAGAGCATCGCCAGAGCGAAGCACACCAGCGCCACCGCGAAAGGCATGAGAGCCCAGATTACGAGGTTGTCGCGGAGGGTGTTGGGCGCGGTTCCATTGGTGGCGGGGTAAAAGCGGGTCATCACTCACCCCTCCTCAAACCGTCAGAGCCATCACCGGCCCCGCCGTCGCCGCCGTCCCAATTCGTGCCGTCCAGATAAGCTACGATAATGTTGCCGCAATGCGTGCTCGACAGGCTATCGTCGCCCGTTCCTGGAACTCTGATCGTCCCGTTTCCCGATCCGCCGAAAACAAGAAGGCCGAGCTTATCGAGGTCGCGCACGGCTTGGTTCAAACGACGCGCCACAGACCGAAGCTTTTCGGGGTTTATGCCTGTCACGTCACATTCTTCTTTGAAGATCTGGACGCTCATGCCGCACCGCCTTTGCGGGCGCGGACGATCTCGATCACTTCGCTGATCGTCTTGTTGACCGTGTTGCCGTACCAAAGCTTGGAGCTGATCTCTGCTACGATCCGCTCCTGCTCAGCCTCGACCGCCGCCCGCACTGCATCGTCGGGGGCGGGTTGGGTGGTGTAAACCGTGCGGTACCGTATGCGGCTGAATTGCGATAGGGGTCGAGGCGGCTCCCCATCGTACCAGCCCGACCATTCCAAATAGGTTCCTGGTAATTCGTGGCGCCACTGCTTCACCTCCCCCGCCTGCGCGCCTTCCTGTCCGGTACGCAAATCTTCTTCCGACAGCCTCTCATTGAGGCGATCTCGCAGCGAGACATGAGCCGCCCTGATTTTGCTTCGATCAGAACTGGTTTCGTGCCAGAGGCCCACCGTTTTCGCATCTTCCGAAACACCGGCGTGAAGGAAGTATTCTGCGTCGCCCTGCGCTCCTTCCTGGCTGGCGAGGGCGGTGAGGTAGGCGGTGATGGCGGCTTCCATCTGCGTGTTGACGGACTGGCCCCACATATCTTTGAAAGCTTCGACGGCTGCATCTAGAGGCTTTTCATCCAACTGCATGGTTTGACTCCAAGGCATCTTTGACCGCCTTTCGATCCAGCCACACCACAAGGCCAAGCATCTCTGGCCCATCTGCACCGATCGGAGCCGTCGTGCCGAAGGTGATCGAAGTACCCTTCTTGTGATGGTAATCGATGGACTTGGCGCACTGATCAAGGTTCTGGAATTGCACTTTGCCGTCGCCGCAAGCAATGATGAGTTCACTCAGCTTCATGGCGCTTCTCCAGGGCATGGCTAGCCCTCATCCCAATACCGCATGTCTTCATCTGCGCATGCCTCGAGGTGCTCCCGATCATCGGCGAAGAAGGGATTGTCGTAGATGGCGGCGGCCTGAGCCTCTGCCATGGCGATCAGCCCGTCTCTGTCGGACCAGTATGCGACCTTCGACACGATGCGCTTGGTGAAGCGTTTGATGAATTTGTTACGGGTCATGGCGCTTCTCCAGGGCGGCGCGAATTTGGCCATAGACGCCAACCGGGAGCGTGAGTTCACCGGCTCGGCAGGCTTCAAGATTTTCGACAGACGCCCCGCATTTTGGGCATGGATCTGGCGTCTCTTCGTGGCAGGGACAGTTACGATCAGCCGATGATGATGCCGCGCTAAGCAGCGCCCGCAACCTCTCGACCTCAGCCTTCAGCTCCGCAATCCTGGCCTGGTCGGGCTCGTAGGCGCGGATGTTCCAGGCGGTGATTTCGCGTTCAAGCTTGGCCTTGGCTTCGTTCAGGTCTTTGGTTTTCCAGCCAACCACGCCATGACAAACGCTGAAACATGTGTCGATCAGGTCGACTATTGCCACATTGATGCTATCTGGCAGCTCACTCATCGCTATCGCCTCCCTTGCCGGGGGTTGGTGGGAGGGGGAGCCAGTGGGTTGGCATTCCCCAATCAATGTCTGGATCGCCGTAGCCCTGGCTGCTCCAAAAGAACTTGCTCGGGTAGTAGAAAATGATCTCGAAGCTAGTGTCATTCGGGTAGCCGTATGGATGAACGATAGCGAGTATCTGCGTTCCATCCTTCGGCGCCGTCGCTATCGGCTGCCACGCGGGAAACGCCCCGCCGGTCTCGGTCTTGGTCATCGTCCGCCCTCCGCTGCCGCGATGGCGTGGTCGAAGGCGGCCAGCATTATCGATCGGTCTTCTTCGTCGTACAGGTCCCTATACAAGAACGACGGATGATGACCCGCCCGCTTGATCTGGTGTGAAAGCAGGGCAAATGCTTCTGCGCGTTCGGATGGTTTTTCGCGACTGGCGAAATAGACCAATGCCGTCGCGCATGTGGCCAAAGGGATACCGGAGAATTCTCCAATGACTTCTCCTCGGGCCTGCTTCAGGATTTCCAGCGGCGTCATATCTCCACCTTTCGACAAAGCCCGTAGCTCTGCGTCTTTCTCAAGGTCGGGGTGGGTGAGGTCTGGGGTCATGGCGTCACAATCCCAAAGCCTTGGCGGCCAATAGGAATTCTGGACGAAACAGACCAATCCAGAGGTACATATCGGTGAGTTTCAATAGGGCTGAAATCGCACACGCCCCACCGGCAATAGTCAGCGCGATACTCGCGCCGCCCCCACCCATCACGACAAAGTCTTTTTGATCTAGAATTCCCTTGGCTACCTCAGCCCGCACTTTAGGAACAATGCGGGAGACCACTTTCCAGCATCCAAAGGCTACGACTGACAGAACGACGCCCTGCCCCAATCCCTGAGCGGCTTCGATCCTGCCGAGGGTCAAAGCGAAGTCAGCGGCTTGAGGGCCATACTGTTGAATGACGGCGCTAAGCTTGCCGGCCATTTTGTCAACGGCGTCTGAGATTTGGGAGATATCGGTCATGGCATCCGCCTCACAATGGAGCCATCCAGCTTGCGCTTGAGGCTCGATGATTTTCCGAAGGGCATGGGGGTGCGGCTGCGGGGCATGGCGCCGGAATGATGGTCACGCAACCGATCAGACTTGCGGATCATCCGCACATCGTTTGCTGTCTTGCCCTTGTGGCAGACGCGACATAGCCACTGGCCGTTCTCGATGACGCTCTCGCCACCTAGTTCGACCGGGAGGATATGGTCTGCATCCCCCTCGCCTACCTTGAGACGGGCACTGCATTTCTCGCAGCATCCGCCGGCACGAAGGGCGATCTCTGCCCGCTGCTTCCGACTGAAGTTGTGAAGGCGCGTCATGCCGACCCTCCTGCCAGTTCAGGAAAGCGTTGCTTCAGCGTGTCGATAAGAGACGTCGTGGAATTGCCCGTCTCGCCACTTGATCCAACACGCCACTTGTCGCTGGACGGCCAGAAGTCGACGTATCCTTCAAACCGGAAATGGTGCTCGCTGAACTGGACGTAATCGAACCCAGCTTTCACTACTCGTTTGATGCGACGAGCGCGCTCTTCTGGACTGGCACTTACGCGCTTGCTCATGCCGCAACCCTCCCGCCTGGAGGCTTGGAATATTCGACGCCGTTCTGCGCGCCCCAGGCCATCAGAAATTCGATCAGGTCGACCATTTCAGCCTTGGATAGGTCAGACGATGACTGCCCCCAGGGAATGAAGGTCGAATTGTCGAGAGACGGGATGAACTGCACCTCACGCCCACAAGCGTGCATGAAGATCACCTTCCACTGATCGGCGGTGTAGCGCCGGCCGTTGTGGGTCTTCTGGCGGGCGATGTCGGTCAGCATGCCCCACATGACATTGTTCTGATCGAGGGAGCGCTGAGAGCCTTTAAACTCGACGCGGGTTCCTTCGGGCGCCTTGCGGATGAGATCTGCGGCGCGTGCCCGGTCGATCGGATAGTTGAGGGTGATGAGAGCGCGTGACATAACTCACCCCGCGTTCACGAGTTCGCGGGCCTTCTCAGTCCGCTTCTTGATTTCGATGGCGTCGGTCTTGTTGTGTGCCCAAAACTCGTTGAGCGAGTGCCGATTTCGGTCTGCCCAGATGGCGACCTCTGTCGCATCGGACTTCTCGATCCAATCCATGGCGCGTTCGGCAAACTGCCCAACTGGGACACCCTCAAGGGTTTGCCCGTCGAGCCAATCGATAGTGATGGCCGGCCCGCCGATCTTGGCCTGACGCTCAGCAATCTCATGCTGCTGAATGGCCTCAATCGGAGTAACGTCCATCAACCGCGAGCGGTCCATCTCCTCTTCGGAGTAGACACTGGAGAAGTCGTCAGGCCAGCCCTTGCGAAGCGCCAGCGCCTCGGCAACCTTTGCCAGCATGACGCGAGGCATCTTGCCCCACTGACCGCTGGTATCGAGGATCTGTTTGCCGGTCTTCTCGCGGTTGACCCATTCATCCTTGATCGGGGCGTATTCCTCCCAATAGGCAGAGGCAGTGATCTTGTGCCACTCGCCGTGCGAGAACTTGTAGACACGGACCGTTGCCTTGATCAGGCCAGTGGGGTTTAGCGGCCCCCTCACCGTCTCGTTGAATTCATAGGTCGGCTCATCCTCGTCGGGGCGATAGTTCCCGGTGCGCTCCGCAATGGTGCGGAAGCCGTCGATGCCGACGATCAGCGACATACGGCGCTTTTCGGCGTCCTTCTTGCTGAACACCATGGCGTAGATCTGCCGGCGCAGAGGATCGAGACGCAGGGCGCGAGCCATGTTGATGAAGATGCTGAACTCGTCATCGTTGGTATCGGCGGCGACGGTGCGGCGGATGAGTGCAAGCATCTTCGGATCGTCGACGCTATGCACCATGGCCGTGGGCCGGTTCAAAACAGTGACGTTGCTCATGTCAGCCTCGGATCTGGATCGTCATGCCACCGTTCGAAAGAGTGGCGCCGGGAATTGGCGGGAAAGAGTGGTCAGCTTGGACATGGCATTGAGCGCGCATGTCCTCGTCTTCAATTTCAGCAACTTCAGCGAAGGCCCTATCTCTGGCTTTGAGGGCTGCCAGGATCGCCTTGCGGTCAATCACGGGGTCTGCCTGCCTAAAGTATCGGCTCGGAATGTCGGCTTCTTCGGTGATGATCACCTTGGGAGGCGTGACCTTGAGGGAGGCAGTGCCGGATGGCGCCTCGTGAGACGTGATGCCGGCAATCTCCAGAGCAGATGCGATCAGAGCGCGCTTGGTTTCAGCACGGCGCTCTAGCGCTTCCTTGCGCGCCTTGAGGCGAGTTGTCAGACGGTCGACACCATCGGCCAAAGCCTCATCTTCGCGCACCGATGCCACCAGGGCGTTGAGCGCTTCGAATAGGCTCGTTTCTGCCTCGATGGCCTCAGGCAGGAACTCAGGGTCTTTTGCCAGGATATCGGCAAGGTTCCCCTTGAGAGCCTTCGCCGCCTCCATCTGCTTGTGAAGGTCGTAGGTGCTCATGCTCTCGCTCCTGCGGCCTTCTCGGCGCGACGTGCTGCACGGTTGCTCTTGCGAAGCTGCTCGTTCTTCAGCTCCTTCAGGCGAGCTTCCCAATGCGCTGGGTTCTGTCTGTGTTTGCGGCACCACTCGATGGCGTCGAGCAGATCGCTCTCGCTGTGGCGGACGTGGTTCTTGAAGGCGACCATCACAGCGCCTCCCACGCGGCCTGGATCTCCTCAGCAGAGAAGGCAGGAGCCTCGCTGACCGGCTGATCGATGATCCGCTGCGCTTCTTCGGTATCGACGATCCGCAAACCTTTGGATGAGGCCCAGTCTCGATAATAGGACTCGGTCTTGCCACCAGGGGCGAAATGCCGGTCGTAGTTGTACCCGCGTACCTTGTCTTCAAACCATGGCTGCTTGCGCCACTGCAGGAAGACTTCCCACAGACCGGGGCGATCAAACTTCAGTGTCGGGTTATTCGGAACATAGGTGTAAACGGTAGGCTTGGGCGGATCGTAGCAAGCGATATCGTCGGCCGGACCCCAGTCACGAACAACCGTTCCAGCCCAGTCGCCGGACTCGATGACAAATCCGAAACTCTCGCCAGCATGATCGAAGGTTCCCGATATTGTATGGTTGCAAGCGTTGTGCTGATGCACATCTGAAATCGCGATGCCGTCTTTCGAGCGGACATCAGACCATTGCATATCGGCCAAACGCCCCAAGAAGTCCGTAGCAACATCGTCGCCGTGCTTCTCGCAAAACGATAGGAAAGCTGGGTGATCCATCACGCGGCCTCCCTCGCATCACGAGCGCGGTCATAAGCCTCAACCGCCATGTCGACCTTGCGGAGGATCTTGCGCTCGCTCTGGTAGTTAGACGCGATCTCATCCCGGAACACGGCGTCGAGAAGCTGGCCGTGAGTGGTCTCGATCTGCGTGCCGGTTTCCCAGTTGAACGCCTGGGCCTCGGCTTCCAGATAATCCGCGACGGCAGAGACAACGGCATGGTGCCGGTTTTGCATTTCGTCCAGGTTGTCGGCGTGGTGGCCGTCCAGCTCGTAGAGCTTGATATCCCGGAGCGTGGTCAGCAGATCAGCGAAGCGCTTGGAATTTGTGGCTGGCGTCTCGGACATCGTCTTGTCCCCATCGGTGGTGCCGGGTTGATGGGGAATAATCTGCATCACATGCATACTCGTCGTCAAGCAAAATCTGCATGCCATGCATATTATTTTTGACATGCAGGAATCACCCAACAAAAAACCCGCCACGGGGGCGGGTTCTTACGCAGTCGGTGATGGGCAAGTCACACAGGTGGATCGTAACGTTGCGGGCGTGTAGCTAAAACGGTGCCATCCAGCCCGATGATCTCGGCAGGGAACAAATGCTTGGCAATACGCCCCTGCGTGATCATTGTTGCAGAATTACACGCTTGGATTAGCCCACGGGCATGACCATGACGCTCCGGCGGCGATGCTACAAATATTTGCTTTGCTGGGAAACGAGCACGAACGCGGCGCACGGCGGGAACATGATCGCTATCAGCACTCACGATAATAGCTCGGTCAAAAACGTTATCCATCGCATCTTCTAGGAAAGTCAGCGAGAAATGAACGTCAGTTTCCTTTTCCTCGTGCTGCTTCCACGACGCGCCGCATGAGCGGCAACTTGCAGATTTTTCGCTGAACCTGGCCATATGGCATTCGACCGACGCTGACTTTAGTGCGGCCACATACTGGCGGTGCCTTGCATAAACATCCTGCCCCTTCCACGTGGCGAAAGCCGAGAAATATGCGACCTTGACCAATGTCTCACCGTCTCTACAGAGCGAGGCGGCAAGCGAGTGCAGATTTAGCCACTTCAGATGCGGTTTGCGAAGATCGTCGATGGCATGATAAAGGTTGAAGCCGTCGATATAGCAAGCGACGCGCATAAATGCTCCAGATATGGAAAAAGGTCGACTCCTGGGAGCCGACCTTTTGTCTGACGGGACGTACCCGCCAGGGGGATTCGCCCTATACATTTAGTACATCTGCGGTGCGAAACAATGAATATTTCGCAACCGTAATGATATTTAATGTAGCGACATCACTCCAGTCCCTCAAAATCCTCCGGCGTCTCTCCATACCGCTCCAGGACCACGGCATCATCGAAATCGCCAAATTGCAGATCGCCAGTTCGGGAGAAGGCGATAGCGCCGACGATCATGTCATCGCCGCGCTTCTTCCCGGTCATGTTGTAGGCTCGGAACTTCGCCTTGGCCGCGTCTGGCGCCTCTTCAGCCTCGATCGCGAACAGGTCTCCCTCTTCGGTTTTGATGAAGGGCAGCACGACATAGTAGGTAATGGCAGGCATGGTGGGCTCCGTCACCTATTGGTCATTGAGAGAGCCAAATAACAAAAGAGCCCCTAACCCAACGATAATCGCGGAGGCCGGAAGGTCTATCACCCATTCCCATATTTTCTGAACGCCTAGCGCGCCGTTCCAATCCAGGTTGCCATTTCCGGGAATGAGTTTCCGTATTGGATAGGGCGTCCAATAACCGACCTCTAACCATCTGGCACATTGAGATATTAATATGCCAAATCCCGTTATCAAAATAATACTGGAAACGAATATCCAGAATTTCTTCTCCATTCACGACCCGGTTTTTAGCATAGTTTCCACGACAGCTTTAATTTCTTCTTGCTTCCTCGTCGGTGCTTTCTTGAGGCCGTCCATAATTGACCAGGGAGAGTCCGCTCCTGGCTTCCGGATAATGATATCAGCTGGATCACACATTAATGCCTCGGCCGCTAGCTCTAAAAAATCTTGATTGTAAGGCAGTTTGCCATTCTCGATGCGGCCTAAATTCGGCGCAGAAATCCCGATGCGCTCCGCAAGCTGTTCTTGCGTAAGCCCTCGATGTTGGCGCCAATCCCGAAGGAAAATGGGTTGGCGCACCCTTTTTGGTTTTGGAACAGGAGGCATGCCGCGATCATGCCCTATCGTCAGCACCAGTCCATGCCACCACATGCATAATATGCTTGACATGCATATGCATCACATGCAGATTATGGGGCATGACATTCGATGAATTCCTCTCTCGTCAGAAGATTGCTGATGCTGATGCAGCGGCCCGTCTCAACCGGGATCAAACGCTGATCGGCAGATATCGGCGCCGGCTGGTTACGCCCTCTCCTGAGATCATCGCAGATATCGTCGATTGGTCTGGTGGCGTTGTCACCCCGCGCGAGCTGCTGGCTGTGAGGACCAAATCCCCGGAGGCAGCATGAGCACTATCGCCGTAATCATGGGAAAAATCATGAAGGAGACAAACTGATGCTTCCGGTTTCCTTTGATTTTCGCGACCGAACTGATGGTTGGACACTCACCGACCTTGATAGTGGTTGCAAATGCGAAATTTCAATTATCTCTGTTTCTAAGGTCTGTGAGGAAGTCTTCAAAGACAGCTTCAACGAAATTCAGCGCGGCGTTTGTGATCTCGGCGCGAGACATCTCAATTTCGTCGGGTATTGGAAAGTTCTTAAGTTTGTCAATGCACTCATTGCGCAACGCTTCGATCTTCCGGATTGCATCGTTACCGTAGACCACGGCCAGGGCTTCAAGAAGTCTCTGATTCAGGGAGCCGAGTGCCTTGATGATACTGATTTGTTCCTGAAGGCTGAAAGCTCTTTTGTCATTCATTCGGTGACCCCGCGCATACAATGGCTTGAGGCTAAGGCAAAAGAAGCG
>Ga0068857_100004784_pt1 | contig 11470 bp, 9 predicted proteins | sample KBSCornC72_FD_66591 | JGI IMG/M metagenome (GOLD analysis project Ga0068857, IMG submission 66591) | Corn rhizosphere microbial communities from Kellogg Biological Station, Michigan, USA - KBS Corn C7-2 | ecosystem: Host-associated > Plants > Roots > Rhizosphere > Soil ...
GGACTGTTACCGTGTTCGGTGGAAGGAGTGACGTCCGCCAGAAAAATGCGGCGCCAGTGCGTGGTGGTGCCGGACGGCAGGTCACTGATATAGATAATCGTGTTCGGGAACTGCTCCTGAAATACGCGCGCCTGAACCTCGGCGGTCAACTGGCCGGCGATGAGCTGGTTCTGGATCGCATAGCGTTCGCGGATGGACCACGGCGTCAGCCACAATGAGGCGGCCGCGGCTACCAGTGTGGCCAGGAATCCGAAGGCCATGATGGGTGCGGCCACCCGCCGGCCGGATACACCAGCCGCGCGCATAGCGGTGATCTCGCCGTCGCTCGATTTGCGGCTTAACGTGATGAGGGTGCCGACCAGAACGCCCAGCGGGATCGCATAGGGAAGCGCTTGCGGCAGCACCAGCGCGAAAAGCTTGCCGACCAGACGGGGCGATCCGGAATCGCGCACCAGAAACTCGAACAGTTTTCGTGCGCTTTCCAGGAAGAGAACAAACGTGAACAGGATGCAGCCGAGCGCGGCGCTGGCGAAGATCTCGCGGAATAGCGTGCGGCTTAAGAGGCGCATAGGTTATGCGAGCGCCATCGGCTCATTAATTGGCGTTGGGCGGAGGAACCGTAGGCGCCTTGGGCAATTGGTCCGTGGGCGGTTCAAACTCCAGTTCCTCGAAGAGCAGGCCCGGAGAAACGACCGAAGCCGGCGCCAGATATCCGCCCGCTCCCAGGATCGCCAAAGGAGCGGCGACGTTTACATAATCGAACTGGGCGGTTTCAGACGAAGCCGCCAGGATATCGCGTAGCGCCCTGGTGGTCAGGCCGCGGAATCGCATGCCGCGGACCAGTTCTTCGCGGCCGTCCGGATAAACGCGGTAGATCAGAATCGGCGGACTCACCGGCCGGGCAGAGGAACCACCCGACTGGGCGCTGGCCTGAGCCAGAGACTGCAGCTCAGTACCGCTCGCAGAATACGGATAGTCGAGTTTGCGTACCAACATTCCGTAGGGTTTCCCGCGCGAAGTAGTCATCTCAATCAGGCGTTTCTTCAGATCCGCCAGCGGCGTTGTTTCGCTGGACTTCACGAAAAGATTTCCGATCGCGGCGGAGAAGGCGCCATACGATCCCGGCAGGCGCGCGTGGCCGTTGGAGACGGGGAATCCTTTGATCGGCTGGCGCGTGGTCAGGAAACTTTTCAACACTCCCTTTTCGACAACGTTGACGGGCCTGGGGGCAACGCCTTCGATATCGAAAGGATAAAATCCGGCCAGAGCTTTTCCGTTGAACGTCGCTTGCGTCGGGTCGTCGGTTACATCGAAAGAATCTGGCAGCACACGGGCGTTCAGGCGATTTTCCAGCTCACTGGGTGCGAAAGGAACATTGCGTCCAGGATCGGACATCGGGCGGCGTGGAACGCGAAGATTATCTCCCACCAGCTGCGCCATTAATTGCGCTGCTGCGCGCGGCTCCAGCAGCACCGGACCGCTGTAGCTTTCTGCCATGGGCGCGTGGACCAAGGCTCGAACGTTGTCTGCTACTTCTGCCATCGATTTGCGCATGTCCGCTTCGTTCGGGAACTTATCCAGCTCCAGGGATTGAATCGAGACTGCATCGTGCAGCAGCATGCCGTCGGGCGCCTGTCCTTCGGCTTTGGCGTACACCCAATACATATCGTCGTTGTAACGAACCGCCGTGCCTTCCGAGTTCATCAGCGTGGTGGGTCCCTGGATCAGTTGCAACTCCACACCGGAGGAAAGGACTTCTTTGGTGCCGTTAAAAATCGCAGCCAATCGCGACGTGCGCGCGGTCCATTCCTGATCGTCCACTTTGGGGCGGACTACTTTCCCGATACTCACCACCGGCGCAACTTTGGAAAAATCCGGCAAGGATTCAGCGGACGCGTTGGAGTTGTTCATCGACGCACGCTTGCGGGCCATGGATTCCACGGCTGCCTTGAACGCACGGTCGGTGCTGAGCCACAATTCGCTGCGGAAGTTAGCGTAATCGTCATCCAGGGGCCAGTTGCCGTCGTAGCGGGAGCCCGAATAGATTCCGCTGAACACGTGCCCGGTATTGTCGAAATCGTAGCTGCCCACCCGAACTTCGGTCGAGGGAGAACGGAAGCGGCTTCGCGAGACGTTCACCACCGCGCCCATGGAGGCGGATATGCGCAGCGTCTCGGCGTCGGTGAGCATGTAACTGAAGAAATACGGAGCATCCGAACCGGCCACAACGGCCAACTGCTTGGAGCGCGCCAACTCATCACTCATCGCTTTCAGCAGGATTTCATCGGGGGGGATGGACAGGGTCGTGCTCTGCGAAATTAGCCAGGCCGCCGATGCGGCCAGACCAACCGCCAGCGCTCCTCCGCGCAAGATCAAACGATGTGCGGTCACGGGCGGGACTCTCCGATTTCTGAGCGGAACTCTGAGCGGAGATTCGCAGGCGGAGCCGACAGGTACGGCGGACGATCGCGCGAGCTGTCTTTACGCTGCACTTCGATTTCAGAAACCAGCAGTGCGGGGGCGATCGCAGACACTGGAACGTTGCCGGATTCGGCTCCGCAGATGCCGTTGAATACTGACATTTTGTCCGACGTCGCGACGATTTTCGCGAAGCTCGCTAAAGGCGTACCCACGATATCCACGCCGCGCACCAGTTCATCGGGACGTCCGTCAGGATAAACGCGATACACCACCAGCGGGACCACAGTAAAGGCTTGCAGGCCGCGGCGGCCCGTTGTCGTATATCCGCTGCTCACTTCGTCGAAGTACAGGCCGTAAGGTTTGTTCTGGCGCTTTACTTCGTCGATCAGCATTTTTCGCAGATCGGCGTCGCTCACCTGCTTGGTGGATTCGACGATCAGATTGGATTGCCGGGACACAATTTCATTGCCGGGAGATTTCCGGCCGTGGCCGTTGGAATTAGCAAAGCCCTGGATGGGCGAGCGCGACATCAGAAAGGTCTTGAGAATCCCTTTGTCCACTACCGTGACCGGGCGCGCCTTCACGCCTTCATCGTCATAGAGGTAGTAGCCGTTCAACATGACGTCGCCGAACTGTTTGCGGGTTGGATCGAAGATCACGCTGAGAAAATCCGGCAGTACGGGAAGGTTGACGGACTTGGTAAACGTCTGGCCTTCTGACTCGTCCTTCTGCCGGTGACCCTCGATGCGATGCCCGAAGATTTCGTGGAACAGCACGCCGGCGGCGCGTCCTGAAAGTATCGCGGGTCCGACGTAGGGATCGGATAGAGGCGCCTTCAGCAGCCCGGTGAGATTCGCGCCAGCCTTTTGCACGGCCGCCAGAATATCGGAATCCTTGGGAAGTTTCGCAGGATCGTCGGTTTCGAAACTCTCCATGGTACTGAGATCCATCCCGTCCTGGGCTTTGCCGTTGGCCACGATGATCATGCGGGTAAACGGCCGGCCAAACTCCAGACGGGTTCCGTCGGTGGTCACAATGATCTGGGTGGTGGTTTTGGTTTCGAACTGCACGCTGGAATCGAGCGCGCCGGGATACTTGGAAAATTCCGCCGAGAGCTTTCGCAGGCGCGTGGCCCATTCGGCTGCGTTGAATTTGAGCGGCGCGGGCGAGGAGAAGAACACCTGCGGATCTTCCTTGGCGAAATCGTCTGAAGTGTCCACGGCTGCGGTGCGAAGCTTTTCATCGCCTTTCAGCCGGATCAGCCGTTGTGACGCGCCGCGATAGGTGCGGTCCGTGGCCAGCCACACGGCCTGTCGAATGGCCGCGGCGTTATCCTCCAGCGCGATGGGAGTCGCGACGGTGAAACGCGGGCGGTTCTCATTCGCCACCAGATGGTAGTTGTCGAATTGCTGGGTGCCGTCGCGCACGGTTACATCCAGGTAACGGCTCTGATTATGCTGCTGGGTTTCCAGCGAGCCGCGGCTGGCGACCATCACGTAGGAATCCGTGCTGGTGACTTCATAAGACATGAAGTAAGGCGGCGGATCGCCCTTCTGCTTCAAAATAGTGAAGTTACGATCCAGTTCATCGGAAAGAATCTTCACCAGGGGAGTCTGCGCGCAAGCGCAGCTGGAAATAAGTGCGAATAAGGCTGTTAGTGAACGCACGACCCCCTCAGCATACCAAGGATGGAGTTAGCGGGACTCGGCTCGCGGTACCTGCGGAGTCACGCCTTGCAGAGTTGGCCTGCGCCGGGTGTATGCACGGAACTCGACACCGAAGTTCTTGTTCTCCATATACCCCGCGCCGGCAGATTGCCAATGATTCTGCTTCTGTCGCGCTTCCGGGTCGCTGATGAACAAGTCAAAGGATCTGCGGGCAGCCCAGGCATGCAGAGCATCTGTCTGTTTGCGGTCAAATTTCTCGACGGCAAGTCCAGAGTCGAGACTCACGGCCACGCCGCGTTTCACAAGGACAGGCGTCGATTGTGATCGGACTGAGGCTTCGCCGCCATAAACTCGCAGGGTTTTTTGTGTTGTCCCGAAGCGGTACAGTCCCGTCCTTGTGAATTCCGTAACGGTATCGGCGAGGTGTATCTGAATCCGGCTGCCTTCGGGTAACTGCAAAACTTCGATCAAAGCATCGCCGCGCTCGATTTCGACGTGGGTGTCGGATAGCTGGGTGTCTGTCAATCGGACCCGGGAATTCTCGGCTAACCGAAGAATGACTCCGGGAGCCAGGAGAAGTTCAGCTCGGCCTCGAACGGTAGAGAGAGCCTCTCCGTCTTTCATTTGCGGGAAGCGTGTGGCTTTAATGGCTACCCGCCGGTTGTCCAGTGAGGCGAAACCTTGAACGAACGTAATCAGGCCGGCCCGCGCGCTTACCACCTTCTGTGCCGAAAGCTGTCCGAGCAGCGCGCAGAAAACCAGCAGCCGGAAGGCCATATGCACGGCCATTGTGGCACAGGCCTTCAGCCTGTGCATTGGAATAGCAAAGGTCAGGCTGGTAGGGAAACCAGGCCGCGATCCTTGAATCCATTCAGAGCCAGGCCATAGCGGCCGCGCACGCCAGTCTTTTCGAAGATGTGCTTCAAGTGGATTTTGACGGTTCCCGGCTGGATCCCCAGCTCGTGCGCAATTTCCTTGTTCTTGAAGCCCTGCTCGACCAGCTCCAGCACCTGCTGTTCGCGGGAAGTCAGTTCGCTCCGAGGGTAACGGTCTGAGCGGGAGGAATCGCGGAACACACAATCCTCCATCCAGCTTCGCCCGGCCGCTACGGTCCGCAAGCAGGCGATGATCGATTGGACCCCAGCCGATTTCCGGAGGATTCCCCGAGCACCGGCTTGCAGGAAACGCAGCGCTTCGGCTTCAGTAACCGATACACCCCACACCACGATGCCGGTACGCAGGGGCGTTCCGTCCTTGGCATGGATCTCGGCCAACCAGTCCAGAATCGCCTGAATCCCGAATCCTTTGTCCAGGATCATGACGTCCGGATCCTGGCTCCGCATGGCTTGGGCAGCGGCCGGGAGAGATTCCGAAGCAAGCAGAAACTTGAGATCCGGGATCCCGTTTAAGAGGTTTCGGACGCCCTCCGCCGTTACCGGCTGGGTGTCGCAAATCGCGACGGACTTCGCGGAAATGGGCGCAGAGCCCGTTCCAGTAGCCGCCGCCAGGTTCCCGATGTCGATGCCGGTAGTGTCCATGCTGTCTTATATTTCGCGGCGTTCAGTCCCACGCCGGCCTTCTCTGTATCACTGTCATAGTTGAGGGAAGCCGTGCAGTCTCTCATGCTATGATCGCTTCTAGTCGATTTACTTCTTTGGAACGCATTCCAAACTGGTCTGGGCGACCAAATGCAGAACCCTGATTCCCGTGCTGATGTGCTCAGGCGCGGCGTCGTCATCAGCCCAAATTCGCGCATGGTTCGGGAGCTGGCTCCGCTGCTGGAATCGCATCTGGCCGGCAGTTCCATCAATTTTGTCAACAGTTACCCGTCACCTCGCGACATAGCCAGCGCGCTGGGAGGCGGAGCCATGCAGGTGGTTTTTCTGGATGTGGCCTCCGATCCGGAACGCGCCCTCCAGCTGCTTGGCGAGATGGTACGCCTCGGCGGCCAAATCCAGGTACTGGCGCTACTTTCGGGTAACGACCCCGATTTCATCCTGCGCTGCCTGCGCGCCGGCGCGGCGGACTTTCTGCAGGAACCGTTCACCCACGAACAGCTGGAAGCGGTCCTAAGCAAAATCGCCCGAATGCAACCCGCGGCGGACACGCCGGCGGGAGATCAGACTAAGATCATCGCGGTAATGCCCGCCAAGGGGGCCTGCGGCGCCACCACCATCGCCTGCAACCTGGCCTTCTATTGGAAGCGCATGGGCGCCAAGCGAGTCCTGCTGGCGGATCTGGATCCGCTCACCGGCACTCTTTCCTTCCTGCTGAAGATCAAATCGATTTACAGCTTCCTGGATACTCTGCAGCGAGCCCATGAGCTGGATGCCGATTTGTGGCGCGCCATGGTCACAAACGTGAACGGCGTCGATGTCCTGCTGGCGCCTGAGTTGATTACCGAGAATCCGCCCGAGCTGAACGATCCTTCTCCCATCTTGGAATACGCCCGGCACGCCTACGACGTCGTGATCATCGATGCCGGGAGCGTCTACGGCGATTGGAATCTCAATCAGGCACGCGCGGCGCACGAAGTGCTGCTGGTGACCACCAACGAACTGCCCGCACTGCAGGCCGCTCAGCGGGCTCTGTCCTACTTAGACGCCAATCGAGTCGGCAGATGGAAGATCCGCCTTCTCGTCAATCGTTATCAAAAAGACATCGGCCTGAGCCGCGAGGTGATCGGAACGGCGCTCCATACCGAAGTGTTCGACAGCATCCCCAGCGACTACGAATCGGTGCAGAAGGCGCTCATGGAAGGCAAGCCCGTCCCTGCCAACACTCCTTTTGGCAAGAGCCTTACCCACGTGGTGGAGCGTTTGGGCGTTCGCGAGGGCGACGCCGGTAAGAAGGGTTCTTCGCTGGGCGGATTGTTCGGGCTCTTCTCCAAGACTTCCAAATGACTGCTCCCCAACTGGAATTTGCCTTCGAAATTCGCGCGCAGGTGGGCCCGCCTCTCGACGTCGGACCTGTTGCCGGAGGCAGACGTCGGATTATCCAGATCCTGGGCGGAACGTTCGAAGGCTCCGGCATGAAAGGGCACGTACTTCCTGGCGGGGCCGACTGGCAGATCGTGCGGGCCGACGGACTTGCCGAGCTCGATACGCGCTACACGCTTGAAACCGATGACGGCAAGCTGATCTACGTTCAGAATCCCGGTATTCGTCACGCTCCGCCGGAAGTGACCGCGAGGCTGATGGCCGGGCAGCCAGTCGATCCATCGTTGGTGTATTTCCGCTCAGCTCCGAGGTTTGAAACGTCGGCGCCGGAACTGGCTTGGCTGATGCGATCGATCTTCGTGGGCACGGGCGAGCGGCAGCCTGCCGATGTCATACTGCGATTCTGGAAATTGGCCTAGCCGGAAACAAAATGGGGACAGCCAGCGCTAGCCCCCGCAAATTTTCTGTTGCCAACCGCATCCTTCCAGCCAGCACACCCATTGGCTGTCCCCATTTTGTTGACTCTCAGCCGAGCATTTCGACGACCTTTTCCCGCATCTGAGCGGTCAGCTCGGCGCGTTGATGCGTCGTCATTCCTTCGGTCGATATCGGTTCGCCGATCCGCAGCGTCACCGGACCTCGATGAAACGTGAGGGTATGCATCTTTAAGATGTCGCGCAGGCCGATCATCGCCATGGGCACCACCGGAATCTGTGCGCGGATGGCGAGGAACGCGGCACCGTCCTTAAACTCTTGAAGCACGCCAGACTCTGACCGTCCACCTTCGGGGAAAACTAGCGTGCTCCGGCCGTCGTGAAGCAGCGCCGCGGTGTGTTTCAGAGTCTTGATAGCGGAACGCGGATCTTCTAGCGGTACCAGGACGTGTCCTGCGGTTTTCAGGTGCGTGCCCAGGAACGGGATCTTGAAAAGCTCGGCCTTTGCCAGGAACAAAAAATCTTCAGGAAGTGTTCCCAAGACCACCGGGATGTCCATATAGCTGACGTGGTTGGAGACGAACACGTAGTTGCCTCCCGGCTGGATGCGGTCCAGGCCTTCGACCGTCACCTTTACGCCCGCGATCCGAACCAACGAACGCGCCCAAGCTCGGGCGACTTTCAACTGCCGGGGCGGCGTGCGATCGAACAGAGAGATGAGGAAGCTGACGACTCCGAAACAGGCCGTCGAGAGAATGATCAGAGGGATGACATAGATCCAGCTCCACAGGACGGCCATCGATTCTTTCATTATTGCCAACGCCCGCCGGTGGTCGCCAGAAAAAGTCCGCGCGCTTCGCCTACCAGGAACAACGAACCTGTGATCACGATGACGTCTTCCTCGGCGGCGTGCGATCGGGCGTAAGCGATGGCCGCTTCGACGTTAGGTTCGACGTGACCACGCCCGGCAAATTCGGCCATAGCTTCCGGACGTAGTGCCCGGGGCGTATCCGGCGCGGTCAAGACCAACTCAGACGCGAGGGGAAACAAGATGCCGGCCACCTCGTCGATGGCTTTATCCCGCATGGCGGCGTAGATCATCCAGATGCGCCGGCTTCCGTAAAATCGTTCGAGATATTTCGCCAGCGCACGCGCTCCAGCTGGATTGTGCGCGCCGTCCAGGATGATGTCGGGATTGGGCGAGACATGTTCGATGCGTCCGGGCCAGCGCGCTTCGGCAATGCCGTCGGTAGAAACACCCAGAGCACGAAGCGCCAAGGCAGCGGTCACGGCGTTGTCCACCTGGTGCTCGCCTGCCAGCGGGCAAACAATGCCGGAGAATCGCGAGCCGCGGGCATCGATTACCAGATCGCGGATTTCGAAATCTTCGAAGTGTGTGACTGGCACGTGCAGCGCTGCGGCTCGCATCTCCAGAACCTTCGCGGCTTCCGGACGCTGACGCGCAAACACCGCGGGGACGCCAGGCTTGAGGATCCCGGCTTTTTCGCTCGCGATGGCCTCGATGGTGTGACCCAGATACGCCTCGTGATCGAAATCGATCGGTGTAATCACGGTGAGAACGGGGTGCACGACATTGGTCGAATCAAGCCTTCCACCCAGGCCGACCTCAATCACCGCAGTCTCCACTTTCTTCTCGCGAAAGAGCCAGAAGGCCATGGCCGTGACAGTTTCGAAATAGGTCGGGTGGCAATCCAGGTCGAGCTTTTCGGCGGTGTCATGCACCACATTGAACGCGCGCTCGAAATCCGCGCGGCTGACGGGAATGCCGTCGATCTGGATACGCTCAGTGGGTTCGATCAGGTGCGGGGACGTAAACAAACCGGTACGAATATTCGCTGCCCGCAGGCCGGCGTCGATCATGGCGCAGGTGGAACCTTTGCCGTTGGTCCCGGCGACATGCACCACGCGATACGCGCGCTCGGGATTCCCCAATGCCTCGAGCACTGCGGTGATTCGTTCCAGGCCAAGCTTGGCGGACTTGATCTCGTTCCCCAGTGCGTAAAGGAACTGGACGGAATCTGGATACGTCATGGATGGGTCAATCTTCGACGGTACACCAGCCAGGCCGATCCTATCATCAGTGCGGTTCCGCCCAGGAGCTTGGCTTCAAACAGCCAGACATTCGAGATCTGACCGGTGGGCACAGCGCTGGATACAAGTGTCAGCAGGGTTACGGCGAGACCTGACGCTGCCGCCAACCTCCGCCCGCATTTCCAGGCGCTGGCGAAAACGTATAGATAGGGAATGAAACCGGACAGCACCATCAGCGAAAGCAGGGCCTGGTAGGCCGCCCGCATGGTATCGCCGAATTGGATCAGGATCAATAGAACGGACGACACCACACCGAACGCGATGATTGAGATGTACGGCGTCGCCCAACGGGGATGCAGGCGCGCGAAGGCTGGCGGCAACAAGTGATCCACGCCGGCCGCGTAGGGCAGTCGCGACACGGCCGCACCCAATCCGCCCCATCCACCGATCGAGTTGATCACCACCAGGACGGCCACCGCGGGCGTCAGCCAGAACCACGCGAGTGCCGCTGCGGCGACGTTCGTGCCATCGGCCAGACCGTGCAATTCGTTGATTGAGGCGGGCTGGATCAGCACCAGCAACGCCAGCGTCGATACCACGTAGAACACGGTCGTCGAGGCCGTGCCCAGCCATGTTGCAGGCACGACGATTTTGCGGGGGGAACGAATCTCGCCGCCCATCATCCCGATGACCTCCATGCCGCTGAGCGCGAAGGCGATGCTTCCGAAAAAACTGAGCGTGTCCCAGTCCCAGGCCGGCGCGAAGTGCATGCGGGTCGCGCTGCCGCGGAGCTTCCAAACGACCGCCGCCGCGAGAACCAGCAATCCTCCCAGCATCCAGGACGTGATGCCGCCCAGGTTCTCGGTCCACTTGCCGATCTTCATGCCGACGATGTTGGTTCCCAAGCCGATCCAGATCGAAATCAGCGTCGAGATGACGACGTAACTCTGGCTGTCGGCCAGGTAGGCATACGTCGGGCCGAGCGCATAGGCGCTCATGCTCATCGCGAACATTGCGGAGCCGGGCAGCGTCAGCGCCACGGCGAACCAATAGATCCAGAAGCACAGGAAGCCGTGCCAAGGTCCGAAATCCTCGCGCGCCCACAGGTACAGGCCGCCCGCGCCTGGGTATTTCTCCAAAAGCGCGGCGACGGCGACGCCCAGCGGCGCGGCAAAAAGGACCGCCGCAGCGATCCACAGCATCACCGATCCGGGTCCGGCGCTGGCGGCGACCGAGATCCAGCGGGGTCCGACGATGCAGGCGATGGCGAACAGCGTGAGGTCGCGGAGGCCGAGTTCGCGCTTGAGATGGGTGGCCAACAAGCATTATGGCATTGGGCGGCCACCTGCCTGTATCTAGGTGGGGCAGGCGGTTTCGCCTGCCAGGTAAGCCGCTATAGTCAGATCATTAGACCCCCGTCCGACTTTTTCCGCCGCTGGGGCGTCTCTATGAACGGAGCCAAAAGTTGATCTTCCGCGAGGTCGAAGATCCTGACCTGATTGCCAAAGCGCGGCGCGGGGATGTGGAGGCCTATAACCTCCTCGTTTCCCGATGGGAGAAGCGTGTCTTTAACTATCTCCTCAGGCTGGTCTCGAATCGTGAAGACGCCATGGATGTGAGCCAGGAAGTGTTCTTGAAAGCCTACCAGAGCCTGCCCAAGCTGGACGATCCGGCCCGATTTTCGGGCTGGTTATTCCGGATCGCGCACAACGAAGCCTTTTCGCTGTTGCGCCGGCGGCGTCCGGAAACCGAGCTGGCTGGGGAACCCCGTCCTCCCGAGCTGAGTCCGCGGATGCTGCCGATGGAGCTTTCTCTCACGGTCGAAAGCGCCCTCAACCGGTTAAGCGCCGACCAGCGCGAGGCCGTGCTGTTGAAGGTCTACCAAGGTTTCAAGTTCGACGAAATGGCCGAGATTCTGGAGTGCCCCGTGTCCACAGTGAAATCGCGGTTGTACACC
>Ga0068857_100004796_pt1 | contig 11462 bp, 8 predicted proteins | sample KBSCornC72_FD_66591 | JGI IMG/M metagenome (GOLD analysis project Ga0068857, IMG submission 66591) | Corn rhizosphere microbial communities from Kellogg Biological Station, Michigan, USA - KBS Corn C7-2 | ecosystem: Host-associated > Plants > Roots > Rhizosphere > Soil ...
GCCTGATTCATCTGCTCGGTGTTGAACACCTTGAGCCGCACGAGTAGGTGGAAATCCTTCACGGTCAGACCTGTCACCGTTAAAAACAAGTCGGGTTCAATCTTGGTAATGACATCTTGCAGCGTGTTCTCGCGGAAATCGGTCAGATACATGAATGCCGGAATGCGCGTGGCGAACTTGATGAGTTTCTCCTGCACGAGCTTGCGCTTGGATTTGAACTCCTTTTCCTCCTCAGTGAGCTGCTTCGTTTCCTTCGCCGACAGACCCTTTTCCTTCGCCTTATTTTTTAGGTCCTTTACGATGTCGCTCTTGTTAATGATGGTTTCGAGGATGTTGTCGCCAAGCGAACGCCAACCTTCGATGCGTTCCACGGCGGCCATCGCCTCCTCGTTTTCAAGGATGCGGCGCAATGTATCGTTGTCCACGTTGACGAGCAGTGCGCTTTCCCATTTCCGCGCGAGCAACGTGGCCGATGTTCCGGCCATTGCGATGTCGAGGATGCCGCCCGCGTCAATCTGTGTCATGTTCGCGCCGTCGTAGGCCAGGACAGGCAGGAACGACACAAGGTCTTTGACGGCGTTCTCCGGGTTCGGTTCACCGGGAGAAAGTCCGATTCCGTATTCGGAAAGCTGCCGTAGCGCCCGCGTTGGCGCGAAGTCGAATACGAAACACACCGGCTTGAGAATTTCCTCTTCGTTCGGATTGTCGCCATTCGGGTTTTTAATGGACCAAGGCGATTGCACACGAAACGCTGACTGAAAATACGTCTCCGGCGATTTGAGATTTCGCAGCATGAGGATGGATGACCATTGCGGCACTGTGACGCCGGTCGTGAGCTTACCGCATGAAAGCGTAATGGTCTTGGTGTCGAAGCCACTGCCGATAGCCGCGCGCACAGGCGGCAGTGCGTCCAGCCCTATTCCCGCGCTTGCGCCTGCGGCGACAATCGCATTGTAATCATGCCAGAAAGTATTCTGTTTTTCCGCGAGCAGGTTCGCCATCGCGTGACAAGCCGCGACATCCGGTAAAAACCAGAACGAGTGCTGGAGATAGGGCAGCAGAGTGGCGTCATAATACGGGAATGGAGCTCGCGAGCCGGTCTTCAGTTGCTCCACCGTCTTGGGCATGTATCCACCGCGAATGATGTCGAGCCACTTCTGCACGTCACTCTTGTGCTTGAACTGTGCTTTCTTACCTTCGCCCGAGGCTTCGAAGAAACCATTCAGATCAAACTCGTCAAATTCCCCGGCGCTTGCGACCGCTATCAGCTCGGGGGGCATTTGATACGTGAGCAAGTGTAACCTCGGCAAAGCTCCATACGGATTCCGCTGGCCGGGATTCTTCTTCGCAAACTCCTCCTTCGCGCGTTGTTCGTCGGTGTAGGTCCAATTGAAAATTTGTTCTTCGATGAACTCGCCCGTAGCCAGCGCCTTGAACGGCGTGCCCGAAAGATACAGGTAGGCTTTCGTGGTTATGGGAAGGAAATCCGATTCCCTTTCTAATGGCTCTTGTTTGTCAGCGATCTTCGCTCTTAGCCGATCCGAAACATTCTTTTCTTTTGTGGCCGCTTCGAGTTCCGCTTCCTCTCGGGCGATTCGTTCTTCCTCGCCCTCGACCAGTTCCTTAGCGGACTCACGCCATGCGCCGAAATGGTATTCATCGAACACAACCAGGTCCCACTTCACCTTATGAATCCACTTGTTCTTTGGCTTGATGTTTCCCGTAGCTTTATCGCGGCCCAACAAGTCCTGTAATGAACCGAAATAGACGAGCGGCGTCATGGCAGGAACCGTTGTTGGGTCTCTGTCAGAATCGCGAGAGAGAAATTGCCAGCCATCGAAATCCACGTGGGATTCGAGGTCCGTCTGCCAAGCGTCCGCGACGGCAGGTTTGAACGTCATCACTAACACCCGCTTGGCCGTGAGTTTCTTGGCGAGCTGATACGTGGTGAACGTCTTGCCGAACCGCATCTTGGCATTCCACAGAAAGCGCGGAGCAGCCTTAAATTTTTTATCAGCCCAGATGGAATTGAAGTAGTCGAACGTCTTTTCTACCGCCTCCGCCTGTTCTTGCCGCATTCCAAACTTTTCATGGTGCGTGCCGGTGAACGCCTTCCCGGTGCGCAACTCGGTGAGGACGGTCTTCACGTCCTTGAGCGTGCAGCGCATCCATTCCAATTCGGTATTCTCGAATTTCTTTTTGACCAGCGCAGCGCGCACGGCGTGGTCGGTGAAAATTGACCCGTCATCACGCTCGGCCACCTCATCCAGCACGATGGTGTAATTCTTGATGTTCGCAGTTTTCAGTTGCTCGGCGACGCGCTGCTTCACATTGCGCGTGGTCTGGCCGACCTTCAGAAGTCCCGCGTGCGCCTTGTCGTCAATCGAGTAGGCGTAAATGCGTGGACGAGCCTGCGGTTTCGGAGCAAGGATCTCTTCGATGGTTTTACTCATCGTCGTCCTCACCAGAATCGCCTACCTCATCGCTTGGCCGCTCGGCAATAAGGGACTCGATAAATGCAATCTGCTTCGTTGTGATTCCGTAACGCTCAAACAAGTCTTTATCTGTCCACACTCGATTCATCGGCAATTGAGGCACGAAACGGTAAGAATCACGCGTAATGTTTTGAGTGATCTTTCGCAACGAGACGAGGAATCTAACAAATCTTGTTCGCATATACGCAGCGAGGTTTCTCGCTTCGGTCTCGGATTTGCAGACACCAATTACGAGATAGGTCTCAGTGCAAGCAGAGCCTGGGGCTGCGACAACAGGCTCGCCCAAAATCGTTACGTCATCTCGTCCGCTTGTGCCATGAGCCTTGACCAAAAGAACTTTCCACTGATCAATCCAATCAACGTTGCTGGTGATTGCGGAGCGTTCCATGAACGATGTCTGCTGATTACCGTAAACTAAAACGGGTTTCTTAAGACCTTGTTTCGTCGGCTTACCGCGTTGGTTCGTTAATCCGAAAGGTTTCCTGGCTGACACTCGATCACCAAGGCTCAGTTCACTCTGATTTTTATTTCTGAATCCAGTCACCTTATCGAGTATGCGCACCGCTTCGTTGCGCCGAATCAGAACATCGTAAGCACTGAGACTTCGCACTGCGGGTTCGCCGATGACATCATTTCCAATCATTGTCACGACCTCACAGCCACCTTTGTGATCCCTGCCCCAAAGCCAGTAGGAAACGCCACCGCGAATTTTAACCCCGGGGAACACATCATAAAGTTGCGGAAAATCGACAAGCTTAATGAAGCGCCCATCTCGAAGCATTCGGTCTCTAAACTCATCCAATCCTTTGCCGCCTGAGAACCATCGCGACGGGGTAATCATCGAGACATAACGCGGCTCAAGTGAAAGTGCAGACTCTACAAACTTATTGTAAATTGGCGTGGCCGATGCCCCGCCGCCTCCACCGCCATCGCCGAGTTGATACGGTGGGTTTCCAATTATTACGTCGAACTGCATGTTGCCTCCGAAAATCTCGGCAAGCCGAGTCTTGATGTTGTTGGTGTGAATGAATGCGTAGGCGTGGGTTTCAAGTCCCGCCGCCCGGTCGTAAACGGATTTGACCGCGCCGCAATACTTGCACTTGTCGCCATCCCAGGTGTGCTTAAGGCGCTTGAACCAGACGTTGCCATCGTCGCTAGCGAAGGATTTAGCGATGGAGTGTTTGCCGCTGGCGTGCTTGGAGCAATACATACTGCGCCGCGCGAGGAGGCTGGTGATTTGGGTGATACCGATGCCAAACACTTGCTTCGTCAGGATGTGATTTACGCGCTTTTCCAGTTCAGGAATCTCCTTTTCCAATCCCTTGTTGAGGCGGCTGGTAATCTCGCGCAGGAACACGCCGGATTTGGTGCAAGGGTCGAGGAACTTCACCGTCTTGTCTGCCCAGAGGTTCGCGCCTTTATTGTCCACCGCCCAAGCTTCAGCCAGAGCGTCGAGCATCCGGTTGGCGAGCTCCGGCGGGGTGAAGACCTCGTCGTTGGACAGGTTGGCAATGCACGTCAGCACATCTGGGTTACGGCTGCGCAAAGCAAAGCTGGCCTGTGCGCTCATACAGCCGCCTCCTGTGCCTTGGAAGCAAGAGTCCCCACTGTCATCGGCGGATAGGTTTTGTTGGGTGTGAAAATTTCGTGTTTGCCAAGATGAGCAAAGAGCGAACCCTCAGCACTGAACGCTGATGATTGTGTAAGGGTATCAAAACGGAAGTCACGTCGCTGGAAACTGCCCTTTCCAAGATAGCCCCATTCTGCAAACAGGATCGGAGAACCATCGGAGGCGCGCATTTTCATGGCATCGCCGTGGACGAGATTCTGCGACAACACGTAGAAGGCGGCGCGATACAGGTCGTCTGACGGATCGAGATTCAAATACTCGGCGAATATTTCGAGAAGGTTGTCGCGGCAATCCGCAATATTGTCCGGTAGTAGTTCAATGCCGTAAACGCACATCAACCCGAGCAGTGCATAGTGCCGCCGCTCGAAGTCGGACTTGCCATACTTGAGTTCCACAGCGGCAAGCTTGCGCCGAAGGACTTGCACGAGGAAGTTGCCGTTGCCGCACGCTGGCTCAAGAAAGCGCGAATCAATGCGCTCAGTCTCGCCCTTCACCAGGTCAAGCATGGCTTCGACCATCCACGCAGGGGTGAAAACCTCTCCGTGATCAGCGACGCGCTGTTTGGACTTTACTAAACTCATGAGCGATGTGGTCAAAACGTTCTCGATTATTTCCTGTGAGACCCTTAAAAACTAGCGACTTTCCGCTTTACTGGAAAGCTCATACCAAAATCGAAGCTACGTGACGTGCCCTTTCCACGGCCCGCCCTTGGGCCATTTCGCAGTCAACTCCGCGCCAGATGTCACAGCCGCCAAGGCAGGTTCCAAAAAACCGCGAATCGTCTCGATCACCTTTTCCAAGTCCCCTTCCGCAATTTTGAGCCGCCCGCGTTTGATGAAGGCAGCCCACTGGCGCTGCTTGGAGGCGTCACCGGAAAATTCGGGCGAAAGCGCGACAGGGAAACCATCAGGCAAGGCAGTATTGCGCCTGCGAAATGTGGCCCTGATTGCGTCGCTCAGTTGAGCGCCATCAAAATCAAACTCACGGCTCAGAGCCCAAATGTCGTAGTAGTCCTTCATGCGGCTGTTTGCCACACCGAGCTTCACCATGATTTCGAATTTCTCGGCAATCGCAGTCTCTTTTGGATAGACCGCAACTCTTGGAGCAGGAAAGTCGAGCAGCGTTGGAAAGGTAATTTTTCCCGCTTTCGGTGTCACCACGTCGCCAAAGCCGATGTCCACTTGAAGCGGAATCCGAGCATTTCCAAGCCGAGCTTCGAGTGTTACCCGCACTCCCTGGTAGATGTCGTTTTCCCGGATCGGTTCAGCCGCAACACTGTCGGCCAAGAAAATCAGGCCGTCGTCCTCCACGGAAAGTTTGCAGACTTCGCGGAAGACCTTTTCCAGATGCTCAATTGAGTTCGATTTCAGGGCCAGCAAATCCAAGTCTTTCGTTGCGCGGTGCGGCTCCCCTGTCCAAACGAGAAAAAGCATCGCGCCCTTCACGACGAACTCGCTCCGGTTCTCAGATTGGCTCAGGCGGTAAAGAAGCCGCTCCAATCCGTACCGCATGAGCACAAGTTGCGGTTCATCCTTCGACTTGCGTGCGTGGTTTAGAAGTCGGTTGTGAACCGAGGCGACTAGATTTTTTGGCTTCTCCCCTTTCACGCGATGGATTCCATGTAGGGCTGCATCACTTTTGAAACACGGCAGATTTTTGCGTATCGCCAAAGATCATCCGCCGTCGCCTTTTTCTTGCGCCAGCAGTCGCGCAGGGCTTCGATTGCGACATCAAGACCGATTTTGTTTCTGGCCTTAAAACAATCTGCCACCGTTTTCGCGGCGCTGTAGATTCTCACGGGGACGTTTTCGATATTGTGGGTTTCGATCCCCTGCGTGAGGGCATCGCCGGAAAAGTGAACGGGTCTGATTGAGACCGTTCCGCCTTTAGGTCGTCTGGCTTTAGGAGGAATGGCGAGCCAAACTTCAGACGGAAGCTGGGTGGTGAGCTCATGAAAACGAAGGGCCGATAGCAGGCACACCACACCTTTGGGCACGAGTTTGGAAATTTCAGCGAGGCTATGGTTCTCCGTGATGTTTTCAATTGCCGCGACGTAGAGTCCCCTCCCCGTTCGGGTCAGTTCACCCGCTTCGCAGAGCCTACTTAGGACCGCACGCGGGATGCCCTTGGCTGCAAGGTCACGTGGACGGAGTACCCCTTTGGCCCTGACAAGGGCTTTCACTTCTTCCGCCTGATTGGTGCTTTTCACCATGAAGCAATGTTACCAAACGTCGGTATTTATATGCAACTACCGACATTTCGTATCAAGCTCAATTTTGCCATTTGCATCAGTGAATCACCCTGGTGTTTGGGCTCGACTCACGCGAACTGCACCCTTCGTGACCTTACGACGTCGGCCTTTTCGCTCAATTCGGCCACATCATCTGCGAATGGCCGCGTGGTTTTCCTCAAAAGCCTGAGCGCTGTTTTGGGCACCGCTTCGAGGCCAGCAGCGTGTCGCTTCGAATTCACGGCTTTAAGAATCGCGTAGAGCTGGTTTCGGATTGGAGCGTAGGGTTCAAAAGGAAACGCTTGGAACTCACCAGTCAACTGTTCCACAGTCCGATGGACTGAGATCTCCACGAAACGGGCTTTTATCTCTGAATATCGCTCGTGGTCGATTCGCACCGAGGCGTGAACTTTCCCCTTTGCCCAACTCTTGTGGCACGAAATCGCGTAGTCATGAAAACGGAGCGGGCTCTCCCGAAGGTCTTTTAACACTGCCGCTTCCCCTTCAAAGAATACGTGAACGCCGGCTGTCGCAAGGATCACAAAGAAGTGACCAAAGCGAAGGTATTGAAGATTCGCCTCCCCCGCTTTCTTGCGCTTCACACGCGTGCTCTTTGAAATTTCGATTCCGTATCGCTCAATAATTTTCCGGTCCGTTTTCTCTGGGTCCTTTTCGGCCGGGATTTGCCCCGTGACGTAAAAGAAGTAACCGTGGGTCACATAACAAACGGCCAGTTGCTGAACGAAGCCCTCGACTGACGCGGCAAGATAACGATACATACCCCCTCCAAAACGTCGTTATATTACCAGAAAATGGGAGCGAGGTGTTTGCAAAAATGGCCTTCGAGCTTTGCGATCAAGGCGCACTTGCTGGCGGTTCAGGGAGAGAAGTTAGGGAACCGCCAGTCGTCGGCTGCTGTATTCCACTGTAGCTGTTTCCCATATAATAGGAGTAGCGCGCCGCCCTGAAAGGGCGTCATCACGAATTCTCTTCAACGCCCCGATAGGCACCGGCTCTTTGAAAACGGATCGGCTGTAATTTTTGGCATCGTCCAAGATTTTGAACGAGCTATCTCCCCTTCTTCCCGCTCTCGATTTCGAAGGATCGCTGAACGTGCCCGGTCCTCTTGTGGCTGAGTGATCAAGTCCCAGCGCCCGCGCTTAACAATCGCGAGGAACACCCGAACCGGACAGCGGGCCTTGACTGTCTGCGCACGCACGGCTGCGGACACCCAGTTAAGAAAGCTAGCCTCTGAGTTTTGGACCCATTTCCGGGCGACGGCCTCCTCGAAAAGTGTTCGGAGACGCGAATAACGCTTTAAATCCTCCAGACTGACATTCCTGAGTGTTGGTCTTCCGGCGTTTGCTTTGCAAACACCAGGCAGTTTGAGAGCTCTGCTTTGAGTTTTCTGGTTTTTAAATTCGTAAGAAGTTTTCCTGTCTTTATATGGGGGTGCAAAAACCGGACGGGTTTCGATGCGCAGGGGTGAAATTCGCGGCGATGCGTCCCCGTTCCTTGCTAAACGTGGTTCGGTCCACGAGAGGTCGATTCTGAAGTATGCTCCGTCTCGATTCAACTTTCGCTGAAACGAGCCGGTATCCTTCGAGATAAACTTCATTCGTATCAGTTCGCTCCGCGCAGCCTTAACCCCTCGAAGCGACAACTCAAACGTCTTTGAGATCCATGACGCTTTGACAGTCCCGGCAGATGAAATCTGCCCGGTCCTCGAATCAAGCGAGAGGCCACGAACGATGTAACCCAAAAGAGTTTTCGAGACTGAGCCCCGCTGCGACGCGGCCAGGAACCGAAGAACGGCTCGTGGAACTGGAATTGGTCGCTTTGGGGAGCGCTTCCCAGAAATTTCCTGGCAGAGCGCGGCGGCCCCGGCCACCAATTCTCTATTGGGTTCAATTACGCTCTCGCCGAACACTACGACTGACGAAAGACGAAGACGCTTCAACTCCATTTTTACAGCCGATTTTCGGAGCCCTGTTAAGGCGCTAAGCTCCGATACGAGGTAGCGAGATGTTGAGGCCGGCTTTCTCCCCTTCTTCGTTGCGGAGCGCATTGCTGCCTCCCTAACGGCAAGCATCACAAGACATCCGAAGAACACCCGCACTCCGCGGAGCGAGATTTCCTTTCGCTCGTGCGCTGCCAAACAGTTCGCAATCTCAATTGGAGTTACTGTCTTGTAGCCAGATTTAATGCACACGTCCCCTGTCCCCCTCAAAACGGAGGAGAGCTTTTGAGAAAAACACCTCACCTGCGCATCCGAGGAGAGATGCCGTATTGACCAACACGTTCTTGGGGGCTTATTCTCGGAGGTGTCGAGTCTCAGAGAAAAAGTCCCGCCTTCGTGCGGGCTTTTTCGTTTTTACTGCCGGATCTTCTCTAAAGTCCCCTTCTTACGTTCCCTTCATTTCGGCCCTAAACGCTCGCGCCGCTGGCGGATTGCCAAGCGGAGCTCTCAATGCGATTTAACCTAATTAAACCTTCTGAATCGTCGTGGGGTTTGGCGCAATATACAAAGCGCACAGGAAGCTTGAGACGTTATGCCGATATCGGCATGAGACGTTATCGGAGGGCCGTCTTATCGGAATCTCGGCACCTGCCGAGAACGGAATATGCCGTTAACGGCGTCCCACTAATTCGCGTAAATTCAGAGGATTGGATTATGCCGTTATCGGCTCATGCCTAGAACGCGACAACGGAAACTGCCGACCTTCCGATAACGCGATATCGCCTTATCGGCCTGACACTATTTTTTCACTTTGTTCCACATTCCCAACCATCGAGGACAGACCGGTGCATTCAGCCGTTAACGGCTTCATCCGATATCGGCAGCAGATTCTATATTGCCCGTTCTGCCGTTAACGCGTTATCGGATGAATGAGAGAACATTTTTTCCGAGGAGGTTGAGCAAATGGCAGAGGAAATGGCCGGAAGGCGCGCGCGAGTCATTGCAGTTGGAAATCAAAAGGGCGGAGTCGGGAAGACCACGAACACGGTCCATATTGCGCGTGCGCTGGCCGAGAGGGGACACAAGGTGCTCATCATCGACCTCGACATGAATCACGGCGCTACACGCCATTTCGGCGTTGAACCCGAGGCATTTCTCGGCTCGTTCGAGATGCTAATTGGGGCTGAGCCGGCGGAGAATTTGATTCTTACTCATGAAGAAGATGAAGAGGGGGTTACTCTGCCTGAAAATCTCGATCTGATTCCTGCCGCAAGAAAACTGGAAGGGATCGACCAAGCGGTTCACGCCAAGAGCAAGTTCACGACTCCCCAAGATGTGCTACGCACCCCACTTGAGTCGCTTCGGAGCCGTTACGACTACATTTTCCTCGATACCGCTCCGAACGCCACGCTCCCAACTCTTGCCGCCTACATGACGGCTGATTATTTCATTCTCTCAGCGATGCCTGACCCGTTCGCAATCGCTGGTCTAAACGACGCGGTTCGCGATGTCATGGACGCCAGAGCCAGAGGGAACACTAAGCTTGTGCTCCTTGGGGTTGTGATCTCAGCGGTGGACAAACGGACAAGTCTCGCGAACTCACTTTCCGATTTTGTCGAAAAATCCTTTAAGGCAGGGGAGAACACCGAATCGGTGAAGTTCAAAACTTCAATCGGTAGATCGACCGTGATCCCGCAGACACAAAAAGCCGGGAGGACGCTTTTTGAAACCCATTCCACTCACAAACTGACGGAAGAGTATCGAAGCCTTGCGCTCGAAATCGAGGACCGCTTGCGGAGAATCGAAGGATTGCCAGTTGAGGCTCAAGCTCAGGAGGTCGTAAATGGCTAAACGCGCAGCCCCAGACGAAAAACCATACCGCACGCTTCTCGATGCTGACCTTGTTTCGGCGGCTATTGCACATGCGATTCCCGAAACAAATGCGTCTGCTCCATCCAAGGTTGTAGATCTTCCGCGTAGCGAAGCGCCGAGGAGGGTAGAGGCCACGAGGCAATTGCCGCCACCTAGCGTTCAGCGCGCAATTGAGCCAGAAGTGAGAACTCCGGCCCCAGCCCCTTTCGCTGAGAAGTTTGATCAAGAGAAGAGAATTCTCTTTACCCGAAGCGAGACCCAGGCAATCGACAGACTCGTAACGTCGCTCGCGATGAGACTGAATGCGCAGGTCAAGGTTAGTCACTTAATGCGATCACTTGTGGCGCTTCTTCTGAACGCCGAGGCCGAGGTTCACAAACGAGCGGGAGAGGCAGGGCCTCTTGTGCGGCCACCAAATGGGGACGGCCACGCGCTTCAACGCTTTGAACGCGAAATCGCGAGGATCGTTGGTTCGGCAATCACGGATGCCGGGCCAGTGCGGTAGCCAGGCAGCGGACCATCACCGCGCCTTTTTGTTCCGGGAAATGACACATGTTTTACCGGGCTTCCGGGCAGCTTTTCGCGGGAAATGACACATGGTTGTTCGGGAAACGATACAGGAATTCTGAGATAAGCCTTTGAGCGCGCTCAAATTCTCAGGGTATAACTGTATTAACCTATAAAACTTAAAAACAAGAGCGCCTGTTCTTTTTTTTGGAGAGGGGATTGCGACGCAAAGAGCTGGCTCCCGCAAGCATTGACTTCGCACTTTCACCATCGCTGGTGATCGTCGGTAAGGATGAACTAAATCTCGCTGAATTTCCGATTACTGCAATTGCAGACAGAATATGGGGGAACCCAAAAGCACTCGTTTTTGAGGATCAAATTACTGATGCAAGCCGAGGCGAAACCATAACACGCCAACTCACCATCACTGCTTCCGACCCTTATGGCCTCCCAACAGCCGCCGACGATGAAGTGATTCTTGGGCTCGTGCAGCTTTCCAAGATGAATAATTTTTCCGACCGCGAAGTGTTTTTCAGAAGACGTGAATTGCTGCGACTTCTTGGTTGGAGAGACGAAGGCAAAAGCTATGCGCGGCTTGAAAAATCCCTCAACCGCTGGATCGGAGTAACGCTCTATTACAAGAACGCATGGTGGAGCAAAGAGCAAAAGTGCTGGGTGAACGAGAAGTTTCACATCCTGGAAAACGTAACGCTTTTCGATAAGGCGCGGGGCGCACGCAATCGCCAGCAATCAAAAACACAGCTTTCC
>Ga0068857_100004800_pt1 | contig 11457 bp, 10 predicted proteins | sample KBSCornC72_FD_66591 | JGI IMG/M metagenome (GOLD analysis project Ga0068857, IMG submission 66591) | Corn rhizosphere microbial communities from Kellogg Biological Station, Michigan, USA - KBS Corn C7-2 | ecosystem: Host-associated > Plants > Roots > Rhizosphere > Soil ...
CCAGTGCACCCGTAGCACTCTGGCCGCTGATATCCAGTCGCCGCAAGACGCCGCTGTTGTTGACGAACACGGTGTTGGCGTCGTTGCCCGAGAAGTGCGCTTCTGAGATGGCAAACCCGAACTGCCTGCTGATATTTATCGCATCAGCCGGCTTGGAGCGATCCATGCGAATGAACTCGGTCGTATCAGCAACCTGATGTTTGATCAGCACATATTGCGATTGTAGATCCCACTCCACGATACTGAACGTACCGACATTGTCGCCCTGCTTCGTAAACTGCGACGCCGGCAGCGAAAGGGTTGTAAACTTTGGCGATTTTTCGTCGTTCATATCGGCCAGCACAAAATCGGGCTGATCGTTCTTCGGTTGCAGCAGCAGCCAGTGACGATCCGGCGACGGTAAAGCGTCTGCCAGTGCATCAAACTCGCGCACTGAGCTGGTTCTCACTGTTGTCGGCAGGAGCCGGATGTAATTGAGCCACAGCAGCTGCCCAGGCGCCAGATCAACGGTCTTGCTCCAGCCCCGATAGCCAGCCAGGCTCATACTGATGGCGTGCTGACCCGCTGGCAGATTCTGCTTGTTCGGCGTGTTGAAGCCCTGCAGCGCACCGTCGATCGTCACAGCTGCGCCGTTGGGTGTTGAGACAAATTGCACCAAGCCGCCTTGAGTAAAATGAAAGTTCTTATCCAGACGATAGCCCAGCGCCAGGAAAACCATAACCGTTGAAATTACAACGGTCGCGAATGTCATGACTCCGTAGGTGAAAAAGCGGATCGCAAGCTTGGCGCGTTTTGAGGCAGGATCAAAATCAAACATGGTGGTTCTCGTTTTAGTTATATCACATCCACCTGCGTCCGTCAGGTGACCAAAGTAAGCGTAAACAAAACCACTTGCTTAAAAAAGTGAATCTCCGTACTATATATAACAGTTACGCGCGCATCAAACATAAACACACGCGTGGGGTATACATCGTAGAAACATGAAGGGTAGACACAGTATCACCATCAATGGTCGCGCTTATGATGCGATTAGCGGGATGCCGCTGGCGAACACGCCTGCGCATCAGCCCGCCAGGCCAGTCCATGCACCAGCAGGGGCTGTCGGTAAACCGCAGCATCGAGCGTTCAGTGATATCACTTTGCCACGCAGCAAGGTAGCAAGCCCTGCTGTTCATAAACAGCTACAGCATTCCCAGACGCTTCATCGTGAAGCATTGCAGCGGCCAGCAGCCAAGCCAGCCGCCATCCAGCCGAGTGTCGCGCAGCGCAGTCCGGCTATTAGCAAGTTCGGGTCGCTACATGTTCATCCGGCAACCCCGGCCATCATGCCAGCACAACAGGCTAAAACCATTGCTCCCGCCCAGCTGCCCGTTCATCCCGTCGTCGCAAAAGCCTTGGCCAACCTTGAGCACAGCGTACCCGAGAAACCAGAGCCCGTACACAGTTCCAAAGAATTAAAAGAGCTGCTCATCAAAGAGCGGCTTGCCGAAGTCGATACAGCCGATGCTCCCAAGAAAAAGCATCGCAGCTGGTTTCGTCGTCAGCCAAAGCTGACAACTATTCTTACCAGCACGCTTGCGATCCTGCTGCTCGGCGGCTATCTGACTTATATCAATCTGCCGAATATCTCGATGCGCGTTGCCGCGACCCGCGCCGGTATTGCTGCCACGTTCCCATCGTACAACCCTGACGGTTACAGTTTTCATGGGCCGATCACGTATTCGCCGGGCGAAGTTGCCATTGATTTCAAATCCAACACCAACAACCAGAATTTCACCGTCGATCAAAAAGCTTCCAACTGGGACAGCCAGGCAGTCCTGGACAACCTGGTCAATAAAGAAACCGATTCGTATCTGACATACCAGCAGCAGGGCCTGACTATTTATGCTTTCAATAATAAAGCTGCGTGGGTGAACGGTGGCCTGCTCTATACCATCGAAGGCTCGGCCACGCTCAGTAGCGACCAGATTCTGCATATTGCAACAAGTATGTAGGGTGATTGCAAAAAAGTCGCTCTCGAGAGATACTTAGACAGATATGACTATCCGTACACGTTTTGCTCCGAGCCCGACCGGTGCGCTGCATAGCGGCACTATCCGCACGGCGCTCTTTGCGTGGCTGCTTGCCCGGCATGAGCAGGGCGTGTTTGTACTGCGCATCGAAGATACCGATCAGCAGCGCGAAGTCGAGGGCGCCATCGATAACATCAAGACGACGCTGCAATGGCTGGGCCTGACGTGGGACGAAGGCCCGGACGTGGGCGGACCGTTTGCGCCGTACATTCAATCTAAGCGGCTCGATATCTACCGTAAAGTTGCCGAAGACCTCGTGCACCGTGGCCTGGCATATGCCGACCCATATAGCCCAGAGGAGCTGCAGGCGCTGCGCGAAAAGGCTCAGGCCGAAAAACGACCGTTCCTGTACCGCGATCATCGGCCGGAACATCCGCCACAGTGGAACGGCACGCAGCCGCTGCGCGTGAAGCTCGAGCCCAAAGCCTATACCTGGCACGACGCCGTCATGGGCGATATCAAGATGGGCCCGGAAATGGTCGACGACTTTATTATCATCAAAGGCGACGGCTTTCCAACCTACAACTTCTGCCACGTTGTTGACGATCATCTGATGGAGATCACGCACATTATCCGCAGTCAGGAGTTTATTTCCAGCGTGCCGAAGTTCCTCGGCCTGCACGAAGCGCTCGGCTGGCAGTCACCGATCAATGCCATCGTCCCGCAGGTCATGGACGAGACGGGCAAACGCAAGCTCAGCAAGCGCCGCGGTGCCAAACCGATCCTGTATTATCGCGAGCAGGGCTTTCTGCCGGAAGCCATGCTTAATTTCCTGGCGACTATCGGTTGGAACGACGGCACCGAGCAGGAAGTGTACACCGTCGATGAGCTCATCAAAGCTTTCAGCCTGGAGCGCGTACAGCGCAGCGGCGGTAGCTTCGACGAAAAGCGCCTGATCTGGCTGAATGGCGCGCACATCCGCCGCCTGAGCCTGGAAGAGTTGTTTACGCGCAGCAGTGATTTCTGGCCCGAAAGTGCCGCGTCATATGACGATGCGTACAGAAAAGATGTGCTCAAGCTTGTACACGAGCGCCTGAAGTTCCTGGCGGAGATTCCGCAGCTAACTGAGTTTTTCTTCAGCGAGCCAACAATCGACCCCGCTATCTTTGCTGAGAACAAACAGCTCAAAAAGCTTTCTGACGATGAGCGGCGCACCATGCTAACACAGACGCTCGGCGCGCTCAAGCAAAGTGATTTCAGCGAAACCGACCTAGAAACGCGCTTGCGCGAACTCGTCGAGCGCCTCGACACCAAGCCCGGCATTCTGTTTGGTTTGCTCCGCGCAGTTATCACCGGCAGCAACGTCGCGCCCGGATTATTCGAAACCATGCGGGTACTGGGCAAGCAACGCGTCTTGGACCGTATCGAACGATATCTCAAGCGCTAGCGCTTTGCTATACTGGGGATGATGAACCAGTCAAGATTCAGACAATGGGTTTCTCGTCGGCTCGCATTCGTCCGGCAGCATAAAGTGCTCTGTATCAGTATCGCCAGCGTGCTAGTGCTGGCTATCGGCGGCCTGAGCGCCTGGCTGATTATCGCCAACACGCGCAAACCTGTCGCAACCAAGGCACCGGCCGTCATCAAAAAGCAGTTGCCACCCACGCCGCCGCCAAAATATTATTCGCCGTTAACCGGCGTTGAAGTTCCCGACCAAGCCGCGACTCAGAAACAAGTTCGGGCGATTATGATCGAGAACAGCCCAGACGCCCGACCGCAATCCGGCCTCAAAGACGCTGGTGTGGTTTTCGAAGCGATTGCCGAAGGTGGCATCACGCGGTTTTTGTGCCTATACCAGGAAAGTCATCCGGCATTGATCGGCCCGGTGCGCAGCGTGCGGCCATATTATGTCGATTGGCTCGCAGCGTTCGACGCCACCGTTTCGCACGTCGGCGGCAGCAAGAATGCGCTCGACGAGGTCCGCAATGGCACTTTCAAGGATATCGACGAGTTTTTCAACGGCGCCTACTACTGGCGCGCGACTGACCGCTATGCGCCGCACAATGTCTATACCAGCTCTGACAAGCTAGACGAGCTGAATCAGAAAAAAGGCTATACCTCCAGCACCTTCACCGGCTTCGCCCGCAAGCATACTGAACCTCCGGCGGCAACGCCAACAGCCAGCACCATCGATATCGATATCTCCTACGCGCTCTTCAATGTACACTATGATTATGACAAAGCCAGCAATAGCTACATCCGTTCCGAAGGCGGCGCCAAACACACCGACCGTGAAGCTGGCCAACTGCAGCCAAAAGTTGTTATCGTGATGAAAGTTCCGACCCAACTCGCATTCGAAGATGGCTACCGAGAACAAATGCAGACCATCGGCAGCGGTGACGCCTACATCTTTCAGGACGGCTCTGAGATGACAGGGAAGTGGACCAAAAGTGCGCAGCGTAGTCAAGTCGTCTTCACCGACGCCAACGGTACTGTCATTCCGCTGAATGCCGGCCAGACCTGGATCAGCGTCATCGCACCGGAAAAGGAAGTCACATGGCGGTAAGAGCTTCACAGTTCTTCAAACGGTATCTGAGCGATAGCATCGCCTTCTTTATGATGGCGCAGATCCTGCTAGTCGTGGCAACGGGTGCTATTGCGTGGACGATCTGGAACCAGACGCGGATCGACGGTTTCTCGGCGTTCGTCCTGAGCCTCGGCGTACTGCTCATCATCCAGGTTGTCCTGGCGCCGTTTGTGCTATCGGCGCTGAGTAAGCCGCTCAAAATTATCTCGCAGGCAATCGCACACGTTTCCAAAGACCCAGTGCAGACACCACCGCCCGACATCACACCGCGGCGCTACGAGCTGAATGGCGTCAAAGCGATGGTGCAGACCATTTACGAGTTAGCAGTTTCGTCGCAGAGCCCCGCCGGGACAGCCGCAGCTGCCAATGATACGCCACTCGAGCGCTACAAAATCCTGCTCGAGAATGCACCGGTTGGCATCGTGGCTTTCAACCGCCAGGGCGAAATCATCATCGCCAATGCGTTGGCGCCGGTCCGCGAGACGTCTAATGGCGGGCGTGAGCTGGAACTGCTTTTTGAGCAGACCAACAGCTTTACGACTTGGTTTGGCGACGCCGCTGCGACCAAAGTCCGTGACACCAAGACCTGGCACTGGATTCCCAATGCCTTACCCGATACCGAGGACCGTCGCATCTTTGACGTCGTCGGTTACTACAATAAAGCAGGTGAGCAGTCTGTCGAAGCAATACTTATTACCATCGACCGCACAGCCGAATACAGCCCCACCGAAGAGGGGATGGATTTCATCGCGCTGGCCGCCCACGAGCTGCGCGGACCAATCACGGTCATCCGTGGCTATCTGGATCTCGTCGGCGACGAGCTCGGCGCGCAGCTGACTGCCGAACAGAAGGAGCTCATCGACCGGCTGGAAGTCTCGGCAGAGCAGCTATCTGGTTACGTCAACAATATTCTCAATGTGTCCCGATATGATCGCAACCATCTCAAACTGCATCTGCACGAAGAGCACCTGTACGACATCGTCAAAGAGCTCATTCCCGGACTGGCCCTCCGCGCCAAGACCAAAAAACGCCGCCTGACACTGCGCGTTCCCGAGAACCTGCCCACCATCGCCGCCGATCCGAGCAGCCTCAGCGAAGTCATTAACAACCTGATCGACAACGCCATCAAGTACAGCAAAGAGAATGGGGAAGTGATCGTCTCGGCGCAGCCCAAAGACAATTTCGTCGAAGTCACGGTGCAGGATTCTGGCATCGGCATTCCGGCCAGCGTTGTGGGCAACCTCTTTACCAAGTTTTACCGTTCACACCGGTCACGCCAGCAGGTCGGCGGCACCGGGCTCGGCTTGTATATCTGCAAAGCCATCGTGGAGTCGCATGGCGGCACCATCTGGGTACGCTCCAAAGAAGGCGAGGGCTCGACCTTTGGTTTTACCATTCCTATCTACAGCACCGTTGCAGATAAGCTTGCGAGGGATAATAATGGAAATGCACAGATTATCGAAAGGTCAGATGGCTGGATTAAAAATCATGCAATGTATCGGCGGTAAATCATGAGACCAATTAAACGTATCCTCTGTATCGAAGACGACTTGTTCATCGGTGAGATGTACCGGCGGAGCCTGGTAAAAGACGGCTATGAAGTCGACCTCGTCCCCAACGGCGACGACGGCCTCAAGGCTGCCGAGACTGGTACCTATGACCTGATCCTGCTCGACATCATGTTGCCGGGCCGGAAAGGTACAGACATTCTGCGGACCCTGCGCGGTGAAGGCAAGGACCTTGTTCCCAATTCGCGGATTGTCGTACTGACCAACTACGACCAGGACGACGAATCGCGCTTGGCCATGCAAAGCAAGGCTGAAGGCTACCTGATCAAGGCGGACATCACGCCGCGCAAGCTGCGCGACATCATCAAAACACTCGACACCCGCCAGTCCTAGACGCATCAGGGGTAGAATGCTATAATACTCCAAGCTTCTCATTTCCGACTTTCCATGCCAGCCCAAGTGGCAGGTCAGTCCCCCCTGAAATGCGAAGCTTTTTACCGGCCCTATCGTCTAGCGGTTAGGACATCGCCCTCTCACGGCAAAAACCCGGGTTCGAGTCCCGGTAGGGTCACCAAGTTAGATATACCAGACAATAACTACGCACCACCTGTGCGTAGTTATTGTTTTTACTAGGTCTCTTAATTGCGCTACTGGATCTCTTGGTATAAAGTATTGAGGTCGTCCAGATAACGACCTGCCATGACAGCACTCATGGAAGCCCTTTCAAGAACTTGGAGGTAAGAACTTTGGCCAATGCTCCGACAGTGAAAATGCTGCGGAATCCGTACCGCCATTTAATCAGCGACAACGATTTTCTTATTGAACTGCAAGCCATGGCAACACGCCGAGCTGAAGATGTGTTTCAAAGACATCAGCAAGGCCAATATAGGCGCTCCAGCCTCGGCATGTGCCTGCTAGATCCGACGCTTCCTCTGTCTGTGCTAAGCACAAATGCGGTCCTGGCCCTTATCGCCATCGGCGAAGAAGGGGAGAGCTATCTCGTTAACGCAATCGCCAAGGCCTGCGAGCATCGGGACTTCGGTCTCGACTGTGGTGTTCTGGCCTATATTCAGCCCCACCGTCTATCGACGGGCCGATTCAGGTTTGGTCATTCTGCGTGTATTGACGGAACATTCGTTGGCTCAAGCGCCCAACTTGAGATCCATGATCGTTACCAATCGACACTACTTGGTGCCGACTACAATGTAACAGTCAGCGGGTTGCACGAAGACTGGAGCGCAATGCACGGCGGCAAATGGTTGAGCGAGGATAACCAGCCAGATCTAGAGTATAGCCGGATAGCGGCTTTGCTCCGCGTCTAACCGACCTACCGTTCTCTTGAAGGGTCCGAGTTCTGCTTTTTTAACAAGCAGAACTCGGGATCGCCCCTAGAAGTAGTCAACGAGCCTAAGCTTTTGCTTTCTTAGGCTTCTTGATCTCTCGTTTGGGTGATTTGTCTTTAGACATTCGGACTCCTTATAGTTACTTAGTAGGGATAAGTCTTGGTCACCGTTTGGGCCTGCAAAGGCTGCCCATCCAGGATAAGAGCGTGGTTCGACCAATAAGGCCTGCTCTCGGCAGTTTCGTTGTCGCTTCCTGGCCGCGGTGGCATAAGCCTGCCAATCCAGATGTCGGATAACTCATAATTATTACCGTTCTCTTTAGATAATATAGCTGTTAGATAACTCGTAAGAGTGGGCTTGCCATTCTTAACAAAACGAGTATAGACCTCATCTTTGACAAGACGGCCGTAAAGAATAGTGTCTTTATCCGTTGTTTCAATAGCAAAACTGTAGCCTATCGGCCGCTTCATGTCATGCTCTATGCTTGCTGTTGGGCCGTGAAGGGACACTGCTGCAAGCATTTCTTTGGCCAGCGATAGAAGTTGTGGTTGCTGCGAAATATGCCTCCCGGCCCGGGAGCCGATGAGCTGGGTATGCACTTGCATGCCATTGCGCGTTTGTCCGACAAGATGCCTCACTATGCCTCCTTATATTTTAACTATACGCCTTTAAAGGATCAGAAGCCACTAGCACAGGGGTGACCTGCCCCTCCGCGGATGCATTCTCTACGATGGATTCCAGAAACAAGCGGGCAACATCAACTACCGGCCCACTGCTTGGCGCGTGGAACCACTTGAGTCCAGGGGTGGTATTGACCTCCAGAAGATAGGCGCTTCCGGAAGCCTCGATGAGGTAATCTACGGCAGCGAATGTCAGATTGAGGATACGCGCAACGCGAAGTGAGGACTCCAGCAAGGCTGGATTCCAGGCATCCTGGGAGTAGGAGATGCGTTGCAGCGGTCGGTCTTCTGCAACAGAAGTGCCATATTCGCTGCGGTGCACGCCAATGACGTGACCATTTAATACGAGGTAACGCCATTCTTTGCCGACAATATATTTCTCAAGTATGTATCGGCCAGTCTTCAGTACCCGAAGCTCCGCCTGGCTGGTAACGACATGTATATCGTGTGCTCCCGAGCCGGCGATAGGCTTGGCTATGATTGTTTCATATTCAGCGAGAAAAGCCGTAGCTTCAGCATCGGTACGTGGCAAGGTGAACGGTATGTTCTGCACACCGTGCCGCTCCATAATACGCCGCGTGACGTACTTGTTTTTGGCCAAGGCAGTACTGGCAGCAGAGTTAAGAGGACTGCGCGCCAGGTTTATGTATCTCTCGCGGCCATTCAGGACGATCGCAAATATACCGAGCGGCGTCACCCAAACGGGTTGTAGGCCCATTTGTCCGGCACATCTGAACAGTAGCTCAGCTGTGCCAAGTTTTTGAGCTAGCATGCCGATCTTAGCGGCGCTGAAAGCCACCACGGGAGCCGTAGCCGCCGCTGTTGCTTTTCGGCCGATCTTCACGTGGCTTGGCTACGTTGACAACAATTGTCCGGCCTTCGAATGTTTTGCCATCCAGTGCGTTGATTGCTGCCTGGGCAGATGCCTGGTCTTCCATCTCCACAAAGCCGAAACCTTTAGAGCGATTTGTATCGCGGTCGGTGATAACCTGAGCGCTTACTACGGTGCCGTACTCGGCAAAGAGCGCTTGCAGGCTGTCGTTAGTAGTGTCGAAGGACAATTTGCCCACGAATAATTTAGTTGCCATTGTTTTGAAACCCTTTCTATAAGCTAATATTTGCGAGACAGGGTCTTCGCTATAGCCGAAAATAGAAGGCTTGTCAGGGCTCAACGTACAAAAGGTATAGAGTTGAATAACTTGCTACCGCATAGTGTATCACACCAGGGGGATAAACCCTAATCCTGGCGCCGGACATGTATGCGTAGCAGATTTTAGAGTAGCGAGAGTCGCCTTGACTGGTATCTGCCTGCATAAGATAATAGAGGACAAAGCGTGAGCATTTTGCCAACGAAAGGGAGGGCAACCATAGCACCAATCAAGACAATCTCGCCGTTCTGGTACCGCAGGATTTGTGAGATTACGCTACTGATTTCGCTCGTGATTCTCAGCATCTATATTGTGGTGACCTTTTGGGTTGGCGACTCAACGACCAGCGCGTTGCTCGTGCCGTTACCTGCTGCAATTGCGGCGTTAACGACAGCGGTGATCAGCTTCGTGTCGTATATCTGGGCACCACAGTCGCGTATGCATCTGGTGGCGTTTAGTAATTATCTGCTACTGGTTCTGACGACCGGTATTCTGGTGGAACTGACCGGGAGCATCCATTCGCCGTACATCGTGATGCTGATGCTGCTCTCCATTTTTGCCGGTATGTTTGGCAACATCTCGCTGGCGGCATTGTTTGTCATTATTAATGGTGGCTTCGCATATGAAGTCTTTCTGGGCGGTTCGCTGCTTCCACGCGACAACCTGGTCGTGATTGTGCTGGCACTTGAGACGCCACTCTTCATCAGCTACATGGTCTGGCGGGAGAAAGCGACGCAGGATTCCAAGAAAACGCAGGCCTTCGACGCGCTCGCCAAACAGTTGTCTCAGGTTGCTAACAAATCCGAAGTGGTTATTAACGCTATCGACGAGGGTGTTGTCGCTATCGACGGGCAGGGGATTATCCAGCTGATTAACCCGGCCGCTCAGGAGGTACTGGGCTGGACCAAACAGGATGCGATGGGGCTCGATTACCATTCGGTCATCAAGCTCATTGGGCTCAACGGCAAGGAGCTGCCGCCCGAAGCTTCGCCAATTCAGCAGGTGCTCACATCGGGCAAGCCACTCGTCAATAATGACTTGGCGCTGATGACGCACTCCAATAAGAAGATTCTTATTTCGCTGGTCGTATCGCCGGTCGGGCAAACAAGCAACGGTACGTCAGCAGGTGCTATTGCCGTATTCCGCGACATCACCGGCGAGAAAGCCGAGGAGCGCCAGAAAGCTGAGTTCATCAGCACCGCCAGCCATGAGATGCGCACGCCAGTCGCCGCCATCGAAGGATACCTGGGCTTGGCGCTCAATCCGGCCACGGCTGCCATCGATGACAAGGCTCGAACGTACCTGCTGAAAGCCCAGGAAGCAACGCAGCATTTGGGAACGCTCTTCCAGGATCTGCTGACCGTTTCACGAGCGGAGGATAATCGGCTGACGCCCAAGCCCACAGTCGTCGATGTTGTGGCGTTTCTGCACGAAATTACTGACAGCCTGCAGCAAAAGGCGCAGGCCAAGGGTCTGTTCCTGTACTTCAAGCCAAGCACCAACGCGGCCGGCGAAGAGGCGAGTACCAACCGCACGCTTTCGCCCGTCTATTATTCATTTGTGGATCAGGGGCATTTGCGTGAAGTCGCCAACAATTTGATCGATAACGCCATCAAGTACACCAAGCAGGGCAGTGTAGCGGTAGACATAAAAGGTGACGACAATAGTGTGACAATCAGCGTGGCCGATAGCGGCATCGGCATTCCACCCGAAGATGTTGCGCATTTGTTCCAGAAATTCTATCGCATTGATAATTCTGACACGCGCGAGATTGGCGGTACCGGTCTCGGTTTGTACATCAGCCGCCGCTTGATCGAGGCGAACAACGGCCGCGTCTGGGTGGAGAGCGCGCTTGGCCGCGGCTCGGTCTTCTACGTGCAAGTGCCGCGCATCAGTCATGAAAAGGCAGCGGAGCTTCTCGAGACGCAAGCCGCCGAAGCCCAACAACAGGCAACAGCCCTCACCAAGCCGGTCGTACCAACCGCGCCGGTAGCGCCTCAGCCAACAGGTCCAGCACAAGCAGTATAGCTTTTTTCAATCAATGATCTTACAATGAAAGCAATATGACCAAGATCATGCTTGTTGAAGATGATAAGAGCCTCCGCGAAATTTACGGCGTACGGCTGCTGGCAGAGGGGTACGATATCGTTTCGGCTGCTGACGGCGAAGAGGCACTCGC
>Ga0068857_100004814_pt1 | contig 11447 bp, 4 predicted proteins | sample KBSCornC72_FD_66591 | JGI IMG/M metagenome (GOLD analysis project Ga0068857, IMG submission 66591) | Corn rhizosphere microbial communities from Kellogg Biological Station, Michigan, USA - KBS Corn C7-2 | ecosystem: Host-associated > Plants > Roots > Rhizosphere > Soil ...
TGGGTCGATGCTTTGTGGGGACCTGCTACTTCTACCCAACATAACATTAGTCTCTCACAACGCAGTGATAAAGCGGGCTTTCGTTTATCGCTTGGTTATATGGATGATGGAAGTCTGTTGCAATGGGGCGATAATTCCAATAAAAGATACAATGTAAGATTATCCAATGACTATACTTTCTCAGATAAACTGAAACTGGAAACGATCGTATCATTGGAAAAAAATGATATCGTTCAACCCACACTTATCAATAGTGTATTGTCGCAGTTTCAACAACCTGGTTTCCCTATCGCTACAAAAAACGGACAACCATATGGCTGGGGAACACAATATAGTCCCAACTGGTTGGCGCAGTTAGGTGGTGATCAAAAAGAATATAATACAAGAGTATTTGCCAACGCACGTGCTACTTACTCGTTTACCAAACACCTGCGTTTTATAGGTCAGGCAGGTTATAACTGGAATGCACAGGACACAAAAACCGAACAAAAATTCATTACCAACTGGTATAACTATGCCGGTTATCAAAAAGGATCTCCTGACAATCCATCACAGGCCAACTCATATTATATTCGTCAGCTGGCAAAAGAACCCTATTACAATCTGAATGGTTATTTCGAATATCAAAACAGTTACAGGGCCCACAATTTCGGGTTAACGCTGGGTGGCAACTACGAGCGTGATGAAAATAACGTTTACAGTGCCCGCACAAATTATCTTGCCAATAACGATGTGCCGTCACTAAACCTGGGCGTAGGTGACGCTACTACAAAAAGCGTAAATGAAAATAATAATCATTATGCCATCGGCTCTTTCTTCGGCCGTTTGAATTATGCGTATAATCAAAAATATTTGTTTGAAGCAAATGCGCGGTACGATGGTTCTTCAAAGCTGGCTGAAGACAAAAGATGGCGTTTCTTCTATGGCTTTTCAGCAGGTTGGCGTTTGTCGCAGGAGGATTTTATGAAAAATATCAACTGGTTAAACGACCTGAAGATCAGAGCTTCGTGGGGAGCGGTAGGTAACCAGAGTAATATTGGTTTATATGATTATCTGCAATTACTGGGTGTAGGCTCAAATACTTCAGGGCCTACCAACAACGGCTATCCCATCATTGGTAGCGGCACCGTGGTATATGTTGACCCTACCAGTTTGCTCACCAGTACGCAAAGAACATGGGAAAAGGTTGAAACACAAAACCTGGCGGTGGATGCAACTGTTTTAAACAATCGCTTATCAACCACTGTCGAGTATTTTATAAAGAACAATACCAACATGCTGCTGCCTCAGCAGTTCCCGGCGGTATTGGGGGCCACTGCACCATATTTAAATATCGGTCACCTCAGAACCTGGGGTTGGGAAGCGTCTGTAAGATGGAGCGATAAAATAGGCAAGGTCAGCTATTTTGTAGGTGGGTCAATTACTGACAATAGAAACAAATTGGTTCAATACCAGGCAAACTCTGTAATCGCTCCCGGATATAATACAGCTGTTCAGGGCTATCCGGTCGGTTCTTATTTTGGTTTGCAATATGCCGGTCGTATACAGGACGACAAAACACGTCAGGATTATATACAGTTGCAACCGGGTAATAACATCAGCATGCCGGCCACGACGGGAAGTCTTCCTGGTGTACGCATTGGCGACAACATGTTTAAAGATGTAGATGGTGATGGTAAATTAACTACACCTGGCGATCTTGTGTATCTGGGCCGTGATGATCCAAGATATACCTATGCCTTTAATTTAGGTGTGCAATGGAATGGTTTTGATTTCGCCGCAACTTTTCAGGGTGTAGGTAAAAGAACCATCTTCAGAGAAGGTAACTGGAGAGTTCCTTTCGGTTCTATCTTTCAGGGACAAACCACTTTCTGGTGGGGCAAAACCTGGACGCCCGACAATCCCGGTGCTTATTATCCCATTTTATCAGCAGGCCAAAATGCAACAACCTACAATACTTACAACTACCAGATCTCTACGTGGTCGGTTGAAAATGGCGCCTACGTTCGTTTAAAAAATCTTGTAATCGGATATACGATACCTCAACAGTACGTACAAAAGGCGCATATACAAAAATTGCGCGTTTATTTCTCCGGAAATGATCTCTGGGAAATAACACACATACGCGACGGATTCGATCCTGAAGCTACGCGCAGCGTAGGTCGTGCCAATGGAGAATCGGCTATTACCCGTTACCCGTTTTATCGCTACATGACTGCCGGTGTAAATCTTACCTTCTGATAGCAGAAGGCTGTATGTAATGCGGTTTTGTAAACAATAAAAATATGTACATGAAAAAGTTATCTATATTATATATACTCGGTATTACAGTGGGAATTGGTGTATTGCAAACGGCTTGTAAAAAAGCACTGAACCTCACACCCCTTGATCAATTGTCGGATGCTTCTTATTGGAAAACTCCGAATGATTATATGCTGGCCTCTAACCAGTTTTATACTTACCTGCGCACTTTTACAGATGTGCTGCAGGATAATCCGCATAGTGATGGAAGATCAGACTACGGCGGTATAAATGCCGTGAGCCGGGGTACAAATACAACTCCAACGAGTGATAATATCTGGAATAGCAATTATAATAATACAACAGTAAACAGCACTATTGTAAACAGTGTAGCAACGGGTGCATGGAGCAGGATACGGGTAATAAACTACCTGTTGGCAAAAGCCGCCACTTATTCTACGCCAGACGATATAAAGAAATATGTTGCTGAAGCAAAGTTCTTCAGAGCATATATTTACTTTGATCTGTTACAATTATATGGCGGTGTTCCCATAATTACTGCTCCGCTTGATCCTGCATCTCCTGAATTAATGGGCGGTCGTTCCAGTCGTGATTCGGTTGTTGATTTCATTATTAATGATCTCAATCAGGCCATTCCTGATTTACCTGTAGAAAGCGCCATTGCATCAACCGATAAGGGACGCGTGTCAAAAGGCGCCGCACAGTCTTTCCTCTCACGCGTGGCATTATATGAAGGCTCCTGGCAGAAATTCAGAAGTGGTTCTTCTGCCCGTTACAACAGTTTGTTCGATATGGCTATATCAGCTGCCGGTTCAGTAATTGCCAGCAATGAATATGCTTTATTTGCTCCTGCTGTTCTAGGCGATTCGGCACAGAAATACATGTTCATTCTCGAAAACCAGAAGTCGAACCCCGCTGGTATTAATAAATCGGCCAATAAAGAATATATTCTTGCCAACCGCTACGATCAAACCATCAGACAAATACGATTCAATGTATCACATACAGGTGCGCCTGGCTTTACTCGCCGGTTAGCCAATATTTATCTCTGCAGCGATGGATTGCCTATTGATAAATCACCTCTGTTTCAGGGATATGCTACCATGAATTCTGAGTTTGTGAATCGCGACAGACGCATGTTCTATACCATGCGGGTTGCAGGTTGGTATTACTGGAGCGGTAACAATAACTGGCATATTAACTGGGACTGGAGTCCGCAGGATATTGCCAATGCTGATGCTTCGCCCTGGAAACCTTATGCCAATACAACCAGTGGTTATGGCTGGCAGAAGTTCGTAGCTGAACGACAGGTGCCTGACAATGAAGAAGGATACGATTACCCTGTAATACGCTATGCCGAAGTACTGTTGAATTATGCCGAAGCGGTTTATGAAAGAACCGGCGCCATCAGTGATGCCGATCTGGATAAATCGTTAAATCTTGTAAGGTTGCGTGTAAACAAAGCAATGCCCAAATTAAGCAATGCATTTGTTTCAATTAATGGGCTCGATATGCGACGCGAAATAAGACGTGAGCGCACCATAGAGCTCGCAAGTGAAGGATTCAGATTAGATGATTTAAAACGTTGGCACAATGCGGTTAATGGACCTAATCTCGGTGGTGATGATGAAGATCCGCTGATCGGGGCCAATGTAATGTTGCAAAAAGTGCTTGGTATTAAATGGGCAGGCACGGAATTTCAAACTACCTGGACTTCGCAGTCTGCTACAGCAAAATATTCAAGTCCCAGCCAGTATTTGAATGGAGCATTAATAATAGATGGAGCTCGTAGTTTTAGTGAGAAAAATTATCTGTACCCTATTCCCTCTACCCAGATACAGTTAAATCCTAACATTACACAAAATCCGAATTGGTAAGATATATTTGAATGATGAAACGTACAGGTGTATTCATTTTTTTACAGTTTGTGTTTATAATGTCGCAGTCGCAGGTAATTAAAATACCTGCGACTATCACCCCGCTGCATCCAAGATTACTTACGGATAATAATGAAAAACCACGGCTTCAGCAATTACTCAGTTCAGCCGGCTGGGCCAGTACCACTTTTGAACAATCGAAAAAAGGCATCGAAGAGTATGTAAACAGACATCAGACAGACAGCACGTGGATTGTTTCACGATTGCAGATGTACTGGAAAACAAAATCGACCGATGTCTTTATTAAAGGTGGTGTGTATGATCATGCAGAAGGACAGGCGCCTGTACCTACTGTTCGTTTTACCGGTACAAGGGATGCCGTTACCTCCTATGCTGCACCCAAGCTGGAAGATATATTGCCTTACATAGATGATCCTCGTGGATTATATTATGTAAACCGCTCTAAACCCGGTCAGCCGCTGGAATGGGTTGAACAGGTAAAAACAGGCCGGATCGTTGAAAGCATCAATCGCCAGATTATGACCATGGCGCAAAATGCTGCTATTATTTACTGGTATAGTGGTGAAGAAAAATATGCAAAATTTGCTTTTGATCTTTTTGATACGTACATGACCGGCATGTATTACCGCAAAGAACCCTATGATCTCAATCATGGGCATAATCAAACACTGGTTGGATTGTCGTCGTTTGAAGTAATTCATGAAGACATTCTGAATGAGCTTACCATTTGTTATGATTTTTTACATGATTATATTCAGCAGCATGCACCCGGTAAAATGAATCTGTATGCAGAGTCATTTAAAAAATGGGCCGACCTCATCATTAAAAACGGAGTGCCCTTTAATAACTGGGATTTGATTGAAGCGCGTTTTGTAGCATATATCGCCCTGATACTTGAAAATAATAATGCTTATGCTGATGGCAGGGGCTGCCAGTATTATCTTGATCAGGTAATTAATCAAACTTCTATACGCCAGTGGTCGCTTACCGAACTGATCAAAAGAGGATATGATCCCAATACAGGCGTTTGGGCCGAAAGCCCGGGTTATTCACAAAACGTGATTGGCGACTATATGAGTTTTGTTTCTATGTTCGACAGAGTATTGAATTTTGATCTGCTGGAACAATTGCCCATTCTTAAAAAAGTTGTACTGGCTACCGCCCAATACCTTTTCCCAAATGGTTATATGGTTTCGTTTGGTGATTCGCACTATGGGAGATTGTCAACAGTTCCGGCGCAGCAGGTAGTGATCAATGCACAGAAAAATAATAAACCGCAGCAGGAAGAGCAGTTTACGCGGTTTATTAAAATGCTGAATAATGAATCATCAATAGACAATAAACAACCGGTAGCTGAAAAGCGTGATCTTGTTTCTTTGATTACGTACTCAGATTTCTCTTTAAAAGAATCTGTCCCTGCTGGCAGACTGAGCGATTTTACAAGTCACTTATTCTATTCTCCCAATGTAAGCTGGCTTATTCAGCGTAATGGAACCAATCCGCAAAATGCATTGGCTCTTTCGCTCAATGCTTCATTGGGCAATCATATGCATGCCAATGGTATTTCGCTGGAATTATATGGAAAGGGATTGCCGTTGGCTCCGGAGGCTGGTATTGGAACTACTTATTTTCAGCCCGATTATGCTGAGTACTATTCTAAATTTCCGGCGCATAATACCGTGGTCGTTGACGGTATTTCTTCTTATCCCGAAATGAAGAGTAATCATGGCTTTAGCGTAAAAAGTTGTTACCCTGCATCAGAAGCAAAAGAAGGTGGTATCTTTCCCAATATAAGTTTTGCCGATCTGTATTTTCTGGAACCAGAAACCAATGCCAATCAACAACGCATGATGAGCATTATTCGCACCAGCGATTCAACAGGTTATTATGTGGATGTGTTTCGCTCTGCGAAAAAAGAAGGCGGCGATAAACGACACGATTATTTTTATCACAATATGGGGCAGGACGCGGTAATTCGCGATAACGATGGCAATCCCTTCAATCTGCAGCCGGTTGATAAATTAGCTTTTGCCAGTGGTAATCTGATTGCCTATGATTATTTGTGGGAACAAAAGGCTGTACAAACTAACAAAGATGTCAATGTTACTTTCCGCTTGAAAATGCCCGAACGTGATACCATATTTATGAATATGTGGATGAAAGGCGAAACTGATAGGGAAATATTTATGGCAAAGTCGCCGAAGTCTACTGCCATCGATCGTGGCCTCGTTCCTAAGGAAATCGCTGAATTGCCATTGCCCACCATTGTGGCACGCCAATACGGTGAAGCCTGGAAGCGACCTTTTGTTGCGGTGTTTGAACCATCTTCCTCGTCTCAACCAAAATCGATCGTGTCTATTAGTTCCTTTGTACCATCTTCTGCTGGCGATAATTTCAGCGGTATAATGGTTGAGAGCAAAAACGGGATAAGAGATTATATCTTCTCTTCGGCAGATAGTAAGACAAGTATAACGTACAAGGATCAGAAATTCCGTGGTACTTATGGGGTGATCAGCGAAAAGGACGGAAGCCTTCAATACTTATTTCTTGGTAATGGTAAGAGTATAGCAAAAAGTGGTTATGGGATTGAGGTAAAGTCAGACAGTGCATCGGCCGTTTTATGCAAACAAAACAATCAGTGGTTTTTTACCTGTTCGCGGTCTGTTACATTAACCATTCCACAGGAAATATTGCAGAATAAAACAAAAGCGGTATTGACTGCCGATAAAAAATCATTCCCTGGTAAAAAAGCAACGATTAATGGTAAGGCAGTAGTGGCATTTGATTTACCTGAAATGCCCTATACGCCAATTGAACTTTAGAATAAAACCGAATGAAAAGATTAAGGAATACCTGCGTTGTAATAATGATGCTGGCATCATGTAACACATCCTCTTTTGATGAAAACAAAAATCTTGATTATTGCATATCGCAGGCAAACAAAACCTTACAAACTATTCCCGCAGACTCAACCAATCTGCCACGAAGCATTGATCATGGAAAGTCCAGCTGGCGGTATGTGAATTATAAAGACTGGACAAGTGGTTTCTGGCCCGGCATCTTATGGTATGCATATGAGTATACAAAGGATGGCAGGTATAAAACAGCCGCTGATAAATTCACCAGAGAACTGACGCCGCTTTCACAGCATCCGGCAAGTGATCACGATCTTGGATTTCAAACTTATTGCAGCTTTGGTAATGCATATCGGTTAACAGAAGATTATTCTTATAAGAAAGTCTTATTGGCTACAGCTGACACACTCGCTACTTTGTTTAATCCAAAAGTAGGCACCATTCTTTCCTGGCCTGCAATGGTTAAAGAACAGGGATGGCCGCACAATACCATCATTGATAATATGATGAACCTGGAACTGTTATTCTGGGCATCGAAAAACGGTGGTGACAAAAAGTTGTATGATATAGCTCTTCGTCATGCCACTACTACCATGAACAATCATTTTCGACCTGATTATTCCGTATATCATGTGATAGTGTATGATACTGTAACGGGTAAAAAAATTAAAGGTGTTACACATCAGGGATTTTCCGATTCATCGATGTGGGCAAGGGGACAAGCCTGGGCCATTTATGGCTTTACAATGGTTTACCGCGAAACAAAACAACCGCAGTTCCTTGATTTTGCCGAGAAAGTAGCTGACATTTATTTGAAAAGACTTCCCGATGATTTAATTCCATACTGGGACTTCGATGCACCTGATATTCCGAACGCTCCTAAAGATGTGTCTGCCGCGACTGTTACTGCTTCTGCATTATTAGAATTGAGCACATTTGTATCTGATAAAACCAAAGCGGCTGAATACCGCAAAAAAGCAGAGCAAATGCTGGCAAATTGTTCTTCTGATACTTATCAAAGTCGTAATACTAATAATGCATTTTTATTGCATTCAACAGGTCATAAACCCAAAGGTGGCGAAATAGATGCTTCCATTATATACGCCGATTATTATTATATAGAAGCATTATTGCGACTGAAGAAACTAAAGGAAGGAAAAAGTATTTATGAAAAGCTTTAATGATCGCATGAAAAAAATACTTGTTATACTTACCGCATTTGTAACCGGTAATGGGCTATATGCACAAGACGCTGTTATTCCTGAAAGTCGCGTACAGGTTACATCGCCCGATAAAAATATAACAGTTCGGTTTTATCAGAAAAAAGACGCACGGGATAAAAGGACTATGTATTACCAGGTAACTTATAAAAATCAACCGGTGATACAAGAGTCGGTTTTGGATCTTCAGCTCGATAACCATCTTTCAGAAAGCGCCATGGCATTAAAGATAGATACCCATGCAAGATGGTGCGAAAATCTTTCAGTAAAAACAGTGACTGCGGTGGCCGTTGATACCACCTGGAAGCCCGTATGTGGTGAAAACAATACTGTCAGAGATTATTACAATGGCGTTACCGTTTCATTGGTGAAAGACGATAACCCTATTTACGAAATGCAGGTGCAGATCAGGGTGTATAATGAAGGAGTCGGCATCAGGTATTTTTTTCCTGAAAACCCCAAAGGAACATACTATAGGACAGTGGCTGAAAACACCTCATTCACTTTGCCTGCCGATACAAAAGCGTGGTTTACCGGATGGGCCCAGGGCGCTTATAAACTATTGACGTTAAATAACTGGCCTGGAGAAAGCGAACGTCCATTGACTCTGCAATTACCTAATGGATTATATGCCTGCCTGGCTGAAGCTGCCTTAACCGATTATTCACGAACCAAATTTACGCTGAGTAAAGACCGACCCAATACGATTGTAACCTCTATGCATGATCCGGCTGATCTTATTTCTCCGGTTGCCACGCCCTGGCGGTTGATCATGATCGCAGAAAAACCGGGTGACCTGATTGAGCACAATTATGTAATGGAAAACCTTAATGAGCCCGTTAAAATAAAGGACGTAAGCTGGATCCAACCCGGAAAGATTATCCGCGTAATGACACAAACCACTGCTGATGCCAAAGCTTATATCGACTTTGCAGCTGCGCATCACCTGCAGTATATCTTATTCGACTGGAAGTGGTATGGACCTGCCTTTAGTTTTGAATCAGATGCAACAAAAGTAGTAGCACCTTTGGATATGCCCGGTATTATTCAATATGGAAAAGAAAAAGGTATCGGCGTTTGGTTGTATGTAAACCAGCAGGCCTTGTTGGCTCAGTCTGATTCACTATTTGCCGTGTATAAAAAATGGGGAGTAAAAGGCGTGAAATTTGGTTTTGTACAGGTAGGTTCCCATCGATGGACAACCTGGCTGGAAAAAGCCATTCAACAGGCAGCTGCAAGTAATATTATGGTAAATATCCACGACGACTGGCGACCAACCGGTGAACAAAGAACATGGCCAAATTTGATGACGGCCGAAGGCATCCGGGGTAATGAAGAAATGCCCGATGCAACCCATAATACCGTATTGCCCTTTACCCGTTTTATTGCCGGGCCGGCAGATTACACCATCTGTTATTACGACAAACGTATTAAAACAACACATGCGCACCAACTGGCGCTTGCAGCCGTTTATTATAGCCCTATTCAAACACTTTTCTGGTACGATAAACCAACCCAGTATGAGAACGAACCGGAAATAGAGTTTTTCGAAAAAATACCAACGGTATGGGATGAAACAAAGGTCATTGCCGGTGTGCCGGGTGAATATATTACCACGGCGAGGCGTAGTGGTGATAACTGGTTTATAGGAACTATTACAAATGATGATGCAAGGGCATTGAAGCTGAATTTTGATTTTTTGCCAAAAGGGAAGAAATACCTTGCTACCATTTATAGCGATGATGAAAAAGCAGCCACCAAAACAAAAGTAAAAGCAGAAACAAAGAAAATAGACGCCACAACAATATTAAATGTAAATTTATTACCGTCGGGCGGTCAGGCAATATGGATCAGACCAGCGCCCTAAACCTTTAACCGGTACATAAACTAAAACAACTACTATATGAATATCCGCATAGAAAATACGCCTGCAACAGGTACGGCTGTCAGTAGCAGCAAAGCGTCTGCCTATTTATTCAGGCTCGCACTGATTGCTGCACTGGCCGGTTTTATTTTTGGTTTTGATACGGTTGTTATTTCGGGGGCAAATCTGCCTATAAAACAGTTGTGGCATACTTCACCCTGGTTTCACGGTTTCTTTATAATGTCTATGGCTTTGTGGGGAACTGTCGTAGGGGCTTTAACCGGAGGCATTCCAACTCAGAAATATGGAAGAAAAAAGGTATTGATCTGGATTGGTATTCTGTTCACTATATCAGCTTTTGGATCTGCCCTGGCACAGGATCCCTATACGTTTTCCTTTTTCCGTTTTATCGGCGGTCTGGGAATAGGCGTATCATCTGTTGCTGCGCCCATTTATATTTCTGAAATTTCCACCCCATCTACCCGTGGACGCCTTGGCGCCATGTACCAGTTTAATATTGTATTCGGAATATTGATCGCATTTCTTTCCAATTATTTTTTGCAGGGAGTAGGAGGGGCCAATGACTGGCGCTGGATGCTTGGCGTACTGGCTATTCCTTCTTTAATTTATTCCATAATGGTCGTAAGTGTTCCTGAAAGTCCACGCTGGCTGGTGTCTAAAAAGAATGATATCACACAGGCGAAAAGGATACTGGCAAAATTGGGTGTTATTGATGTAGATGCACAGTTGTTGTCTATTACCACAAGTATTCAACACGAAGAACATGCAGGTCATGATAGCCGTGGCTTTTTCAGTACAAAATATAAAACAATATTATGGCTTGCTTTCATGGTGGCTTTCTTTAACCAGTGGTCAGGCATTAACTTCATTTTATATTATGCACCGGAAATTTTACAGCAAATTGGTCTTGCTTCTAAAGAGTCATTGTTAAACTCCATTGCTATCGGAGGCACTAATCTGATCTTTACATTCGTAGGTTTGTACCTGATAGACAGGATCGGAAGAAGAACCTTACTGATTATTGGTTCTATAGGCTATATCATTAGTTTGTCTATGGTAGCCTGGTTGTTTTTTACGCATGGCAGCGCAGGTCTTCTGATGGTGTTTTTGTTGCTCTTTATTGCTGCGCATGCTATTGGGCAGGGTGCTGTAATATGGGTATTTATTTCAGAAATATTTCCCAATAAAGTACGTGCGCTCGGACAATCATTTGGCGCCGGAACCCATTGGGTGTTTGCCGCTTTGATCACTTTAATCACCCCCGTTTTTCTTGATAAAGAAAAGGGAATTTTTGGCAAGGATCCCTGGCCCATCTTCGCTTTCTTTG
>Ga0068857_100004816_pt1 | contig 11443 bp, 8 predicted proteins | sample KBSCornC72_FD_66591 | JGI IMG/M metagenome (GOLD analysis project Ga0068857, IMG submission 66591) | Corn rhizosphere microbial communities from Kellogg Biological Station, Michigan, USA - KBS Corn C7-2 | ecosystem: Host-associated > Plants > Roots > Rhizosphere > Soil ...
AATGAGACGGAGTGCCAGGCGCTCTCGTTTAAGATTGACGCCCCTGAGTTGCCAGACGACCACGATGGACGCAAAAATCTCGATGAGAGAATCCAGGCCAAAGCCTGCCAAAGCCACGGAACGGGCAGCATACGCCGCCAGAACGACAATGATTACCCCTACCACGTTCCATCCCAGCGTCAGGTATTCCAACAGAAATCCTCGTTTGAGGAGAGTAGTTTGACTCACAAGAACCTCCAGTTCATCCATAGGTCTCCTTATTATACCTTAGATGGACGGGGTTAGAGGCAGGGAAAACTCTGCTCAGATCAACTGAGCAGAGTTTTCCCTGCCTCATTTAGAATACTTTGCCTCTCAAGAGGCGTTTTGCTAGGTCGGACAACTAGGGATTGCATTCCCGTTGTTGTCTAGCTCCTGGTCATTGCCCCATTTTGAGAGATAGTAGGCGGAGACCCAGCCCTGGCCGCCGGTGTCCAGATCGGACGGAAACCGGGCTGAGGTCTTCTCATCCATGAGCGAGCTCCTTTGGGTGAAGAAAAACAGGGGGAAAGCTTGATGCGCGAGGTGAACAGTGCGTGTAGCGGCTCATAGCTTGCGGTGTGGCAGCAGCCACAGCTATGAACAGCCATGCAATGAAACGTCCTTGCTCACATATCCTTCCCTGGTCAACGTATTCATGAAAAGGTTTTCCCTGGAAGAGAGATTGAAAACCTTTTCAGGATATATGCATATAACAATAATACTCGGCGCTTTAAGCGTTGTCAAGTGAGCGTGCAAACGCGAGAGCAGCGATGAAAACGTTTTGATAAAAGTGCATTCACCCCAGCACTGAGAGTGTCACAGTGATGGTCGCGGGCGTCACCTCGACGGGCGAGCCAGAACTGTCAGTGGCCTCGATTGTGATATGCGCGGTATAGGTGCCGATCAACTGGCCGTTGCTGCTGGCCGCGACGCTCAGTGTATCCCCACCGCTCTTATCGGTGCCAGAAGAGCGCGAGAAGGTGATCCATGAAACATCCGCGCTAGCTTGCCAGGAGACTGGAAATGAGCAATTGGCACTTTCTTGCAGCGTGAGCGTCTGCGGAATTGGTGTCGAGAGCAATCCGACTGAGAACGAGAGTTTCACTGGCGTTACATTCAGGGTGCAGGGTGGGCGTACGTTGAGCACGACCGTCAACGTCTCTGGACTGTTGGCCAGCGCCGTATTGTGGTTACCGAAGGCTTTCACCATCACGGTTGCGGTATAGGTGCCGGGCGCGAGGTAGCCTGCTTGAACGTTCACTGTGAAGGTTGCTTGCGTGCCTGTCGTGGTGCGGCCCTGCATGGCCGAGAGATGGAGCCAGGTCGGAAGCGTCTTCGACGCGGTGATCGTCCAGGAGAAAGTATTCTCGCCGTCGCCAAAGAGCGTCACCGTTTGTGGCTCAACGTTTGTCTGATTCTTTGTCGCGGTAAAACTCAGACGCGCGGTCGAGAGAAGCTGTTCATGGGCGCTGTTCGGGGTCGTACCAGCATTGGGTTGACCTGAGGGTGGGAGAGCATTGGCCTGAGATCCATGCGCATTGGGCAAGGTGTTCTGTGTGATGGTTGGTGCGTGGTGACGGGTAAGACTCAAGGCCAGCAGTACGCCGTCGGTGAGCAGGGCCAGCGAGCCGACGATGCAGAAGATCAGCAAGGCGCGGCGCACGCGCCTGGGCATGACTCGTTTCGTGGGCGGAGGAACCAGCAGCACATTTGTTGACTGCGCGTTCCCTGGCTTCTTCTCTATCTCTTCATCTGTCATCCCATCCACTGCCTCGACACTATAGATCCCGGAGGTTTTTAGCGACCAGTCAAATGCCTTATCGGTTGGTGCATCGGCATCCTCCAGACTTTGCCTGACCACCAGCCCGCTAGTGGAGTTTTCTTCCTGCGATGTGGAAAAGAGATCAGCCGCGCCGTCTTCGCGTGTGGCTGTCTTGACCAGCTCTGGCTGACTTTCCTGGATGAGTTCTGTGCTGCGTTCCAGCAATGAGAGGCGGCAGGCGTCGCAAAAAATTGAGGAGATACTACACGTTTGATTGCAAGATAAACAGCGGTGCATAGATCCATTCTCCCTACCATTTAACCCGGCGTTAAAAACACTCCGTACGAATATATACTTATATCTTAATTACGGCACAGCGCGCAACTTTTGTCAGGAAAGTAGCCCATTGGTCATAGTGTAGCAAAAAATCCGGGAACGCGGTACATTTCTCTCGTACCGCGTTCCTGGATTTTGAGAGGAGGGTAATCCTATGAGTGATTTATCCCTTTAACATAACCTCCTGTTTGCGTGTTTCGCGTTCTTCAAACTCCTTGAGTTCTCGTTCACGTTGCGCGAGATACTTGCGATCTTTGCGGCCCTCGATCATCACGTAGAGCGTCGGGACCAGCAGGAGGGTCAGAACGGTCGAGGAGGCCAGACCGCCGATGACCGTGATGGCCAGAGGCGCAGCGATGAAGCCGCTATCCTTGCTCAGGCCGAGTGCCATTGGCATCAGCGCCAGGATCGTCGCAATGGCGGTCATCAGGATTGGGCGCAAGCGATGGCGTCCGCCCTCAATCACGGCAGAGCGCGCATCCATGCCTTGCTTGCGATACTGATTGATCAGGTCAAGTAGCACGATCGCGTTTGTTACTACGATACCGATGAGCATAAGCAGGCCGATCATCGAGGGCAACCCCAGCTCCGTGTGCGTGGCCAGCATCAGGATCAGCGAACCGGTGGCTGCGAAGGGGATCGAAACCAGCAGGATCAACGGCTGAACCAGGCTGCGGAACGTACCCACCATCACCAGGAAGACCAGCATGATCGCGATCAACATGGCCATTTCGAGGTTGCTAAATGCCTGAGCTTGTTCCTGTCCCACACCACCGGTCGAAACTGTCACGCCAGCAGGCAGGTGTAGTGCATTGATCTGCTTCGTGAGATCCATATTGACCTGACCGGTGTTGTTAGTGGTTGACGTCGCGCTAACTGTCGCGGTACGCTGGCCCGCGACGTGCGTGATTTGCGTCGGTCCTAGGGTTTGAGTTACCTTCGCAATCTTACCCAGCGTCACCGGCTGACCTGCTGACATAGCCACGATCGCATTTCTCAGCCCGTCTACGGTCTGGGGCGGTTTCATGCCCAACTGGATTTCAACATCCATTGTCTGGCCGTTGAAATTCACCGTCATTGTCGCGTGCGTCAGGTTATTTGTAACCGGAATGGGTGCGTAGTATGACGCAAGCGTCTGGCCGATTGTTGCAGCGGAAAGGCCATATTTCGCAGCTTCCTGCTGATTGACCTGCACATCGATGAGTGGCGCGGCCCCGGTCAGAGAACTGGTGATGTTAGTGATATTCGAGACTTTGTGGAAAGCGTTCACCACCTCTTGTGTGACCTTCTCCAGCGTAGCCTGGTCGGGAGCCTGAATCTGCTCGGCGATACTGGAGCTATTGAAGCCGCCGCCGCTACTGGCACTGAATTGCAGTGTCCCGACATTATGCAGCTCGTTCAGGCGCTGTTGCAAATCGTTCTGGAAGGCGGCCTGATCGGCATTGGGATCAGTCGTGATGGTGTACGACGCGCTATTCCAGCCACCAGCCGCGCCCTGCAACGCCGCAAAGGGTCCAGATGAACCGATCGTCACCTGATAATGCTGGATTGTTGGCGTCATGCTTTGTAGCACATTTTCCACCTGCTGCGCGGCCTGATCGGTCACGTCCTGGCTGGTACCAACTTTCAACGTCTGCGTGATGGTGTACGTGTTCGCATTCGACGAACTGAAGAAGTTTGTTCCCAGGTGCGGCACCAGTAAGATCGAACCAACGAAGATGACAATGGCCATGATCAGCGAAATTGCGCGGTGAGTCGTTACCCAGTTGATCATTGGGATATAGCCGCGCTCCAGGAAAGTCTGCTTCTCGTGCGGGGCCTCGACCGGCTTCGCGCCTGCTTTGACTTTCGGCGCTTTGAGGAACCAGTAGGCCAGCACCGGGATGATCGTCAGGGCCACGAAGAGCGAGGCCAGGAGCGCGACCGTCACCGTGATGGCGAATGGTCCAAAGACCTCACCAACCAGGCCACCAACGAAGGCAATGGGCAGGAAGACCGCAACGGTGGTCAGTGTCGAGGCCGTGACCGCGCCCGCCACTTCGCGTACCGCTGCGGGAATAGCGACATTTTTCTCTTCGCCATAACTCAGGTGGCGATAGATATTCTCCAGAACCACAATTGAGTCATCGACGACGCGCCCGACCGCGATGGTCATGGCACCGAGCGTAAAGAGGTTGAGCGAAAGCCCACCAATCCAGAGCGCGATCAAAGCAATCACGATCGAGAGCGGGATCGAGATGGCTGTGACCAGCGTTGAACGGAGCGAGAAGAGGAAGAGCAGGATCACCAGAATGGCGAAGGCCGCGCCGATCAAACCCTCGCGCGCCAGGCCGCTGACCGCGCTGGTGATCGAAGGGGCCTGGTCAGAGATTACGGTAATTTTCGCGCCATGCCCTAACTGATTCTCCAACGAAGTAATATCGTTGTTGATTGCGTGGGAGACATCGACGGTATTGCCATCGGAGGTTTTGGTAATCGAGATACCCAGGCTCGGCACGCCGTTTGTGCGCGTCAACGAGGTCGAGGTGGCGACCGTTTTCTGCACGTTCGCGATATCCTTCAGGTGGACTGGCACCTGCGCTGGCGTGCAGGTCGGAGCGCTGCGGCTGGCTGCGGTTTTGTTAGCCGCGCAGGTTGGATTGGGTACCATACCAATGACCAGATTCCTCAGATCGTCGAGCGAAGCATACTGGCTGCTGACATTGATGGTCGAGGTCCGACCGTTGCTCGTTACCTGCCCGACGGACATGCTGAGATTATTGCCCGTCAGAGCGGCCTCCAATGTCTGGAGGCTGATACCTGCTCTGGTCATTTTGCCCGGATCGATCGTAATCGACACGATCGGGCTTTGGACGCCTGTGATGTTTACCTGAGCAACACCATTAATACCGCTCAGGGTTGGCACGACCTTCGCTTTGAGGTCAGCAGCCAGATCGGATTGATTCTCATTGGAGGTGACGGCGAGCTGGATAACTGGCAGATCGCTCAGATTGAATGTGCGCACCTGTGGCGTGACACCCGAAGGCAAGTTTGCCTGTACGCCGCTGATCTGTTGAGTCAGATCCTGGCTTTTCTGATTGAGATCAACGCCGAAATTATACTCAACAATGATAATCGACTCGTTTTGATTCGAGTACGAGGTGACAGATTGGATATCCTGCATCCCCTGGATGCTCTGCTCCAGCGGATCGGTGACATCCTGTTCCACGATCGACGGCGAGGCACCTTGATAGTAGCTCATCACTGTCACCGCTGGAAATTCCAGCGAGGGGTAGAGTTCCTGTTTGAGCGAGGGAATAATGAACGCCCCAACTATCAGGATGGCAATGGTCGCCAGCGCTACCAGGCTGCGATTCGCCAGACTTATTTTAGATAGGAAAGACATAACGAACTCCAAACATCAGGTTTTTTAGTAGTGACATCTTTTGCAAACGCAAGAGGACAACGGCTGGCTTTTTCAGCAGAAAAAAAGGCTATCATCCTTATTGTTGTTTCGCAGTGCCGCGTATGGGCGCAACTCATGCTGAGATGAGTAGAGCAGCGTCTTGAGCGGCATTCCTATAGATCACCTTATTATTACGCAAGCGCAATCTGCCTGGTTGCGTAAACCTGTGCATAGCATACAATGGGTCTATGGGTTTGTCGTCAGGGAAACCGTTGAGACGCATCTGACCAATATCTACGGCAAAATGGGTGTCCAATCGCGCGCGGAGGCTATCGCGCAGGCACAAAAGCAGGGGTTGTTGCTGACCGAAGAATAGATGTTGCCGAATGTAAAACCGTGGCTATCGTGCTGATCTGGCGCTCAGACGGAGTATCGAGGACGTCTCAGTGAGAACGGCAGGCAGCGCAGCGGCCAAAGAGGGTAATCGAATGGCCCTCGATGGAGAAATTCGTCTTTTCGCTGAGTTTGGCGAATTGCTCGGCAGGAATGCAGACATTGACATCGACCACGCGATGGCAAATGGTGCAGGTCAGGTGATGATGGTGCTCATCTCCTCCGCAGATGCGATAGCGGTGCGTGCCATCGGCGAACTCGATGCGATCGAGCAGACCCGCGTTGACCAGCATCTCAACGGAACGATAGACGGTAGCGCGCCCCAGGCGTGGTTCGCGCTGGCGCAACTCCTGCCAGAGATCATCCATAGAAAAGTCGCTGCCACTCTGAGCCAGTTCGACCAGGCGCTCGGCGATGACGCGGCGCGGGCGCGTTGTGCGCTGACATACTTGATCGAACACAGCATAAATCTTGTCTGCGATCACGAACGAGTTTCCCTTTCTGCTGGCTGTCAACCTGGCAAGAGCATTGGCATGGTTGTATTTTATCACACGGGTCCAGCGAGGTGTTTTTCCGCGTTGTTTGCGCTCCTCCCGACCATTGGATGCTGCTAGCGAATCCTGCGGTCGGCGCGCGCCTCTGTTAGTTGCGAGCAGTGCTGTCTGTAGAAAGAAAAGAGAGAGCAGAATAGCGCTGCTCTCTCTTTTCACCCACCCCAACGAATGATAGAAGAAGTTTGTTTCAACAGGTCAATGGGCTACCAGGGGACCATGATCGTCGCAGTGGTCGCCGTGACAGTGGTGCAATCTGCCATCGCAGAGATAATCAGTGTGATCGCCATGCGGCACACGTTCGTGGCCGGATGCCGCGTGATCGCAGGTACAGGTTATCGGTGCACAGGCGACGGGATTGGCCGCGTCAACCGCGATTGTATGCTCGTCGTAGTGATCGCCATGCAGGTAATGCAGGTGTCCGTCGTGCAAGTAGTCGATATGGCCTTCGTGTGATATGGCGAGATGGCCACAGTGTTCGCCATGCGTGTGCGCATGTTCAGCGCCATGCGTTACGTGCTGCATACCGTTTCTCCTCTCGCAACACAGCCAGAAGACAGGGAGGAGAATCCTCTCTTTTTTCTCAAAATACCCCTGTAGAACAAGGTGAACTGTTTCCCTTGTTGTGTGAAACGGGCCTGGGCTTGGCTCTGGAGGTAGACAGAAAGTGTACAATGCAGAGACAAGGAGGGCCATATTTTCACATGAACAATACGAATATTCTTCCAGTGGCGGCAGACCAGTTCCAGATTCGCTCTGATCTGACTTTTCTCAATCATGGGAGCTTTGGAGCCTGTCCACGTCCGGTTTTCGAGACCTACCAGGAATGGCAGCGCCGTTTAGAGGCCGATCCCATTGAATTTTTAGGGCGTCGGATAGACGAGCTACTCCAGACGGCACGTGAAGCCCTTGCTCCTTATCTTGGCACGCGGGCCGAGAATATCGTCTTTGTGAAGAACGCGACCTTTGGGACGAACATCGTTGCGCGTTCGCTGATGCAGCTCCTCAAGCCGGGCGATGAGGTGCTGGCGACCGATCACGAATATGGCGCGGCAGATCGCACCTGGCGTTTTCTTTGTGCCCAGCACGGAATTACCTATCGCAACCAGCCTATCCCCGTTCCGCTTGAGAGTGCTGAAGAGATGATTGAGCAGCTCTGGCGGGGTGTCACGCCGCGCACCAGGATCATTTTCATCAGCCACATCACGTCTCCGACCGCCTTAATTTTCCCCGTTGAGCAAATTTGTCAACGCGCGCGCGAGGCCGGGATCATCACGGTCATTGACGGAGCACACGCTCCTGGCCATGTGCCGCTATCGCTCGACGCGCTGGGCGTGGATTTCTACGCGGGCAATTGTCACAAGTGGTTGTGCGCTCCCAAGGGTTCGGCTTTTCTTTATGCGCGCCCAGAACGACAGGCGCTGCTTCAACCGCTGATCGTCAGTTGGGGGTGGGAGAGCCGCTCGCCAAGCGACTCGCCTTTTCAAGATGTCTTTGGCTGGACCGGAACCGAAGATCCCGCCGCCTATTTGAGCATCCCTGCCGCGCTCGCCTTTCAGCAGGAGCACAATTGGGACACGGTGCGCCAGGCCTGCCACGAACTGGTCTCAGATGCGCGTCGACGTATTACTACTCTACTTGGCAGCACGTCACTCTGTTCTGATGACTCGCGCTGGTGGGGCCAGATGTGCGCCATTCCCCTGCCCGATTGTACTGACCCGATGTTGCAGCAACGTTTACGTGAAGAGTGGCAGATCGAGATCCCCATTTCCGGGTGGAATCAACGTTGCCTTTTGCGTATTTCACTGCAAGGCTATAATAGCCCGGCAGACGTCGAGCGTTTGTATACGGCATTAGAGGCAATGTTTACGGGGAGTGTGTAACGTTTAGATTAAGCCTATTTTGTGAATGTAGGGCGACCCCGATGGGCGTTAACGTAAGCTGTTCGCGACGAGCAACATTCGCGCATGGGCCACAGGGCGCGCGCAAGGAGACGCCCGTACTATGGACGGGGGATTCCAGCAATTCAGAGATCCTCGCGTAAAATGGAATATGTGGGGTGAATTCCTATTCGTTTTACGCGAAAATTTTTGAATTATAACCCAACTTCGTCCATAGTACGGGCGCCCGCTTGCCTGCGCCCTGTGGCCCATGCGCGAATGTTGCTCGTGACAAATTCTTAAGTTAACGCCCGTGGGGCCACACGATGATATATTGCGCAAGGGGCCGGATGGCGTGCAAGAGCCATCCTACATTCACGAGGAAAAGGGATGCGATCGAAGAAATCCGATCGCATCCCTCCTGATTTTGCTTTCGCATGCTGCCTATTGCGCGTTTTCAGCTTTTTGCCGGGTTGCGGTTGCTTTCCCGGCAACCTTCTCGGTGGGAGCTGGCTCGTCTGGCGGCAGCGTGGCGATGAAGGCATCCAGGGCAGCCCGGTCTTCTGCGGAGATGGTGGTTTCGAGTTCGCTCTCCAGGCGTTTGCGCTTGAGCGCGGTTTCCCAACAACTCAGCCTGGCGCAGAGATACGCGCCACGTCCGGCCTTTTTCCCGCCCGCGTCCAACACCACGTGCCCATCTGGCGTGCGCACTACCCGCAACAGCTCGCGTTTCGCTTTGCTCTCGCGGCAGGCTACGCACGTGCGCATTGGGACATGTTTTACCTTTTTCTGCTGAGCCTTTGCCATCTCTCCCGCCCTTCAGCTTTATTCGTCGTAGTTATTGTTATATTTGTTTCGATTATAGGAACCCCTGTTGCCGCCTCGACGCGGTGCGCCTCGCTCGCGATCTCGATCCCGGTCGCGATTATCGCGGCGCCCTCCACTATGCGAGCCTCCGCTATGCGAGCCTCCGCCTTGATAAGACGGGGCGGGCGTGGGAGAACTTTCGACAAACGGCTCGTCGAACACTTCTCCTTCTGCTGGCCGGGTGACATCCACGCGCCAACTGGTCAGCCGGGCCGCCAGACGTGCGTTCTGCCCATCCTTGCCGATCGCCAGAGAGAGCTGCTTCTCAGGGACCGTCACCAGGGCGGTATGGTCCGTGTCGCGCAACTCGACTTTTAGCGGCTCGACCGGGCTGAGGGCGTTGGCCACATAGTGTGCCTGATCGGGACTCCACTGGATGATATCGATTTTCTCGCCGTTGAGTTCGTGAACAATGTTGTTGATGCGCGCGCCGCGTACGCCGATGCAGGAACCTTTGGGGTCCAGGCCCTCCTGACGGGCCACGACCGCGACTTTTGAACGGCTGCCTGGTTCGCGCGCGATGCCCTTGATTTCGACCGTGCCTTCGTAGATTTCCGGCACTTCGGACTCAAAGAGACGGCGCACCAGGTCGCGATGCGTGCGCGAAACCAGAATCTGCAACATCCGGCCAGGCGAACGGCGGATATCATAGACAAAGACGCGGATACGCTGGCCGACGCGGTAACGCTCGTTTGGAACCTCCTCGCCTGGAGGCATCAGTCCCTCCACGTGCTCGGCCTTATCGAAATCCAGCAGCCAGCCGCGCACGGGATCGCGCCTGGTGAGTGTACCCAGGCGAATCTCGCCAATCCAATCTTTGAGTTGTTCGTAGAGATGCTCGTGTTCGGCCTCGCGAATACGCTGGCGAATGACCTGCATCGCAGTTTGCGCGGGGATGTGCGAGAAAATGGAAGAAGAATCAACATCCATTGTCTGCCCAAGCGCCGCGTGCGGGTCCAGGCGTTGTGCCTCGGCCAGCGAGATCTCATCATTCGGGTCTTCAACCTGTGCCACAACGCGCTTTTCTGCCCACACGCGCACCTCGCCGTTTTTATCGACCTCGATGCGAATGTTTTCCCCACCGCCAAAACTCTTGCGGTAAGCCGCGAGCAGCGCGTTGGCTACTGTTTCCATAACAACTTCGCGGGGTAGCCCCTTCTCGGCGATGAGCTGCGCGATGGCAGCTTGAAACTCGCTCCTCATATGCCTTTTCTCCTCCCGCATAACGCCCGGTAGACAATCCATGATTTTTTCAGAGAACATACCCAACTCGCTGGTCATCCCAAGCGCGAGTGGGCCATAGCACAGAAAAAGGCTTCTAGCAGACAGAAAAGTGGGTGTTTCCCCCACTTTTCGTTTGAAGTCTTTCCGCTATTCTGTGCGAATTATAGCATATCAAGAGGGTGAAAGCAACCACAACCCACACAAGCCTGGCTTGCTGCCCTCTTTTAGAGAGAATCGAAGAGAACTTGTGCGCTTATATTTGTAGAATGCCCTCTTTCTTGCAAAGATGGCGTATATCGCATCTTTGGCAAACGGTAGGCTCTGGCCGCACTTTCACATCGAAATGCTTCTGTTGGATCTTCTCAGCCAGATTGTCCACGTCTGAGACCACCTGTGCGATCTCATCCTGGTCACTGGAGATTTCCATCAAGGCATTCTCTCGTCGCTCTTCAGCGGTCCAATAAAGCCAGAGGCGTCGTGGAGATTGGCCAAGGTGGCGTGGGAGCGCGTAAGCATAGAGCTGGAGTTGTTGCCGATACGCAGCCAGATATGCAGCGTCTTCAGCCGGGCGAGGTTGTGTTTTGAAATCAATTATCTCTAAACCCTGTTTTCCATTGACCAGCAAATCGATTTTTCCGCGTAAAACATACGTGTCCCGATCAATCTGCACAGGAAATTCGGCGGCATGAATCGTACTCAGAACCTGTCGATTCTGTTGATAATAATTCAAGACCTGCCGCCAAGCTCGCCCTTCTTCTTCCATTGAAAGCGGACGCGCCGAGGTACGTTGCAAACGCTGAGATAATTTATCAAAAATTCTCCGTACACGCGTTTCATCAGAAACGTGAGACGGGCCAATAAGCACCCGGCGATGTACATACTCGATCGTCTGATGGACGAGTTGGCCAAAAAGTCCATCGGCGTGATGCGCTGGCGCAAAACGCTGCTCATACATATAGCGATAACGGCGTGGGCAGGTTTGATAGGTCTGAATATGTGTCGTTATACCATAACGCGGTTTTGG
>Ga0068857_100004820_pt1 | contig 11433 bp, 12 predicted proteins | sample KBSCornC72_FD_66591 | JGI IMG/M metagenome (GOLD analysis project Ga0068857, IMG submission 66591) | Corn rhizosphere microbial communities from Kellogg Biological Station, Michigan, USA - KBS Corn C7-2 | ecosystem: Host-associated > Plants > Roots > Rhizosphere > Soil ...
GCCCGGGTGAGGCGGTGCCATGCGGACCGTATCCGCCGTCACCACCACGATCGAGCTCTTCAAGGGCTACAACCCGCACCCAAAGGCCTGGAAGTTCTTCAAGGACAACCGACGCTATTGCCTGGCCACGTGCGGTAGGCGGTCGGCCAAGTCGCACACCGGGGCCCGGCGGTTCGTGCGGCGCATCTTCGAGGACTTGGCGGGCCCAAAGGGAAAGACGCCGTATGAACCCGGCGCGGCCCGGCGCGGGACGGCGCTGTGGTGGGACCGGCGCCCCCGCCTGCACTACTGGGTCTGCGCTCACGAGAACGAGCAACTGGACGAGCCGCGGCGGTACATCCTCGAGGTGTTACCGCCCGAAGTCCTGGACCACGCCGACAACAGCAAGGGCCGGCTGTGGTTGCACGGCGACATCCTGATCGAGTTCAAGACGCTGCACGATCCAAAGCAAAAGGTCGGCTCGGGTCTGGACGGCATCTGGATCGAAGAGGCAGCCCGCGTCCGCGCCGATGCCTGGCAGGGATTCGTGAACTTCGCCCTGGCCGACCGCGAGGGGTGGGCTCAGTTCACCACCACGCCGCTGGGGAAAGATTGGACATACGGGAATCTCTACCTGAAGTCGCTGGAAGACCCGGAAAACTACGGCTTCCACACCTGGTTCATGTCCGACAACATCCGCGTCCCAGCGATCGTGGCCTACGACGCCGAGATGAAGCGGACGCTACCCCCGGCCTACTACAAGCGCGAGTGCCGAGCGAGCTACGACGCCTTCATCGGCCAAATCTACGAGGACTTCGACCCGCAGCGGATCTGCCCCGACCGGTACCCTATGGTCACGGACGACCTGCCAGCCGGCGTGCAACTCGTGAAGCGAATCGGAACCCAGGACTGGGGATTCACGGCGCCGGGGGCCCAGATCGTCCTGGGTTCCACCAACGCCGATCCGAACAAGGCTGCCCTGTGGGCGATCGACGAGGTCTACAGCAACAGTCAGCTGGTCGAGGATTTCTGGGCGCCAAGCGCGCGGGCGCTGAACCAAAAGCACCGGATGAACGAGTGGGTCGCCGACCCAGCCGAGCCCGACAACCTCGAGCGGATGAAGCGGGTGGGCATCCGAATGACCGGCCACAAGAACTACATGACCGCCAAGTTCGACGAGCACGAGCGGTCGGTGCGCGCCGGCATCCGGATGCTGGCCTCGCTGATCTACCAGGGCAGGTTCCACGTCACCCGGAAGTGCCCAAATCTGTTGTCGGAACTCGAGTCCTACCGGTGGGCCGATGCTCCGGGCGGCGGTGGAGGCGTCACGGACGCCAACCCGCGCGCTGGACTGCAGGAGAAACCTGCGTCAGGGCAGAAGGAGCACGCGGCCACGGCGACCCGGTACGGGGTGACCTACCTGATGCGGGGGGCCCGGTTCGAGGCTCTACAGGGCCTGGCGGCCTAACGCGGGCGGGCGGCCGAACTTTGACGGTTCCGGCTGGATTCGGCAGGTCTATTGCCCATGTCCAAGAGCGACGTCTCGGAGAATGCCCTCATCGCCTTGATCTTCACGAACACGCCGATCACGTTGGTCGGTGACGCGGCCGGAATTCTCGGCAGCGCGGCGGCAGGCAACCTGTACATCAGCCTGCACACCGCAGACCCGGGCGAGACGGGCAGCCAGACCACCAGCGAGACGGCCTATACCAACTATGCGCGCGCGGCGGTCCCGCGGACGTCGGGTGGTTGGACGGTGGCCGGCAACGTGGCGTCGAACGCGGCCGTTGTCAACTTTCCGACCTGCGGCGCGAGCGGCGCGACCATCACCCACTTCGGCATCGGAACGTCGCCGAGCGGCGCCGGGAAGCTGCTGTACTCGGGGGCCCTGTCTTCGTCGTTGGCGGTCAGCAACAACATCACCCCCACGATGGCCATCGGCGCCTGCACTAATTCGGAAGATTGAGGACGCGGTGAGCGTCCACGCCCAACGACTGGAACGGTTCGTCGGCGCGGCCGAGATTCAACGCATTTCCGACGGCATGCGCGGCTGGTACGGGCCGCCCATCCCGGTGGCGCGGGTGCCCGGGCACGTGATGGCGCTGTCCGGCGGCGACTTCGGCGGAAAAATGCGGGCGGGGCGGTTCTCCAGCCTGGTCGACGCGTCGGTCGAGCGGACCAGGCAGGCACTCCGCCGCGCGGCCCGGCGCTCACAGGGAAAGTTGGGCGCCGGGTTCACGTCGCTTTCCGACCTCATCGCCGAGGCCACCGCCGGCAAGCGGCGCGAGTACTTGTTCAGCAAGGCCGGCCCGACCGGCGTGGTTGGCGTGACCAGTAGCCTGTGGGGCGTGGGCAATCAGCCGGCCGCCGGCGCCAACGCATCGAACGCCCCGGGCGGCGACGCACCCACGGACGCCACCACCGGCGCGTTCCCCTTCACCAACCCGACCGGGGGCGACACACAGCACTTTGTCAGCGGGTACCCGGTGGCCAGCGTCGCCGGCAACACACTGCTGCTCTATGACCGCCTGTTCCAGGTCAACAAGACGATCAACAGCACGGCCACGGAGCAGATAACCGGAGTGCCCACGCGCTATCAGTCGACGACGGGCGGGGCGCCTGACTCGGCCGAGGGGAATTTCCTGTTCGTCGAGGTCGGCGGCACTGCCATTGCGGCCACGGCCCACAACTGGACCGTCTGCACCTACTCCAATCAGGCAGGAACCACCGGGCGGAACCTTCCGTCTCTGGCGGGAAACTCCGGCGCCATCGTTCGGCGCCTCGACCACCCAGCGGGTCAGTGGTTCGCGCCGCTGGCCTCTGGTGACACCGGCGTTCGCATGCTGACCCAGATGCAGTGCGACGCCCTGGTGGCCACCGGCGTGGTCAACTTCGTGATCGGTCACCCACTCGCCTGGCTGCCGTGCCCGGTCGCGAACATGACCTGCGTGACGGACGGCATCAACAGCGCCTTCAACCTCGCCCGCATCTTCGACGACGCGGCCCTTGCCTTCCTTGAGGTCTGCAAGCCGGCCACCACGGCGACTGCGTATGCGGGAAGCCTGACGACCATTTCCGGCTGAGGGGTGACACGTGCGGTTTCGCGCGTCGGGGTCCTCGCTATTCCTTGAAACGCGGGTCCAGTGGCAGCCGAGCCTCACGGTTCATGACCCGGCACCACCGCTACCGCTTGAGGATCCAGCCGGCGGGGGATCGATCTCGGGGTCGACCGCAGGCACTGGAACGGCGTCCGCGACTGGCGCTGGGGTAGCTGGCGCGGCCGGCGGCACGGCGGGCACCGGTGCCGCGGCGGCGGCGATCACCGGCCGGACCGCGGGATCTGGGTCGGCAACCGGCGCGGGCGCGTCCACCGCCGCGGCTGGTGGATCTGGCGCGGCATCGGGATTTGACTCGGGCGCAGGGACGAGCGCTGCGGGCGCATCCGGTGCAGGCGCAATGGCCGGGACGTCGAGCGGAACCGCCAACCCGACGACCGCTCTGATCGGGACCGCGCCCGTTTCGGGCGCGACGGGCGGAACGGGGGGCGCAACGGCGGCGTTGTCGGCCGCTGTCGCCATCGGCGGGTCGGCATCGGGGGCAGGCAGCACTGCGGCGGCCATGGGCGGGACCGGGTCTGCCGGTGGCGCGGCCGCTGGCCAAGGCTCTGCATCTGGGTCGATTGGCGGCCGGGCGGGCGGCGCGGGCGGGACTTTCGGCTCCGCTGTTGCTGCAGCGCAGGCCACGGGAACGGCGCCGGCGGGCGGAGCTTCCGCAGGAAGCGGCGCCACGGCCACCGCTCTGGCTGGTCGGGGAGCCATCGGCGGGTCGGCGGCCGGGTCGGGACAGAGCACCGCCGCTGCCGGTGGCGTGCCGCCGAGCGGCGCGATGTCGGGGTCGATCGCGGGGACCGGCGCGGCTATCGCGACCGTCGCGGGAAGGGCTACAGGCGCTGGCCAGGCCGCCGGTGGCGGTGTCGCGGCGGCAGGCGCCGGCGGGCGCGGCAATATCGCTGGCCTGTCAGGCGGATCTGGCAATGCCGCCGTCGTCACGCAACAGACCACCTACGTCCCTCCGGCTCTGCCGGCCCCACTACCGCCGGAGCTCGTGGCGAAGGTCTCCAACATGGTCACCATGAGGGGCTTTGGCGGAGCATCCTGTATGTGCGCGATTCCTCCAGGGATCCTCCGTCGCGCCCTTCAGGGCATCGCCATCGGCACCACGCACTGGGACCGGATCAGCAAGATCTGATCGCCCCGCCGAACTTTGACACCGCCGCGCAATGTCGGCAGGTGTCGCTGGGACGTGATCGTCAACCTCGCCTCCCTGGGAACGGACGGCCTACCAAAAGGCGAGCCCGGCTCTCTGCTATTCCAGCACCCCGAGTACAAGCGTCGGTGGTGGTGGCGGGAGTTCGGGCGGGTGTCCTACCTCGGTGGGCGCGAATACCATGAGCCGACGCAACTGCGCATCGAGTTCCAGGAGCCGTCGTTTGCCAGGAACGACGACGGGTCCACACGGCTCGACGGCACGACCGGGATGGCCATCGTCGATGGCACCAACACCATCCCCTATCGAAGCATGCTCTTCCGGCACAACCGGGAGAAGGCATGGGAGTTCGGGAACCGCCAGAAGCGCGCGTATTACAACAATTTCCCGCGCACCATCATCAACGCGCTCGTCTCGCACGCAATGAAGAAGGACGTCCAGCGCGCCGGCGACGCGATGCTGGAGAAGTTCTGGGGCGGCGTCGACTACCACCGCAAGCTGAACATGAGCACGTTCATGCGCAGCGGCCTTCGGTGGGCGCAGGCGGAAGGGATCATGTGGGCGTGCGTGGACGCTCCGAAGGAAGCCGGCGGCCTGCCCTATTCCTACTGGGTCAATCCGCTCGACATCCTCGACTGGGAGGTTGACGGGGAAGGCGAACTGGTCTGGCTGAAGCAGTTCGTCTATGCTCAGGCGGAGCGGAAGACCTGGCGCGACAAGATCGTGCCTCGGTTCCGGTTCCGTATCTGGCGCCGTGACGGCGTGCAGACCTTCGAAACCGACGCCCGCGGCGGCAACCCGCAGACGGTGGTAGACCAGACCCGCGCCTATTCCGTGGGTAAGGTCCCATTCGTCCCGCTGTACTCGATCCGCGACGAGGACTACGACTTTCCCGAGGGGACAGCTCTGGCCGGCGACCTCTTCAAGGCCGCTAACCACGTCTACAACCTCGGCAGCCTGCTGTCGGAGATAGCCTACAAACAGACCTTTTCCTGGCTGACCATCCCGGACAAGCACATCGACGTGCTGCAGGCCGGTCTCAACACCGCGTTTGGCTATGACGCCTCAAGCGGAGGTCGTCCGGAGTACATCTCCCCCGACGCAGAGCAGGCGCGGGTGCTGATGGAGATGATCCGTGACGCCGTGACCCAAGCCCGCCAGGCCATCGGCGTTGGCCGCGGCCGCGGCGAGGAGTCCCAGCAGCAGGCCAGCGGCGACGCGATGAATGTCCAGAACGAGGACAAGCGCAGCATCCTCGGAGACATCGCGGCGGAGGCGCAGGACTTCGAGATCCGTCTGGCCGAGATGGTCCAGGCGTTCGCGACCGGCGCCGCCAGCGGCACGGCCAAGGCGACATCGATCCGGTACGCCACCGACTTCGACCTGCTGTCGTTTCAGGCCGATGTTGACGACGCGCTTCAACTCAAGAAGTTCAAGCTGTCCCCGGAGGTCGATTTGGAGATGGTCCAGGATTTGGTGCGGAAGAAGTTCGCTGGGATGGACCCCCAGCGCCTCAAGGACTTGACCGACAGCATCAAGGTGCAACAGGAAGCCGATGTGGCCGCCGCGGCGAAGCTCAACGCCGGCGGCCCGCCGCAGCCAGGAGATGCCAATGGCGGCACGGCCGTAACGGGGGCCGGCGTCGGCGCGGACGACAACGAGACCGATGCCGCCGATGGCGGGCCCCGCGATCGCGCCGCAGCCTGACGCCCTCCGTGCGCCGTGTAACACCGCGTGCGCATTTTTGACGGCTGGCCCTGACGTCGGCAGGTGTGGCCTTGGATGCGGCACATCGCCACGACCAACCCGAACCAGCCGGGCCGAGCTGGGTGCGGCGAACGGGGCGCCTTACCCCCGGAGAGCGAACGCGGCGCTTTATCCGTGGCGAGGGCAACGGGCGCCTAAGAGCCCGGAGAAGGACACGGAATGGCACTTTCCAAAGCACAACTCGCAGCACTGGAAGCCTTCAAGAAGGGCGAGAGCGAAATCCCTGAGTTTCTGACGCAGGGGCTGTTCTTCGAGAACGACGACCACTTCAAACGGGTCGTCGATCAAAAACTCGCGCCCGAGACCAAGAAGCTGAGGGACAAGCTCCAAAGCGAAATGCTCGAAGCCATTGGGGTCACCGATCCCGAGGAGCTACAGGGCATCAAGCAGAAGCTTGCCGAGGCGGCGGGGACGCTGACGGAAGTGGAGAAACTTCGCGCGGACAACGCGAAGCTGACCAAAGAGCTGACGAAGGTCGGCGAGCGATTCAAGGATCTAGAGGGCTTCAAGGTCCAGGTTCTGAAGGGGCGAGCAATCGATCCCCTGCTCGTGAAGATCGACGAAAAGCTCCGGCCAGCGGCGCGACGGCTCATCGAGATGGACTTGAAGGTCGACGGCGACAAGGTCGTCGGGCCTGACAGCATCGAGGTGGACGCGTTCGTCGAGACGTTCCTCAAGACCAATCCGGCCTTCAAGGCTCCCGAGACCAAAGCGGGGGCGGGCACCGGACCGAACGGCGGGAAGTCGAAGCAGCCTGATGCAGGCGGCGGCCAGAACAATGGCGCCGGCGGCAATGGCGGTGGAAACGGAACGCAGAACGGCAACGGCACCCAGCGGCAGCAACAGCAACCCAGTTTGGGAGCCACGCTCGCCAGCGTTCTTCGCGAGAAGAGCGAGGGGGCGGCTCAGTAAGGCAGGCACATGGCCGGCGTATCCGCAGCTGCAAGTATCCAGGACGCTCTCCGCGACCAGCGTGTCGAGGGGATCGTCGAGTCCCTGTTCCGCAACAACGAAATCCTCGGGGAGTTCCCGTCCCGTCCGTTCACCGGCGGGGCGACCATCAACATCACCCACCACTACGCCGGGAACACCAGCGTCTCGACGTACGACGAGGGTGATGCCGTTGGCCAGGCTGGCTCCCAGAGCTACCTGACCGCCTCGTGGCCCGCCCAGTACTACAAGGGCGTCATCTCCTTCACCGGTCACGCGCAGGACCAGCTGCGGAACGGTGATCCGCAGGCCGCGTTCTACGACCAGATCGGCCAGGAGATGGAGCGGATCATCCCCGACATGATCCACAAGATCTCCACTGACATGCTCGGCACGGGCCTCACGGCGCCGGTCGGCATCCAGGGGATCGTCGACAGTGCCGGGACCATCGCCGGTCTGTCGCGCACCACCTACACCTGGTTCCAGGCGTTCGAGGGGTCGTCCCTCACGTCGTCCACTGCTATCACGGTGAACGACATCGACTACGCCATGGCCTCGGGCGCCGACGATCCCTACGAGGGGAACGTCACCGAGATTTGGACCTCGTGGCTGCAGCTGCGCAAGTACAAGGCGGCCGTCGGCAACGCGGGCGTGGCCAACGCGCCGGTGCAGTTCCCGGTCGGCCCGGGGCCGCAGCCCATCGGCGTCGGCAACATCGGCGATGTCCGCGAGGGCGGCTGGGTGGGTCAGACGCCCATCAAGGCGAAGCGCGGCCTGACCAACACCATCTGGCTTGGCCTGACGAAGGGAACGTTCTTCGTCGGCGACATGCGCGACTGGACGGTGGACGAGCTCGCCAAGAACGACGACTCCACCCGCTTCCTGGTGACCCGCGCCGTCGGTCTCGGCTGCGCCGATCCCCGGAAGAACTGGAAGATGACCGGCTACTCGCAGACGTAGCCAAACCCCAAGGAGCGACGATGTTTCATCCCGGTCTCGGTGCAATCCCATCCGCAGCCAAGCAGCGCGAAGAGGTCAAAAGGATCGTCCTGGACGCGATCAGTGCCGGTACGTTCACGTACACGGAGCTGCTCTCCGCCCCGGAGCCCTGGAGGACTATGGCGCTCGAGGCCTTGGATGGGGTCACCGTGCAGGGATCGCGACCGAGCTACAACGGCCAGGGCGTCGTGGACTGGGGCGGGCGGCCGTTTCGTCTGGTCCACGTCAAACCCGATGGGCGCATCAAGGTGCCCGTCGAGCGCAACGTCCACGTCCCTGGCTCATCGGTGACGAAGCCGGAGCGTGTCTGGGAGGACGTCGGGAACATCGCCGACATCTACGACCATCCCCACAACCGTCAGGCCCGCCAGTTGCTCTTCGCGAAGGGCTGGCCTGTTCGGCAGACGATCTCCAATGGCAACTCCATCGGGGACATCGTCGAGTGGGGATGGCTGCAGCAAGCGGTCGAGATGGGATCGGCCGCGCGTCCTGGGGTCGTGGAACTATTCAACGACATCAGGGGGCGAATGGACGCGTGGGAGGCTGACCGTGCGTCGGCTTCCGCGGAGAGGGCCGCCGCCGCGGCGGCCAAGAGCAAGAAGACCAACCAATCCAAGGAGGCTGCCACGCAGCCTTGATCGAGGTGCACCATGTCTCTGACCCTCACGGCAATCGACGATCGGTATCAGGCAAACCAGGGCGACACCAAGCGCATGTGGTTCTCGGGTTCGCTCACGAACCCCTACACCGCGAACGGTGAGTCCGTCGGCACCAACACCTACTTCCCGAAGTATTTCCTCGGGGGTGTCGTGACGGCGGTGCATCCGTCCACGTCCATCGCACTGGCCGGTGTCATCGCGACTGGCAAGTTCCGGGCGGACGCGTCCAGCGTTGCCTCCACCGCCGCACTGGCCCCGGTGCTGCAGTTCTTCAACGCCGGCCTGTCCGCCACGGCGAACGCAGGTCTGTTCGTGGACAACACCACGGCCAACCTGAGCAACGGCACCTTCCTCTGCTACATGGAAGGCCGGTAGGCCGTGGCCGTCTCGGCTGCGATCGCGGCCGCGCTGGCGGCGAAGTATCCGCACCTTGCTGCTGATGCGGCGGGTGCGGAGCCGCTGCGTTTGGTCGAGCAGATGCAGACCGTTCGCGGGGTCACCAAGGTGATCGCTCGCTTCCGGAAGTACCGGGTGGGCAATCAAGTGGTTGGCCTTGACGAGCCCGAGGTGATGGCCGAGGACAAGCCGCTCGCCGGCGTGCAGAAGGCGGCCCCCGTCGTCCACGTGCCCAGGCACACCGGCCCGGACGTCGATGAGACGCCGATCCCGGTAGCGGCAGAGCCGGTCACGCACGTGACCAACGAGCCCACCAACGCGAAGTCTGCCGCCCCCGACAGCAAACACCGGAGATAGGCACCCGCGGCCATGCCCCCCCGCCTGCTCTACGCCACTCCGACGGGGAATCACCCGACGGTCGGCTACGTCATCTCCCAGCGAGCTGTGGAGTTGGCATGCCGATCGTTCGGCGTGCGGCATGCGCGCGACTTCCAGTTCGCGAAGGGCCCGGTCCAGATGGCCCGCAGCGAGATCGCCCGCCAGACCATCTCCGGGCGGTGTCACGTCGAACACAAGTGCCCGCCCGACAAGGCCGGGTGCACGGTCGATCGCTACGACTTCGTCATCATGCACGACGACGACCTGGCGGTATTCCCCCAGGGCGAGTTCAACCCGCTCGATGAGTGGTTGGCGATTTTCGAGGCCGACCCCGCGGTGGGAATCATCGGGGCGCTCTACATGCGCACGTCACCGTTGCTGGTGAACCTGACGGTACCCCATCCCCGGCACCCGTCCGAGCTCTGCCACGTCATCCACGGGATTCCGGCGCAGCCGTTCGAGGCGGGCGCCATCGCCACCGGGTTCATGATGATCCGGCGAGAGGTATTTGAGGCGCTTGGCGAGCAGATCGACGCCGCCGGCGGCGGGCCGATGTTCCGGTTCCCGGTGGTCGCCAGCGAATGGGGCACCCTGCATGGGGTCGGGGAGGACTACGACTTCTGTGTCCGCGCGCGCGCGGCCGGCTTCAAGGTCATCGCCGATCCGCGCTGGCAGACCACTCACTACAAGGAACGTGGGCCACTGGTCTACGAGCACGACGCCTGGGAGCAGAAGTGGGCGGCAATCACCCCCGCCTCTCCGGTCCTGAAGGAACTTCAGGACGCCTGTCCGGAATCGTTCCGGGTCGAGAAGCTGCCGAACGGCATGATCATCCTCGACCACACGGACCAGCGGAAGCTCGACGCCAAGGCCTGGCGGGAGCGGCGCGGGAACTCGGCGACGGCCCCAGCGGCCAGCATGGTCGTGACGCCGGTTGATGTTGCCGCGGCCTCCGAGCCGCTGTCGTCGTCCGTTGACCTGCCTCAGGCGCGCCCGGAGCCATTCGCCAACGCCACCCCCGCCCCGTCCTTTGCGGTTAGCGAGGTGGCCCTGTGATCCAGCAACTGATGCGGAACGCGGTCGGTCAGGTGGAGACCTACTTCCTTGACCGCCATGTGGCGTCCTGCACCGTGACCGTCTACACCGGCAACGGCGGGGCCGTCGTCTCGGACGTCGCCTGCGAGGTGGACGAGACCGACACGACGCTGTCCAGCGCCGCGCTTGCGGGCGACGCCGACCTCGACATCACCGATGTCTCCGACATGGTGGTCGGCCGGCGGTACCTCATCGGGGGCACGGCGGAGACGTCGGAGGCCTTCACCGTGCGGGAACTGACCTCGGTGTCCGCCGTGTTGGCGGCCCCCCTGGTCTACGGCCACGCCAGTGGAGCCGCGGTCAAGGGACTGCGGGTTTGGTACGACACCACCGCCGGCGACGTCGGGTCGCTGTTCTGGGACGGCTACGCGGTGTTCCAGCCGGTCGACGGCAGCCGGGAGCAGACCGAGTCCGTGGACTGCGCCCGCCGGCCCATTCCGGTGCAGCTCATCGACGAGACCGACGTCCGCCTGGTGTTTCCCAAGGACACCGGTGCGCTGTCGGTCGAGTTCGACTACCGCCAGGGCCTGCTCGAGGCCCGCAACGAGTACTTGATCGACCTCGGGGGAAAGAACCGCGCCAACACCGTCCTCGGCGTCGACTACCACCGCCGATCGTGCGCGCTGAAGTTCTGGCTGCTGCGCCGGTACGAGTTCGGCGAGGAATGGCAGCCCATCTTCGACAAGATGGAGGTCGAGTACGACCGCCGCAACGAGAAGCTGATCAGCCAGGCGCCGGTCGACGCCGATCAGGACGGAGCCACCGACGGGCCCGACGATCGCGGGTTCACCGTGATCTCGCTGGAGCGGTGCTGATGGCCTTCGCTGACCTCATCACGAACCCCGTGGCCATCCTGAAGGCGGCCGGCTACGTCGAAGCCGACAACCGGATGCCCATCGAGAAGTTGGCGCAGACCGGCACCGACTCCCATTTCCAGGTGTCCGTGGAGCCCGTGGCTGAGGTG
>Ga0068857_100004821_pt1 | contig 11432 bp, 12 predicted proteins | sample KBSCornC72_FD_66591 | JGI IMG/M metagenome (GOLD analysis project Ga0068857, IMG submission 66591) | Corn rhizosphere microbial communities from Kellogg Biological Station, Michigan, USA - KBS Corn C7-2 | ecosystem: Host-associated > Plants > Roots > Rhizosphere > Soil ...
CGACGATGCCGCGCTTGTCGGAAACGGAGAGGATGGCGCGTTCAATTGCCATTCAGGACGATGCTCTGCGGCACTTTGCGGACATTGCCGCCCGCTTCCTTCCAGATGAAGTATTGGAGGTTGACGATGTCGGTGACGGCGTGCGAGTAACAGACCGAAGCGACGCCGAACGCGGTCGACCGGTCGTCGAAGCTCGCCGAGCTCCCGCGCGCGTACTCCTCGGCCATCGGCGCGACGAACTTCCTGGTGCGGGCGAAGGCGCCGTCGAGATACGCGCCGAGGGCGAAGCGGCGGTCGACGCCGTAGAAGAACGTCGGGAAGCGCGCCATCTTCCGCTCGAAGTACTGCTCGAAGTCGGCTCGCGTCGCGGCGTCGTCGCCGAGGTGGTACGGATTGTTGGCGTCGCCGACCAGGTGGGCCAGGATGCCGAGCCGCTCCACCACCTGCACCATCGGCTTGTTGGCGCGGATCATCTGCACGATGGCCCGCGACTCCGCCTCAATGCGCGCACGCAACTTCTCGCGATGGATCTCGCTCCCTTCGTCGGCGAGGGCCAGGTCTACGCCGCGCAAGTAGTCGTCGTGGAAGTGGTCGATGACCAGCCGCAAGTCGGGCGGCCCCAACTCCGCGCTCTTCAGCGCGATGCGGTGCTCCGCCGCACGCGTCCAGGCGAAGGCGGGGAGGGCGGTGGCGAGGAAGATGAGTGAGAGGAGGAGACGTTTCATCAGGCGCGATTGATGGTAACCGAATTCGAACAGCACCTCACCCAGCTCTTCGCCTGCCGCGCCTGCCCCAACGTCTTCGGCCAGCCGGTCACCGGCGCCGTGCCCGGCGCGCGCGTGATGCTGGTCGGCCAGGCCCCGGGGCCGCACGAGGTGGAGAACCGGCGTCCGTTCGCCTACACGGCGGGCAAACGATTGTTCGGCTGGTTCGACGCGCTCGGCATCAGCGAAGCGGCGTTCCGCGAGCGCATTCACATCGCCGCGGTGATCCGCTGCTTTCCGGGAAAGGACGCCAAGAGCGGCGGCGACCGCGTGCCGGACGAGACGGAGATCGCCAACTGCGGCGCGCACCTCGACCGCGAGCTCGCGCTGCTCGCTCCGCGGCTGGTCATGGCCGTCGGCACGCTGGCCTCGGCGCAGTTGACGGGGATCGCGCAGCTCAAGGACGCGGTGGGCCGCGTGCACCGCGTCACGCGCGCCGGGCAGACGTTCGACGTCGTGGTTTTGCCCCATCCCTCCGGCCGCTCGACGTGGCTCAACAAGCCGGAGAACCTGCGGCTGCTCGACCGCTCGCTGAAGTTGATCGTGAAGCACGCGGCGTTCCGCGCGACGTTCAGTCGTCGATGAGCGAGCCGCTGAACGCCGGCTGCCCGCCGAGCGAGGTGCGGAAGGCGTAGAGCGCGAGCGCGGCCACCAATGCCAGCGGTGCCATCAGCGAGGCGGCCGCCCACGACGACAGGTCGATCGCGGTCGGCAGGAAGAACGCCACGTGGAAGACGCCAGCGCCGCGGGAAGGAACTTCAGCGCCACGACCTGCCCGAGCTTGATGTCGTCGGCGCGGTAGACCTCGCCCATGCCGCCGGAGCCGAGCAGGCTGACGATGCGATAGCGCGCGGCGATGAGCGTGCCGGGAGCGAACTGCGCCAGGTTCTGCGCGGCCCGCGGAGTGTGATCCGCCGAAACGCGCAGCGTTGCGTCGTCCGGGTGGGAGGTGGTCATTGCTGAGGTGGGGCTATTGTAAGCGAGCGTGGAGCGCCGGCGTTCCTAGACTGCCGCGAACGCCGCGCGCGTCAGGTTGTCGATCCCGCCCTCGGTCACCACCACGTCGTCCTCGATGCGCACCCCGCCGAATTTGCGGAAGGCGTCCACCTTCGGCCAATCGACATGCGAAGCGTTCGCGCTGGCCTTGAGCTCGGCCAGCAGCGGCTCGATGAAATAGACGCCGGGCTCGATAGTGAAGAGCATGCGCGGCTCGACGGTGCGGGTGAGGCGGAGGTAGGGGTGGCCCTCGGGCTTGGCGATCGTTTTGCCGCTCGGATCGGCCATGAAGCCGGCGACGTCGTGGACCTGCAGGCCGAGGTAGTGGCCGACGCCATGCGGGAAGAAGGCGCTGCTGATGCCTTTGGCCACGATGGCCTCCGCGTCGAGCTTCACGAATCCGAACGTCGACAGGATCTCCGCCACGCCGCGGTGGGCCTGCATGTGGATGTCGGGGTAGCTGGCGCCCGGCTTGACCGCGGCGCACAGCCCCTGCTGCATCGTGTCCATCGCGGCGATCAGCGCGCCGAACTCGTCGCCGTTGCGGGAGTAGGTGCGGGTGATGTCGGAGGCGTAGCCGTGCACGCTGGCGCCGGCGTCGATGAGGAACGAATGCTGCTCGCTCTGGCGGCGGTCGTGGCCGAAGTAGTGCAGCACGGCGGCGTTCTCGTTGAGGGCGATGATGTTCCCGTACGGCAGCTCCTCCTCGGTCTGATCCGAGGCGCGCAAGTACGCGAGGTGGATCTCGTACTCCGTCGCGCCGTCGCGGAAGGCCTGCTCCGCGGCGCGATGCCCGCGCGCCGCCTTCACGTTCGCCTCGCGGACGCACTCGATCTCGTAGTCGGTCTTCCACGAGCGCTCCCAATGCAGGCGGTCCATCAGCGGCTGCGGATTGAGGTCGCCGGTCTGCAGCTCCTCCGGCTCGCCGAGGAACGCCACGCCGCCGCCGTGCGGGAAGTGGTCCTTGGCCTGCGAGGGGTCGGTGATCACGCGGATGTCGAAGTGCGCGGTCCAGTACCCGCTCGGCGACTCGGCCGGCTTGTACCAGTAATCGACCGGCTGGTAGAAGACCAGGCGCGGCGTCTGGCCGGGGGTGTAGACCAGGAAGCAGTGCGGGTTGTCGATCACCGGCACCCACGACTTGAAGTGCGGGTTGACCTTGAACGGGTAGTACATGTCGTCGAGGAAGGCGACATGCAGTGCGCCGCCGGAAATGATGGCGTGGTCGTAGCCGCTCTCGCGCAGGGCGCGGTCGTGGCGCTGCTTCATGGTCTCGACGTGGGCGGGGTAGAGATCGGAAAGACTCATGAGCGCGGAGTATATGAGCCCCGTCATCCTGAGCGAAGCGAAGGATCTCGGTGGCGGAGATCCTTCGCCGTCTGCGCGGCTCAGGATGACAGGGGGCTCAATGCAGCGGGTGCGTGTCGCGGCACGACGGGCAGAGCGGCAGCCGCACGCTCGTCGTATAGCCGCAGTGCTCGCAGACGTAGTACTCGCGCGGCGCCTTCATGTCGTCGAGATGGCGCAGCGCGTCGCTGCAAAGGTTGGCGTGCTCGACCTCGGCGTCGCGTGTCTCGTCGAAGACCTTGGCCACGCCGAAGTCCTGATCGTCGTTCGCGGTGCGGATGGCGAAGATGTACGCGCCGTCGCGCTCGGCGTTCTCCGCCAGGATGGCGGTCTGCAGGTTCTGCCGCGTCGAGTCGACGTCGACCTTCACCGCCCCCTCCGCCGGCACGGCGAGGTTGCGCTCGATCATCAGCGCGGTGAACCGGCGCAGGTGAATGGCCTCCGCCTGAGCCGCGGCCCGGAACAGCTCCGCCGCGCCCAGGTAACCGTCTTCCTGCGCTTTGACGGCGAAGGCGTTGTAACGGGCGATGGCCTGCCGCTCGCCGATGACGGCGCCGGTCAGCACCCGCTGCACACCGAACGGCGTCCGCTGCTCGGCGGCGAACGATACGGCTGGAAACAGAATGGCGAGGATGAGAACGGCCTTCTTCATGGCCCCACCTCCTTCGGCCGTCACGCTACCGTGTGGCGTCGGGGTGAAGAAGGCAGCCGGTCACGCCGGGATGGTGACGCCGCTCACGATCACTTCGTGCCTGGCACGTCCAGCGCCGGGTTGCGGCTGAAGAACCCCGCCGGCAGCAGCTTGAAGCCGGTCTGGTGCACCGGCATGATCGGCCACTCCTCGGGACGAGGGATGTGCGTCACGCCGGTGGTGTACCAGACCACGAGATCCGAGTCGTCGAGCGGCTCGTCATCGGCGGTCCAGGCCTCGAGGCCGTCGCCGCCCTTGCTCTGGTTCGGGTAATAACCGGCGCCGTGCATCTCGCCTTCGCGGTAGCGCGTGACCCACAGGTGATGGTTGAGAAAGCCGGCCCGCAGCCGTGCCGGCGCGTCCGCCCGGAGGTAGGGGACTGAGCTCTCGCCGGGGGCGAGGATGTATGCGGTCGATTCGCCGAGCGCGTTCTTCGCGCCGGGGTTGACGATCTTCCACTTGCGCTGGCTGGCCAGGTTCAGGTCGCGCTGCGCGCTCTTCTCAGTCCGCAACGGCGTGGCCTCCATGACGAAGCCGTTGCCGAGGGCGTTCCCATCGCCGGCGTCGAGCGAGCGGCTGTTCGACTCCACGACGGAGTTCGACGTGCCGTCGACGTCGAAGTCCAGACGGAAGTTGAAGAAGTGCTGGTGATGCGGCGCCACGAGGTTGGGGGCCACGTAGTGGGCGTGATGGGACGAGTGCTCGTCCGGCAGCGCCTGCGACACGCCCTTGGTCAGCATGATGCCGGTCAAGTCGGCGCGGAACTCGAGGGTGCCGTCCTGATGAAAGATCCAGTTCAGCGCGTAGTCGTAGTTGCCGACCGTGGCCACGAACATCAGGACCAGCTGCCGGGCGCGGCGCGACTCGTTGTAGTCGCGGTCGATGTCGTAGTGCTTCCACAGCATCCCGCCGTCGCGCTCGAAGAGGGCCACGGAGTCGCGGAGCGTCTGCACCGCGCCGACGTCGGTGGCCACGGCGAAGCTGAACAGCGTCGCGTTCTCCGGCGCGTCGAGCCCGCGCACGATGGGCGACGCCAGGCGTCCGATGCCGTACTCGCCGACGTCGAACGCGCTCCGCCACGACCAGGTGGCCTCGGGGTCGCCGTACGGCACGACCATCTCGGAGAGCGACGCGCGATAGAGGATGGAGCGCTCGCGTCCTCCGTCGGCGTAGCGGACGCGATGCAGCACCAGCCCCTCGCGCGGGTCGAGGCCGAAGTGGAAGCGCCACTTCTGCCAGGCCACGTCGTGCCCGCGCAGCTCGAAGCTCGCTCCCTGCGGCTGCGCGATGGTCAGCGGCTTGGGCGCGGTGCGCAGGCGCCCGACCGACTTCTCGTCGAACGCGCCGCGGTCCTTGGAGATCGGCACCACGCCGGTGTCGACCAGGTCGATCACCGTCTTGTGGGTCAGATTGACCATGGCCACCACCCCTTCGATGGGGCGGGAGTAGTGGTTGGAGTCGGCGTCCTCCTTGTAGAAGAAGATGACCCGGGCGATGCGCGAGCCGTCGGCGCGGTCGCCCAGAAAGCCGGGCGCCCAGGCCTCGATCCGGACGTTCTTCGGGTTGATCCCGCGGCGGCGCATGGCGTCTTGAAATCGCGCGTCGGCGGCCACGATCTTCGGAATGAAGGTGTACTCCTCGATGACCATCGAGGGCTGCACGCCCGCGACGTCCTTCCACGACGCGATCGCCCGGCGCGCCAGATCGACCACGATCTCGCTGGTGCGGTTGTGGTCGCGGTCCATCAGCACCACGAACGCCTGCCGCGGGATGGCCGCGGCCTTCGCCGCCAGGATGGCGCTCTTCGGCGGCTCGTGGAGACCGACGATGGCGAAGAGCGACCCGGAGACGAAGCGCGCGTCGCCCTGCACCGCCTTGACCGCCGTGGCGATCTCGCCGGCGGTGATGGAGTCGAGAGGGCTGCGCGTCTGCGCAATCAGCGGGAGGGCGAAGAGGAGAGCGACCGCGAAGAAGTGACGCATGGCGCGCGAGTATAGCCAGCCGTGTCATCCTTCGCTAACGCTCAGGATGACACCCTGACACCTAGCCCAGCCCGCCCACCCCGCGCAGCTTTGCCCAGTACCGCCGGCTCAGCGTCAGCTTCTCGCCGCCGCGCAGCACGACCACGTAGTCGCCGCCGAAGCCGCGGTACATTTCCGCCACTTTCTTGAGATTGACGATCGTCCCGCGGTGGATGCGGGCGAACTCCGCGGGGTCGAGACGCTCCTCGACTTCGTGAATCGCAAGGCGGATGAGGTGCGTGGCGTCGCCGGCGTGGAGGCGGATGTACTTCCCCTCCGCCTCGATCCAGTCGACGTCCGCGGCGGGGACGAACACCAGCCGCCCGTGCGACTTGGCGATGAAGCGGGTCCAGTGCGTCTCCTGCCTTTGCGCCTCCAGCACCGACCGTTCGATGCGCTGCCGCACGCGGCGCAGCGTCTCGCCGAAGCGGCGGCGGTCGAACGGCTTGAGCAGGTAGTCGACGGCGTTGACGTCGAAGGCGCGCAGCGCGTACTCATCGTGCGCGGTGACGAAGACGATGGCCGGCAGCTCGCCGCGCCGCAGCTTCTTGATGACGTCGAAGCCGTCGCCGCCCGGCATCTGGATGTCGAGGAAGACCAGATCCGGTTCCTGCTTGCGGATCTCCGCCGCCGCGTCCGCGCCGTTGGCGCACTCGGCGACCACGCTGATGTCGTCGTGGCCGGCGAGCATGGCCCGGATCTTCTGCCGGCCGAGGCGCTCGTCGTCGACGATGATCGCCCGCAGCTTGCTCATGACGCGGGGGCGGCGCGGTAGGGGATGACCATGTCCACGCGGAACCCGCCGCGCTGCATGGTGCTCAGCGACAGACTCTGCTCGCTGCCGTAGAGCTGCTCGAGCCGTGCGCGGGTGTTGGCCAGCCCGATGCGCTCGCGGGGGATGCTGTCGCTGCCGAGACCATCGTCCGAGACCGAGAGGTGCAGGCGGCCGTCCTCGCGGTGGGCGCGGATCTCGATGGCGCCCCCTCCCGGCCGCGGCGCGATGCCGTGGTGGATGGCGTTCTCCACCAGCGGCTGCAGCGCCAGGCTCGGCACCACGGCGCGCTGCGCGTCGCCGTCGACGACGATGCGCACCTGCAGCCGCTCGTCGAAGCGGATCTTCTCGATCTCCAGGTAGCGGCGGACGAACTCGATCTCCTGCTCGAGCGGGATCTCGTTGGCCAGGTCGCGGTCGAGGGTCATGCGCAGGAACTCGCTGAGGCGGGCCAGCATGGCGTCGGCGCTTTCGACGTCGCTGTACATCAGCGAGGAGATGGAGTTGAGGGTGTTGAACAGAAAGTGCGGGTTGAGCTGCATCTTCAGCGCGCGCAGCGACGCCTCGGATAGCCGGGCCTGCAGTTGCGCGGCGTTGGTGTAGTAGGTGAGGGCGAAGTAGACGAAGAGGATCAGCCAGTACGTCGGCAGGCTGGAGTGGAAGTTGACGCCGAAGGCGAAGGCCATCTTGTGCAGCAGCCCGCCCTCGCGGCCGGCCAGCGTCAGCCGCCCCAGGAGCGCCTCGGCCACGACGATCTGCAGCGCGGTGAGTGCGCAGCTCGCGGCGATGTGCGCCACGAGCGCCGCGGGCCATCGCCCGCGCTCGAAGCGGAAGCGCCGTCCCATCAGGATCACCAGCGGCGTGCAGAGTCCCCAGAGGTAGTAGTAAGTAAGGTTGATGAGGATGGCCTGCGACCACGGCAGGCGCGGCACGAACGCCGGGTTGTAGTAGGCCTGCGTGGCGAAGTAGAAGCCGACCACGGTCCAGACGCCGAAGAGGAGCAACGCGAGCTTCAGGCGGGACATCGATTGATGATAGTGCTTCGGAGTGCGGCGGCGGCGCCGCTCGCGCCGCGCTGCCTACCGCTCGTGACATTCTTTCTGGTCACGCGCAGGCCAGCCCGTAGTTTCGGCGCATGAGCGACTGGTTCGGCCATCCCCGCGGACTCTCCACCCTCTTCTTCACCGAAATGTGGGAGCGCTTCAGCTACTACGGCATGCGCTCGCTGCTGCTGCTCTTCATGATCAACAGCCTTCAGTTCTCGACCAGGAGCGCCGCCATGATCTACGGCACGTACACCATGGGTGTGTACGCGCTGTCGATTCCGGGCGGCTGGGTGGCGGACCGATTCATCGGCCACTACCGCGCGGTGCTCATCGGCGGCATCCTGATCGCCGCGGGGCATTTCTCGATGGCCGTCCCGCGCATCGAGACCTTCTTCCTCGGGCTCGGGCTCATCGTCCTCGGCACGGGGCTGCTCAAGCCGAATGTCAGCACGCTGGTCGGATCGCTGTACGCGCCCGAGGATCAGCGCCGCGACTCGGGGTTCTCGCTGTTCTACATGGGCATCAACCTCGGCGCGATGACCGCGCCGCTGATCTGCGGGTACCTCGGGCAAAAGGTCGACTGGCACCTCGGCTTCGCCGCCGCCGGGGTGGGGATGCTGCTCGGGCTGACGCAGTACGTCCTCGGGAGGAAGCGTGTAGAGGCCGGCTTCAGCCGGCCTGTGCCGGCTAAAGCCGGCACCTACACAGAGGCACTCACGCCCGCCGAGTGGAAGAGGATCTTCGTCATCCTCATCCTCTTCGTCTTCACCGTGATCTTCTGGGGCGGATTCGAGCAGGCCGGCTCGACGCTCACACTCTTCGCCGACCGCCACACCCGCCTCTCGCTCTTCGGCTGGACGTTCCCCTCGAGCTGGTTCCAGGCCGAGCAGCCGCTCTTCGTCATCACCCTGGCGCCGGTCTTCGCCTGGCTTTGGGTGCGCCTCGGCAAGCGCGAGCCGGCCAGCGCCACGAAGTTCGCGGCCGGCCTGCTCCTGGTGTCGCTCGGCTATCTGCTGCTGCTCCCCGCGGCCTTCGCCGCCGCCACGCGCGGGGTGCGGGTCAGCCCGATGTGGCTCACCGGTCTGTTCCTGCTCCACACATTGGGCGAGCTCTGTCTCAGCCCGGTCGGCCTGAGCCTGGTCACCAAACTCGCACCCAAGCGGGTGGTCGGTCTGATGATGGGGGTCTGGTTCCTGGCCGCGGCGTTGGGAAACTTCCTGGCCGGCTGGATTGCGGGATTCGCGGATCGCCTCCCGCTCTATCGGATCTTCGGCCCGGTTTGCGCGGTGCTCGGGGTGGCGGCGGTGATCCTGGCGCTGCTGAAGCGGCCGATCCTGAGGCTGACCGCCGCCGAAGCAGGGGCGCGCCCAAGCGCGCCCCTGCTTGCGGATCACGTTACTTAGTCTGGACGCAGCCGCTGTCGGCGTTCGACCACTGGTACTGATAGCCGAAGCCGCCGGTGCCGAGGAACGGCGCCGGGCTCCAGGCGCACTTGTCGTCGGCTTCGTAGCCGCGACGGTCGTACCACGCGTCGAGGTCGGGATCGGTGACCGCCTCGCGCGTCTCATGGCAAACGAAGTGCTCCTGATTCTGCGCGTCGGTCCAGCCGCTGACCTTGCAGCCGCTGCAGCTGGGGTACGGCTCGATGGAGTACTTCACGTCGTTGGCGCCCGAGGTGAAGTGGCCGTGGTAGGCGCAGTAGGCCAGGCTCGGGCCGCCGCAGGAGGTCGAGGAGCCGCTCGAGGAGTAGCTGCTGGACGGGATGAAGACTTCGTACACCGTGCTGTCGTTGAAGGCGTGGGTGTTCAGATACTCCTGGACCTTCGCCCGCACGATCGCGTCGGTGACGTTGGTCGGCGGCGTCGACGTGTCGAACCAGTCGGCCGTACCGCCCGCAAGGTTGGACAGCGCGATGTTGCCGTAGCCGGAGACCTGGTCCTCACCGTAGTACTGGGTGATGGTGTTGTACTCGCCGGTGGTTCCGAACTGATTGCGGAAATTCTGAATCGCGCTGGTGTAGCCGGCGGGGAAGCTTCCCCAGAAGATCAGCACGACCTTGGCGTTGCGGATGACGTCGCCGCCCGCGTGATAGATGAGGTTGTTGGCGCCTCCGCCCCCCGGCTTGGCCCAACCACGAATTTCCATCGAATGAGTGTCTTTTCCCGGCGGAACGTCGGGGACTTCCTGAGCAACTGCCGCGGTGGCCAGAGCGAGGACTGCCAAGCAAACAAGTACCTTCTTCATCAGTTTTTCGATCTCCTCTTTCGTTTGTTGTGACAAATCGGGCCTGGTTTGTCGGGGCCGGTTAGAGCAATCGAGCTGCCACGGCTAAGTCATTGAAAATACGTAGGCCCTGGATCAGTGGCTGACCCTTTCGACCCAAATTGACGGGTTAGTTGGCGTCCCAAGGATCAGTGTTGCACCCGCGTAACTGATCGATCGAGACCAGGCGCTCGGTCCCGTCGGCGCCTCGAAGGAGGGAGTGATACCAGCCCTTCACCCGGATGGGCGTCAGCAGCTCGCCGTCGACCCGGAAGCGACGGCGGCGGCCGAGAGCCAGGAACACCTTCTCGTACGCGGAGCGGGTGAGGCGGCGATGACGGCTGTCCGACCACGGCGGCGCGAGCTTCTCCTCCAGATCGGCGCGGCGTCGCCGAGGCCCGGCGGTGGCGCCGGCGTCGCGCATCAGCGCGCGGAAGTTGTGCAGCTCCGGCAGCACCGAGCCCCAATGGGTGACGCGGCCGACGTCGTCATACGCGGGCGGGCGATCGTCGAGGTCGAGCAGCGACGGCGTCTCGCCGCGCAGGATCGACAGCAGGAGGCGATAGCTGAACGGATCGCTGACGCGGCGGATGGCGTCGCGGAAGATCATGGCCGTCTCCCGCGCCATGGCCCGCAGCGACAGCGTGCGGCCGTCGCGCGTGCGCCACACCGCGGCGTCCGGATCGCCGGCGAACGGGCTCTTCGGGAAGTGAACGTCTTTGGTGATCCATCCCTTGCGCGACGGATGGCGGCCGGGCACGACGTCCGCCAGCCGCGGCACGCCGCGGGCGTCGAGCTCGCCGAGGCGGTACGAGGGCCAGGCGATGACCTGGCGGGCGATGCCGACGATCAGCGCCACCGCCGCCGCCATCATTCCCGGATCAGGGGTGAAGTCGGTGGTGACCTCGATGCGATCGCGCCGCGGGCGCACGCCGACGCCGGTCGACTTCCGGTTCGCGCCGGCGATGATCGCCGGCACCGGCAGCAGATGCGCCAGCAGCAAGGCCAGCTTCTGGATGGTCCGGTCGCGCCCCCGCTCTTCGCGTGGCAGCTCGAAGGAGATGTTCACGTGGCAGCTAAAGGCCTGCAGCCGCGCGGTGCGGCCGCTGCGCGCCTCCCACCGGTCGAGCTGCTCGCGGACGAAGCCGATCTGCTCCCAGAGGCTCCGCACCACCCGCGCCGTGCACTGCGGCGCGATCTCGATCACCGGCGTCACCACCTCGAGAACGCCGCCGTCGAAGTACAGCGCGCCGCCGGTGGGGAGCTGCAGCGATTTGGTGGTGCGCTTCAGCAGCGGCCGGTCGACCAGGCCCGCCGGCGTCCGCCACACGCCCTCCGGCTCCACCTCCTGCTCATCGACGAAGACTTTGAACTCCGACTCCAGGCCGATGACGGGGAATTCGAGTTGGGATTTGTAGGGGAACGAGTTGGGCACCGTTTAGGGTGGGGAGCAAACGACGTACCGTGAAAGTGAGGAGTGGGAACGAGTTGGGCACCGTTTAGGGTGGGGAGCAAACGACGTACCGTGAAAGT
>Ga0068857_100004823_pt1 | contig 11428 bp, 6 predicted proteins | sample KBSCornC72_FD_66591 | JGI IMG/M metagenome (GOLD analysis project Ga0068857, IMG submission 66591) | Corn rhizosphere microbial communities from Kellogg Biological Station, Michigan, USA - KBS Corn C7-2 | ecosystem: Host-associated > Plants > Roots > Rhizosphere > Soil ...
CTCTCATCGACGGCGCAAGCGCGACTTTTGCGAGAGCCGCCGAAGCCGGTAAGCTGCATTGGTTGAATGCGCTCCCACCGCCTAATGTCTCCTTCACAAAATTTTTGCTCGGTTCGCCCATCAATATCTGGATGGGAATAATTGGAGGCACGGTGATGGTCATGTCTTCCCATGGCGCGGAACAACTCATTGTCCAACGCGTTCTCGCCTGCAAATCGGTGGCAGACGGTCGTAAAGCCCTCGCTCTGAGCGCCGTTGTCATTTTTCCTCTGTTCCTGATTTTCCTCCTCGTCGGCGCTTTGCTCTGGGTCTTCTACCGGAGTCATCCATTCCAAATTCCACTTCCTGAATCACGCCCCGGCATCAAAGCCAGCGACTTTGTCTTTCCTATCTTCATGATGACTGAAGTGCCGCACATTCTCAAAGGCTTCCTGATAGTCGCCATTCTCTCGGCGGCCATGTCCTCAGTCAGTTCCGCTCTAACATCGCTCGCGTCCGTTTCCACGATGGATTTTGTGAAACATCTGCTTCCAAACCGAAGCGAAGCTTTCTTCTTACGCTTCAGCAAAATATCAACTGTAGTTTGGGCGGTTGTTTTGATTTTTATCGCTTACCTTAGCCGCCAGGTCTCGTTTGTGCTCAATGCCGCTTTTTCTCTTCGCGGTCTGACCAGCGGCGCTCTCCTGGGCGGACTCGCCCTCGCAATCTTTTGGAAGAAAGGCCGCACTGTTTCGGTCATCACTGCGATGCTTGTCTCCCTGGCAGTAATGACGGCGATTCAAACCTTTCCCAACTGGAGTGTTACGAGCGATGTCTGGGCCAGGGTGATCGGAACGGAGATTTTTTGGCCTTGGTACACCTTGATCGGCCTCGTCGTCACGCTCTCTGCGGCTTGGACAACCAATTGGATTCTTAAAAAGGGCCACGATTGAGTTACAAACCTACACTGCTTTTTGTAGCTGCAAGCCAGCTTATCCCGGATAACCTCTCTTCACGCTTATGAACACGATGCACGAAATTGATTACAAAATCTTCGGCGATGACATGCAATACGTCGAAATCGAACTCGACCCCATGGAAGCGGCCGTCGCTGAAGCCGGCGGCATGATGTACATGGAGCACGGCATTGAAATGGAGACGATTTTTGGTGACGGCTCGCAACAAAGCAGCGGGTTCCTGGGCGCGCTCATGGGCGCGGGACGCCGGCTGCTCACGGGCGAATCACTTTTCATGACCGTCTTTCAAAACCGCGGCGAAGGCAAAAAGCGCGTCGCTTTCGGCGCTCCGTATCCGGGAAAAATCATCCCGGTGCCTCTGGCGCAAATTGGAGGCGAGTTGCTCGCGCAGAAAGACGCATTTCTCTGCGCCGCTAAAGGCGTGAGCCTCGGTATCGCTTTCACCAAACGCTTGGGCGCTGGCTTTTTTGGCGGCGAAGGTTTCATCCTCGAACGATTGCAAGGAGACGGTCTCGCTTTCATTCACGCCGGTGGAACCATCCACCAACGCGATCTTGCTCCCGGTGAGATCATTCGCGTCGACACCGGTTGCATTGTCGCATTCCAACCCACGGTTGACTACGACATCCAATTCGTCGGCAAAATCAAATCTGCTCTATTCGGCGGCGAAGGCTTGTTCTTCGCAACCTTACGCGGTCCCGGGCGTATATGGCTGCAATCGTTGCCGTTAAGCCGCCTTGCCGGCCGTATAACTGCCGCTTCACCGCAAACCGGACGCGGCGGCCGAGAAGAAGGTTCCATCCTCGGCGGATTGGGTCGCTTGATTGATGGTGATAATTCGTAGTCGTGGCAACTAAAGCTGTAACCTCGCGCAAAGGTCGCGACGTTCGCAAAGGGAATAAAATTCCTTTTCCTTTGCGCCCTTCGCGACCTTTGCGTGAGGCTGAAGATTGAGGTGCTCCTTGCTCGTAATTAGTCCCCTTGTTACGTTGCCGCGAAGTGGACACAAACCGTCTTGCTCTGTCTGGAATTGTAGCGGTTCTCGTTCTGGGAATTTCCTGCACATCCAATCAGAAACCTACTTCAGTTTCCGGCACGATCGAAACCGACGAAGTTCGCGTTGCCTCCCGTTACGGTGGCCGCGTGGAGAAGTTGCTCGTCCAGGAAGGCGATACTTTAAAGGCAGGCCAGCCGATTGCTGAATTGGATGCGGCAGAATTGCACGCCAGGCGCGATCAAGCCACTGCCCAACTCGCCGAATTCGAAGCCGGCGCGCGCAAAGAAGAAATCGCGGCAGCCAAACATGATTGGGAAGCCGTGGCTGCAGACCTTGAAAAGGCCCGCGTTGATCTGCGCCGTGCCGAGCAGTTGTTTGCGGAAAAAACCATCTCGCCAACCGAACACGATCAAGCCGTCACCCGGGCTCAAACTCTCGAGAACAATGTTGCTGCCGCGAGGAGTCGCTACGATCTCTCGCTCGCAGGCACACGCCCCGAACGAATTGCTCAAGCCCGTGCTCAGCTCGCCGAAATCGACGCTCAGCTACGAGAAATGAAAATTGTGGCGCCCTCTGACTGCGTCGTCGAAGTGCTCAGCGTCAAAGTCGGCGACGTTCTCGCGCAAAATCGCGAAATCGCGACTCTATTGCTCGCTGAACATCTCTGGGTTCGCGTTTATGTTCCCGAACCGTGGCTTGGTGACATCCGACTCGGCGAATCCGTCAAAGTTCGAGTTGATTCCGACCCCAATAAAGACTTTCAGGGAACCGTTGAACAAATCGCCCGCGAAGCCGAATTCACTCCGCGCAATGTCCAAACCGTCGGTGAACGCATCAAACAAGTCTTTGGCATCAAAGTGCGGTTGGACAATCGCGAAGGCAAGCTACGCGCGGGAATGGCGGCGGATGTGACATTTCCAAACGTGCCCAAGTGAAATCCGAAGCCCGAAATTCGAAGTTCGAACCAAGCTCAAATTTCGAAGCTCGAATAGACAACTTCGATTCGCGCTCAACGCTAACTGAGCACATACGCCGTTCTAATTTCGGATTTCGAATTTGTTTCGAATTTCGGATTTCGAGCTTCGATATTTAATTCCCGTGGCAACCGAAACCATGATCGACTGCGAAAAGCTGACCAAACGGTTCGGCCATTTCACAGCGGTCGATCACGTCAGTTTCAAAGTTGCCAAAGGTTCCATCTTCGGTTTCCTCGGACCGAATGGTTCGGGTAAATCCACGGTAATTCGAATGCTGTGCGGATTGCTTGAGCCAAGCGACGGTCATGCAACTCTTGCGGGTTTTGACGTCGCGACACAAACCGAACAAATCAAAAATCTGATCGGTTACATGTCGCAAAAATTTTCTCTCTACGACGAACTCACCGTTTATGAAAACCTGATGTTTTACGGCCGGCTCTATGGCTTGCGCGGCGCCGCCTTGGCCAAACGTCGCGATGAATTGGTCGCTCTAACCCACATCGAACCCTACATGGAACGCCGTGCAGCATTGCTTTCGGGCGGTTGGCGTCAGCGGCTCGCCATGGCTTGCGCGCTCATGCATCATCCGACAGTGCTGTTTCTCGATGAGCCAACCGCCGGCATCGACCCCGTCGCCCGCCGCGAGTTGTGGGATCTACTCTTCGAATTCTCCAGTACCGGTATGACCCTCTTTGTCACGACGCATTACATGGATGAAGCTGAGCGCTGCTCTCACGTCGGCTACATCCATATGTCGAAGCTAATCGTTTGCGGCGAACCGGATGAACTCAAGCAATTGCCCGTGGTGAATCCACCCAACACACGGCGCATCGATGTGACATGCGATCACGTCACCGTCGGCCTGCAAGCGCTGCGGAAATTGCCGGTGGTGCGTGCTGCAACGATCTTTGGGCAATCGATGCATTTATTGATTGATAAAGATACCTCCGACGATCTCATCCGCTCTGAACTGGCCAAAGCCGGAATCCCTCAAGCCGACATTCGCCCGATAGCGCCCTCTCTCGAAGACGTCTTTGTCGCATTGACAAATGAACAGACGAACGGAGACAAACGCGAATGAAACCTCCTTTTCGCGGGTTCAACGCTATCCTTTACAAAGAATTTCTCGTCGTCCTGCGCGATCCGCTCACGCTTTTCTTCATGCTCTTTCCTCCAATCGTGGAGATGATCGCTTTCGGTTACGCCCTGGACACGGACGTCAAACACATGGCCACGGTAGTCTATGACGAAGATCGCACCACCGAAAGCCGCCAACTGATCGACCAATTCGTCAATACCCAAACCTTCAAAGTGGTAGGCGAAGTCCACAGTGTTACCGAATTGGCAGAAGCCATCCGAAAAGGCAAAGCCTATGTCGGCATCCAAATTCCACCAGACTTCACTCGCAACCTCAACGCAGGGCGCACAGCGAGGATTCAGGTCCTAATTGACGGCTCGAATTCCAGCATTGCTTCCTCCTCGCTCAACACTTCACTCAACGTGGCGTTCCGCAATGCGGTGCTGCAACTGGTCGCTCGCCTAGGCCTTCGTGAACTCCCGATCGAAGTCCGCCCGCAAATTCTCTACAACCCTGAAATGCGCGCCCCAAACTTCTTCGTTCCCGGTGTCATCGGCGTGGTTCTTCAAATCGCAACCACTTTTGCCACGGCCATGTCCCTCGTTCGCGAACGCGAGCGCGGCACGCTCGAACAACTCATGGTCAGCCCATTATCCCGTTGGGGTCTCATGCTCGGCAAATTGACACCTTACCTCTGCATCGGAATGCTCATGGGCGCCGGGTTGTTCGCGGTGATGGTATGGCTTTTCAATGTCCCGATAACCGGAACGGTGAGTGGCTTGATGTTCGCAACCTTTCTCTATGTCTTTTGTTTGTTGAGTTTGGGCCTCCTCATCTCAACAAAGGCACAAAATCAGATTCAAGCCCTTCAGATGTCCATGATTTTCATTCTGCCTTCCGTGTTCTTTTCCGGCTTCATCTTCCCGCGCGAAACCATGCCCGCAATTTTCTACGCCATCGGCTCCGTCCTCCCCGCCACCTATTACATCGAACTCGAACGCGCCATCGTTCTCCGCGGAGCCAGCCTGCACGATTTCTGGTTCAATATCATCCTTCTTGCAGGAATGGGACTGGCGCTTTTCAGTCTTTGTGCTCTCCGATTCAAGCAGAAGGTTGCATAGGTAACCCCTCGCCTAGATCGCATAAGCGTCAAAAATCTTTACAATTGGAATAAGTCACCTAAAATCCTCAGCCTGTACATCTCTCGATTTCGGCGATATTGTACGCAAATCGCTCGTCACACTCCAAAAACTTACACATTTCTATTGACCAAAATGGGCTTTCTGTGTCGTGATGATAGAACCGCGCCTATCCCGGGCAAGGATCGCAAATTAGCGATCCCCTAATCAGAAGGGATAACGCACGGAAAACATTCAGATGGCCAGAGCTCTATCGAGAAACGGTAATGGGTCGCGCACTACCCAGGCGTCCAAGTATGACGCTCACAATACGGTGCTTTCCAAAACATACGGTGCGCTCGCGGATTTGCGCCGCGAACTGTCCGATTCAAAAGCTGCCGTAAACGAGCGCGAAGAACTGTTGAACAGTTTCGCTGCCTGCGTCGATTCTCAGCGGGCATGGCTTCTGCTTGAAGATTACTTCGAGAAACACGCCCTCTCTCGCAAAGACTTCCCGGCGACCGATTGGTGGCCGCGCATTCTCGCAGCTCAGGGCAAATCGCGTCTCGAAGAGCTCGCGTTCCTGTTCCTTCGCGCCAAGCGCTCCATGCCGACCGAACTTTCTCCTTACGCGAACCTCGACCGTTTCGCACAGGTCGAGCAGGCCGCCCAGGAACAGCAAGTCGTCAAACAACTTGAAGATTGGCTTTTCCCCCCGAAGCTTACTCATCTCGATTCTCCCCGAGCGTCTTTGCGCGTCGTCTGCCAGCCCGAGCCGGATCCCGAGTTTCCGTCTCGCTACCGTCTCGGCGTTCAATTCCATTTGATGCGCCCTCGCGCTGGCGAACGAATCCGCACATTGCGTGAAATTATCGAACTCACCACTCGTGCAGCCCACGAACAAGAGCAATTCCCTCCAGGCGACTGGGAATTCATCCAATGGCTGACCGAACAAAGGAATCAGAAGTCTGAGGCAAAAGGCTCCCGAAACGGCGGCGACGATGAAACTCTGCTTCTGTCCGATTTGGAATTGCTTCATTGGCTCGCGCGATGGGGCCACGCGCCACGCCTCGAATTACCAACGAACGACGGTCCAAAATCGCTCGAATTCCATGGCCAGATTGCTGAATTAACTCCTCATCTGGTCAATGGTCAGCGCGAACTTTCCTTTACTCATCGGCTGAGCATACCTGGTGGAAAAACACACGAGTTGGAAGAAGTCCGTTTCTTCAACGGTCGCCCGCCACTCGCGCTCGTCGGCCACACCTTTTATCTGCTGCGCAACGCTCCGCCCCCCCAGTTACTCGAACATTGGTCCAACCAACCCGCCGTCCCGGTCCGCAAGTTAAGCCATCGGTTGCTGATGCATCTGCGTAAAACGCAAGCCAATCACGGCGTCGATTGGGAGCAATTGGTTGTCACTCATCCAGCTGCTCCCCAATTCATCTTTGAATTGCTCGACGAAACCGTCCGCCTCCGCTTGCTGGCGAAGAGCGATCGCGACCACAGCACATGGCTCTGGAATGGTCACGAATGGCAATTGCACGAATCAAAACGTCGCTCAGGCGATAAGCCGGAAATTCTCGACGATCCGCGTCTCGAACCCGCTAGCCAATGGCTGCGCAGGCTGGATTGGTTCACCCCGGAACCCGGCCTTTGGATCGGCGACGCCAACGAAAATTTCCTGGGCACATTAGCCGGCATTTGGGACGAACGCCCACGCGAAACCGAGTGTTTGGGGAACCCCGCATTCCATCGTCTCTTCCTGACCCCACGGCGTCTGCGTCCGCGTTTGGTGGTCAAAGGCAGCGGCATTGACTGGCTCGCGATTAGCGCCGAATGGGAGCAGGAAGGTCTCAAACTTTCGGCTGCTGACCTCCAACGGCTTCAAACCGCCACTGGCCGTTTCGTGAAACTACCCGACTCAGGTTGGGTCGAGCTCGATTCGGATGCCGTCCAATCCGCCCATGAGACCATGGCCGACCTCGGAGTCGATGGCCTTGTTCCTGTTGCGCAAAAAGTCGGGATGGAGCACGCCGCGCATCTTGACGAGCAGGAACTTCAGCGCTTTGGAGATTCGCCGCAAGCCAAAGCACTACGCGAAAAGCTGAAGGATTTCAAAGGTGTCCCTCCCGTTGATCTCCCCCCGATCGTGCAGGCCGAGTTGCGTCCATATCAAAAGGACGGCTTCGATTTCCTCAGCCATCTGACTCAAATCAAACTCGGCGGAATCCTCGCGGACGACATGGGACTTGGCAAAACACTCCAGACTCTCAGTTGGCTTGCCTGGCTCAAACATCGCAATCCCAAAGATCCGAAACCTTCGCTCGTCATTTGCCCCGCATCCGTCTTGCATAACTGGCGTCGCGAAGCCAATCGATTCACACCCGGCCTCAAAGTGCTCGTTCTCGAAAGCGGCGCTGCACGACACAACTTGCGTAAGCAAATTCCGCAGCACGACATCATCGTCACGAACTATGCGCTCCTCCGCCGCGATCTTGAGGAGTTGCAAAAATTTGCTTTCCGCTCGGTCATTCTCGACGAGGCCCAATTCATCAAGAATCCCGGGGCGCAAATCACCCAGTCCGTTAAGCAATTGAAATCCGAGCATCGGCTTGCCCTTACTGGCACGCCTCTTGAAAATCGCCTGCTCGATCTCTGGAGCATCGTCGATTTCATCCAGCCAAATTATCTCGGCGACCAGGAACATTTCACCGAGACTTACGAACCGCGTGGTGAAAATGCCGAATCGGCCCAGCGCATCGCGCGGCGCCGGTTGTCAGCGAAATTGCGCCCGCTGCTATTGCGTCGTTTGAAGAAGCACGTCGCGAAAGACTTGCCAGATCGCATCGAACAACGCCGCGATTGCGACCTTGGCGATGAGCAACGCAAGCTTTACCTTGCCGAACTGCGTCGCAGCCGTGAGCAGGTGATGAAAACCATCGCCGAAAAGGGCATCGGTAAGAGCAAGATTCATGTGCTCGCCGCGCTCACTCGTCTCCGTCAAATCTGCTGCCATCCCAAACTCGTTGGCAACGATTCCATTTCCGGCAAAACCGAAACACTGTTCGAACTGCTCGATTCACTCATCGCCGAAGGCCAAAAAGTTCTCGTATTCAGCCAGTTCGTTCAGATGTTGCAACTGCTCGAAACCGAGTGCCGCCAGCGCAATTTCAGCACCCACATCCTCACCGGCCAAACCAAGGAACGACAGGAAGTCGTTAATGCGTTCCAAAACGATCCGAATCCCGCCGTCTTCCTGCTCAGCCTTCGTGCTGCCGGCACGGGTCTCAATCTCACCACCGCGAGCTATGTCGTCCTTTACGACCCATGGTGGAACCCCGCTGTCGAAGCTCAGGCCATCGATCGTTCCCATCGCATCGGCCAAACCCGAACCGTCAACGCCTATCGCCTCATCTCTCCCGGCACGGTCGAAGAAAAAATCTGGGAACTTCAGCAAAGCAAGGCCCAAACCATTGCAGATGTGCTGGGCGAAGAAGGCTTCGCCCGCAGCTTGTCCAAAACGGATCTCGAATATCTTTTTGCGGAAGACTGAGTCAATCGGGTTGTGACCCCTTCGGGCCTTGCCAGAGTGAGCCCCAACGACGATACTTAAGCTGCGACGACGAGTACTGTTGACATTTCGGATTCCGAGTCCTCTAATTCATCAGGCAGTATTTCAAAACGCACTCTCCGCTACCTTAAGGCGCAGGTTGAGGATTGGTATGATGTTTGCCGAGATCTCACTTCCTGGGAAGAGCGTCATTTAATTGATAATCCAACAAATGAAGCTTTAGCAGAACACACCCGCAGGTTGGATGAATACGAGCGCGTCGGAAATTGGCTGTCACACGCCACTCAGAGTTCAGATTATCCGGATCACACTACTGCTGAACTTGTGCAAATGACTTTGCAAGACCTGGAAGATCGGCGGGCTTTATGGCGCGGCGGTGTTCCTCCAGAACGGCGGAAAGAAATCTTGCGGTCGCTCTTCAATGAGTCCTGAGCTCCAAAGGTTCTTGGAGGCTCTTTACGAAAAGTTGTCCTGTCCTGCCGACGAGAAACCACAGCGCTTTGCTACCTTTGAACGTTTATTACGTGACGCGCTCGCCCAGCGACCAGACGTGAGTCGCGACGAATTTTGAACGCACTCAACGACCGCCTTCGTGACTTCGTTCGAGCTCGCCGAAAACCTCCGACGATGCCTCCACAAGCATGAACAAGTAAAATTCGGGGGAGCTAATCGTTACCACTCAACAATCACTGTGGGGCACACAGGAAATCTTCCACATTCCGCCCCATAAATCGTCAGCCCTCCTTGCGCCAAAGCTTCGGATGGCACAGCACAACGCAAGCGCAACGAATGCTCGCTCGCGTTTCTAGCGATTTGTTCGATTAAAGGTTTTCCCGCGTGCGCGTTAACCAGATAACCGTATGCTCCCACACCGCCGCGCCAATAGCTCAACACCCCGCGCGCATCGTGCGGATGATTGCGCAAGACTGCGTCGTACATCCGCACATCATTCAGAAAAATCTGCATCGTTGTTGGAAAAATATCTTCGTCCGTTTGAGGGGCATCGACTCGATGCGATGATGCCTCGCAAATCACTTTGATCCGATGCGCCTTCGACAAATCCGCGCCATTTATCGGCAGGTTCCATTCAAAAAATCCGTGCCCGAATCCGTAACAACTATCCTCCGCTCGTTCTTTCTCGCGTTCGCCAGCGCCTCCGCTCCATTCTGCAACGGTCCAATTCGCCGGCATTCCGCGCAGGATAAGCGTCCGCTCCGCGTCCTCGCTTTCAGGTGGATAATTCGAAGAAACAAAGTAATTCAGAAAATTTCGCGCGACTACGGTCCCGTCGGCTGTGCAAGCCGTCAACAGCAACGTGCAAAGCATTGGCTCATTCGGCAGCGTTAATTCAATCGTGTGCGCGCGCGCAACCTTCCGATGCGGAAAAGCAATCGGCACACGACCACGCACTAGATTTTGTCGCAATCGCCCGCGGGTATCCATACCACCCAACTGCCAATGCAATGAGACATTCTCGTACTGATGCGTGGAAAAATGCGCTGATGATACTTCCACTCTTACTGTTTCGCCCGGAGCGAGCCGTTTCACTGGCGGCGAATCCACCGGCAGCGCATTACTCTCATTGATTACTCTTGGGTCATAACCAAATTCCTTTGGCGTCCGGTCGTAATTCAAAAACCCATTATATTCCCATTCGACATCGTGCAATTCCGTGTAAATGTAGGCCGCTATCTGCTGGTGTCGCCTCAATTCATTCGTCAAAAATTTGAAACTCCAACTGACATCACGATCACCATCCAATGCGCCAATTCCGCCGAACTCACTGTTAATCAGCGGTTGCCCTTTGTGCAGAAATCCAGGCACGTAATTAAAGCTCGAGCCCAAAAACGTCGAATTCGTCACCTTATCAATGTGCGCTTTGGCCTTTTCGTAATCGTTGATGTAGAAATGCCACGAATTGATGTCCGTATCGCAATGCAGGTAATATTCGAGGTGTTCCCAATGAACTACGCTCATATCTTCAACCAGGCGCGTCGGATCGAGTTTTTTGGCCAACTCCCACATGCTCTGCACCCATTTTTGCGCCGATAACATCGGATGGGACAATGGCAATTGTTGAATTTCTTCCGCGTTCCTCTTAGCCTCGTCATTCCCAGAAGCGGGCGGGGCCAATATATTCGCAAATGTATTCTGCCCACCGAAACCCCACGTCTCATTAAACAAACACCACGCGAAAATCGACGGATGATTGAAATCTCGTTCAATGGTTTCGCGCATCATGGTCTCGAAACGCCTTCGTCCAAGCGCCGTATCTCCCCCCTCGCCAAAATTCGGAAAATCCGCCATCAGCAATATTCCCAACTTATCCGCCCAATACAGCAGCAACGGATCATCGACCTTGATATGCACTCGCAAAAAATTGAACCCAAACTGCTTTGCGGAAGCGATGTCGTTCTTGAGCGTCTCCACAGATGTGGCCGTATATACGCCATCCGGATGATACGATTGATAGAGGGCGCCCCGCAGATAGCGTGGTACGCCATTCACACGAATCGCACTCGGCACCTTCGATTCTTTCGCCAGCTCGAAATCGATCTTCCGCATTCCGAAATAACCCCTCACAAGATCGACAACTTTTCCCTTTCGTTGCAACCGCAACAAAACATCGTAGAGATTCGGCACGTTCGGATCCCACAGACGCAATGACCCCAATTTGATCGTCCGCTCAGCTTTTCCGCCACGCACTTCAATCGAAGTTGACTGTTCC
>Ga0068857_100004832_pt1 | contig 11419 bp, 9 predicted proteins | sample KBSCornC72_FD_66591 | JGI IMG/M metagenome (GOLD analysis project Ga0068857, IMG submission 66591) | Corn rhizosphere microbial communities from Kellogg Biological Station, Michigan, USA - KBS Corn C7-2 | ecosystem: Host-associated > Plants > Roots > Rhizosphere > Soil ...
AACAGCGTCCAATTCTTCCAGGAACTTCTCCCGGTCTTTTTCGGGTAATGCGGTCAACACTTCCGCCTGCATAGCCACCGCGATTTCGCGCGCGGCTTCATATTTTCTTTTCCCGCGCTGCTTCACGCGCAGCCAATGTGCTCGCCGATCCTTTTCATGCGCTTGGCGCTCCACCAATCCGGCTTGTTCCATTCGCTCAAGGAGTGAAGCGACTGTATTCGGATCGCTGCTCATCAATTCCGTGAGCCTTCTCTGCGAAATTCCTTCGTTTTCCAACAGCGTGCGCATGACCGTGAACTGATCGGGAGTCAACCCAAGATGCGCGATCCGACGCCGAAACGCCTGGTTTAATCCATACCAGGCACGTCGCAGTAAAAGCGGCAGCCTCCTCCTCTCAGGGGAGTCGAGCGGCAAGTCTCCAGAATATACTTCTTTTCCTTCGGATTTCGACATTCGAATTTCGAGCTTCAAATCATACGTATAAGTATTATTTGATTGCAAACTCAAAGCCGGTGTAGAATAGTTCGGTTGTCCCGAATGGCTTGGCACATGGGCTTCGGCTTTGTTCAAACTGAACATGATGATGCAATGAAACTGATACCTGCACGCAACGTTCGCTTCTGGCTGTTTATCTTTTTGGCACTTTGGACCCTGGACTTTGGACTCCGGACTTCTCTCGCCGCCCCCGTTCACGGCTGGCTCGACTGGCGCGGCCCTCAGCAAAACGGAATGTCGCTGGAAAAAAATCTGCCCGACAAAATCCCGAACAAGGAAGCCGCCCTCTGGGTGGCGGATTTTCCCGGTCAATCGGCCGCGGTTATCGCGAACGGCAAACTTTACATCATGGGCTACCTGGGCACCGGTCCCGACATGCAGGAGGGCATCGGATGTTTCGACGCTGAGACCGGAAAAAAGATTTGGCAGCAGCTTTACAATGATTTCCTCAGTGACAACATTTATCAGCGATATGCCATTTCGAGCGCCGCAGTGGATCCCGAAACAGGCAACGTTTTCATGCAAGGAACTCAGGGAATTCTCGCCGCTTTCACAGCCGACGGCAAAGCGCTCTGGTCACATTCCCTCATGGAGGAATTGGGCCGGCTCACATTTCCCAACGGCCGCACCGCCTCGCCAGTTGTCGATCAGGAACTCGTAATCACCCGCGGGATCACCGCAAATTGGGGCGCTCAAGGCCCGGCCGCGGATCGGTTTTATGCTTTTGACAAGAAAACGGGGGCTTTGGTTTGGGCGTCTAATCCCGGCGATCGGCCAAAAGATAATTCCTATTCACATCCCTACCTCGGCTGGCTCGGAGGCAAACGCGTTTTTTATTCGGCGACCGGCGACGGTAGCGTGGTTTGTGCCAATGCCCGGACCGGTGATCCGCTTTGGAGGGTGAAATTATTTAAAGCCGGCATTAACGCCACGGTTGTCGTTCATAACAACGACAAAATCATCGCCGTTTACGGGACGCCCTACGAACCCGGCGAAATGGTAGCGCTCAAAATTCTCGATGCGGTACCCACAAATGCAGCCGCGGGTCCAATTGAAATTGATCGCGCCAAAGTCCAACTTTGGGCGGCGGACCTCTCGACTTCGGCAAGTGCGCCAATTCTGGGCGGCGACACCGTCTATCTCGTGACTGAAAAAGGGGATCTCTCTGCAGTCGATGTCAATTCCGGCAAAATTCTTTGGAAAATTAAGCTCGGAGTTGAAGAGCGCAATTCCTGCCCCTTGTTTGCAGACGGCAGGCTTTATGTCCCGATGCTGGATGATCCGGCAACCAAAACCGAAACGGGTGAAGCCGGCACAACCGGTGCCTTTTACATCATCAAGCCGGGCGAAAAACCAGAAATACTCACCCACATCGCCCTTGATGGTCGATGCTTTGGAACGCCAACCGCCTACAACGGCAAGGTGTATTTGCAAACCACTCGCCACATTTATTGCTTTGGCAAGAAAGGCAAGAATCCGGGTTTGGCCGACGAACCCGCTCCCGAAAAATGGCCAACCCCGGGACCTGCCAAATCGTTGCAAATCATTCCCTCCGAAGTACTGCTGCGACCCGGGCAGAGCGTCTCATTCCACGCGCGCTCGATTGACGCCAACGGATTCACCGTCAAGGAAGTGGATGCGAAATCTCTGAAATGGGCCAGCTACATCCCGCCCACAGCGCGCGTCAAATCCACGATGAAAGCCGACTTCAATTCCAGCGGCGACCTTGTCGCTGCGAACGAAACCTATCCGTCTGCCGGTGCTTATGAAGCAACTGCCGGAGACCTGAAAGGTTATATTCGCGGCCGCGTGCTGCCCTATCTGCCATTGCACCAGGATTTCGAATGGATGACTTTGACCGAAACGAATTCCGCTGACGGAGCGGCCTGGTCTTATCCGCCATTACCCTGGATTGGCGCTCGCTTCAAATTTGATGTCCGCGAAAAAGACGGCAGCAAAGTGCTCGCAAAAACTGCTGACAACCGATTCTTCCAACGCGCTACCGTGTTTCTCGGCGCACCCGAGGCAAAGAATTATACCATCGAGGCGGACGTGATGAGTGATGGAAACAAGCGGCAACATAAAATGTCCGAAGTTGGCCTCGTCAACCAGCGTTACTACATCGTCCTGAAAGGGAACGATCAGATGCTCGAAATTAACTCCAACCAGGAACGCCTCCGCGTCGATCAGCCTTTCAGTTGGCAGCCGAATTCCTGGTATCATCTCAAAGCCCGTGTTGATATCGCGACCGATCACACCGGCATTGTCCGAGCAAAGGCGTGGAAAAAGGGCGATCCCGAGCCCGAAAAATGGACCCTGGAAGTTCCGCACAAAACCGCCCATCAAAACGGTTCCCCGGGGCTGTTCGGATTTTCCCCACAGGATATGAAGGTCTATATTGACAATATCGTCGTCACGCCGAACTGATTCAAATGCAATTATGAACATGCTTTCTTATCGCCAAACAAATGTGACTCGCGAACCTACGGTAGTCGCGACGACGGTAGTTCTTGGAGCTTCTCTGGTTCTTGGGGCTTGGAATTTGGATCTTTCGGCCGCCGACTGGCCTCAATGGGGTGGACGCGATATGCGTAACATGTATTCCCCTGAGAAAGGCCTCCCTGCCACTCTAGGCAAAATCGAATTCAAACCTGGCACCGAAGAGATCGAGACCAAAGGCGCCAAGAATCTGAAATGGGCCGCCAAAATCGGGTCGCAGAGCTACGGCAATGTCACTGTGGCTCATGGCAAAGTCTTCATCGGAACCAACAACGAAAACCCGCGCGATCCAAAACACGTTGGCGACCGAAGCATTTTAATGTGTTTCGACGAGAAGACAGGCGAATTCCTTTGGCAGCTTGTCATCCCAAAACTTGCCTCTGGCAAAGTGAATGACTGGGAAAACCTGGGCTTGCTTTCATCACCCACAATTGACGGAGATCGCATTTATCTCGTTACCAGCCGTTGCGAAGTGCTTTGCCTCGATATCAACGGCATGGCGAATGGCAACGACGGTCCTTACAAAGACGAGGCCAAATATGTGGTCAAAGATGTCCTCCTCGATCGCGGCAAGCCGACCGAGCATCCCGCTCCACCCATTGAACCCGGTCCAAAAGATGCCGATATTATCTGGCGCTATGACATGATGGACGAGTTGGGCGTGTTTCCGCACAACGCTTCCAATTGTTCCGTCCTGGTTCAGGATGGCATCGTTTACATCTGCACTTCGAACGGCCAGGATTGGACCCATTCCAACATCCCTTCCCCCAACTCGCCAAGCTTTATCGCACTGAATGCGAAGACCGGCGAGTATATGGGTGAGGACGACGCGCACATTGGTCCTCGTATTTTTCACGGTCAATGGGGATCCCCTTCCCTTGCCGTAGTCAATGGAAAGAAACAGATTCTTTTCGGTGGCGGCGATGGATTCTGCTACTCGTTTGATCCCAAGCCAGTGAAGAACGGCGACGACTCCAATCTCAAAACAATCTGGAAATACGATTGCAACCCGCCCGAACGCAAAAAATTCAAATATCCAGCCGCTGAAGGTCCCAGTGAAGTTAATGCAACGCCAGTCTTTTACAAAAACCGCGTTTATGTTGCCGTCGGCCAGGATCCCGAACATGGAGAGGGTGTTGGCATTCTCTCCTGTATCGACGCCACCAAGACCGGAGATATCACGCAAAGCGGCAAAATCTGGAGTTACGATAAACTTCACCGCAGCATCTCGACTGTCTCAATCGATCCCGACTCAGGCCTGCTCTTCGTCGGCGATTTTTCTGGATTCATCCACTGCTTTGACGCCGAAACCGGCAAACTGTATTGGGTTTACGACATGAAAGCACACATGTGGGGTTCGACAATGGTAGCTGACGGCAAACTTTACGCAGGCGATGAAGACGGTGATTTCGTCGTGCTTGCTGCCAACAAGGGCAAGAAGCTTCCGGCAGATAAAGTCAAAGCTGGCGGCGGAGAAAACGAAGCTGAACTCATCAGCGAAACCAATCTTGGCTCAGCAGTCTATGGCACTCCGATAGTCGCTAATGGCGCCGTTTACGTGCAATCCAACACTCACCTGTTTGCGTTTTCCGATGCTTCAAAGAAGTCTGGCCCAACGGATCAGCCTCAAAAGATCGACATCAATTTGAAGAAAAACTGATTTCGTTCCCCGTTCTCGCTGAGCGAAGTTCGTCTCTACAACGGGCACTATTGTCGATACGGGACAATAGTGCGTCATCGTCCCAAGCTGTTAAATCTGACTGCGTTTCTCATTTTCCGTACAGGGTTACACCTACTTACTCTTCACCGTTCCGGCTGTTACAAGAGCGTCCATTCTCACCTGAGAAGCTATGTCACAAACAACTACAAACATGCTTGCGAATCTCGCCTCTCCAATCAAAACTGTTCGCAAGCGAGGAAAGGATTCCCAAATGAAATACCCCTTAGCATGGGTCGCTGCCGTAATTCTCGTTCTCTCCAGCGCCGTGCGGACAAGCGCGCAAAGCGCGAATGTTGATTATGTCGTGCTCAATCTCAATATCGGACTCACTGCCAACACGAACGGTGTGCCCGTCACGAACGATGACAACACGGTCACACTGGATAGCGGCCAATTCAGAATCAATTCGTCCACGATCATTCAATTGTTGAGCGGTCGCCGCTCTTTTCCTCTCGGAAAAATTATCGACGGCAACAGCAATGCAATTCCACATCTCGGCGCGGCCGTGATGACGAATTTTTCAAACAGCGCCAAACTGCTCCTATTGCAGGCGCTCGGCACAAATCATGGAAGCACGTTTATTGTTGTTCGCGATGGCAAACGCCACGTGGATTATGATGTCAGCGAGTATTTTACATTCGATGCTCGTGGATTCAGCCCAGCCGCGGGCGATCACGTTGATACCTCCGCAAAACTCGATTTGAACACCGGCGAACAAACCACAACCAGAGTTTATGTGGGTGAATTCTCGTTCGACAACAACGCCTCGGACATCGATCGCTTCGCCTTCACTGTGGATGGATTGACTACCGAACAGAGAACTTCCGTCTCCGCGCGCAACGACATAATTGACTTCGACGCGACGCGCACTCTGAATGCAAACGTCGCAGGCACAGGAATCGTTTCTAACAATTTCGTGGTGCTGAAAGGATTCATCAACGCGAACGGCGCGCGTCGCGAGACAAAATAGGAATTAATGTCCCCGCCGCATCTGCTTGTAATCCCAATCCGGGTCAAAATCGATCTGGCCTTCCAGTTCAAGGATTCGAAGTCGATTGCGGCGAGCGATGGATTCCTCCAGCGCGGAATTCTCGATTTTGGCACGCTTTCTTGATTTAGCGCCTATTGACCGTCGCCGGATAGATTTCGATCTGTTCGGCATCTCGCAACTCTAGTTGGCAAGATACTTATCCGTCAACTGGTGGGATACTTGCGCCATACCGTCCCTTCCGCTAGTTTTCCGACCGAAATGAGGCCCAGTCCGCTTCACTAGTAGGATGGGCCTTTTTCACATTATGCCCGAATCCTACATTCAAAACCTTTTTGCAAACCGCATTGGCGGAAATCAGTACGGCAAATCCCAGGCCATCTACAAATTTGAAAAAATCAAACGCGCCAAACGCGCCGCGATGGCCAGTCATCCCGGCGGCGAGATCATCGACCTTGGCGTTGGCGAACCCGACGAAATGGCTTTTCCCGAAGTGATCGAATCTTTGAGCATGGAAGCGCGTAAGCCCGAAAACCGTGGCTACGCCGACAACGGTGATGCGACCTTGAAACAGGCCGCCGCGCGTTATCTCGATAAAGTCTGCGGCGTCAAAGGCGTTAATCCGGAAACGGAAGTCCTTCACTCAATCGGCAGCAAAGCCGCTCTGTCGATCCTCCCCGCGGTGCTGATCAATCCGGGTGATTACGTCCTGATGACCACGCCCGGTTATCCCGTCTTTGGGACTCATGCAAAATATTACGGCGGATTGGTCCACAATCTTCCGCTCACGGAGGCAAACCAATTCCTGCCCGATTTGAATTCAATCCCAGGTGATGTTCTGCAGAAAGCCAAAGTACTTGTGCTGAACTACCCAAACAACCCAACCGGCGCCAGCGCCTCGCCCGAGTTCTTCGCCAAAGTCGTCGCATTCGCCAAACAAAACAATCTGGTCGTGATCCACGATGCCGCTTATGCCGCGCTTGTTTTCGAAGGCAAACCGCTGAGTTTTCTCGCCACGCCCGGCGCAAAAGACGTTGGCATCGAACTCCACTCAGCCAGCAAAAGCTTCAACATGACCGGGTGGCGCTGCGGTTTTGTCGTTGGGAATGAATTGCTCATTCGCGCGTATAGCGACGTCAAAGACAACACCGATTCCGGGCAATTTCTCGCCATCCAACACGCGACGGCTTACGGCCTCGATCATCCGGAGATCACGGAAAAAATCGCCGCTAAATATTCCCGCCGCATGAACGGTCTGGTCGAAGTTCTGCGCAAGGCTGGCTTCAAAGCTCAAAAACCAAAAGGCTCATTCTTTCTCTACGTTCGCGCGCCTAAAGCAGCCGTGAAAAAAGACGGAACGCGTCTCGCCTTTCAAAGCGGCGAAGACGTTTCCCAATGGCTCATCACCGAAAAACTAATTTCCACCGTCCCCTGGGATGACGCCGGCCCTTATTTGCGTTTTAGCGTGACTTTCGTTGCCAAGGACATCGCCGACGAGAATCGTATTCTAACCGAGATTGAAAATCGGCTCCGCGAAGTGCAATTTGAATTTTGATGAGCGCTTTCAATGCGGTGAGCCTGACAGTCGCCGTTCTCATCGTTCTTAAATGGGCAGCCCAAGTCTGGCTCGAGAGGCTTAACCTCAATCACGTCCGCGCCCATTCTGCGGGTGTTCCGGAGGCGTTCAAGGGAACTATCGACGAGACCACCTACCGCAAATCGATCGAATACACGCTGGCGAAGGGCAAATTCGAGCAATTCGAAACCAGTTACAGCTTCGCCATACTGCTGCTGGTACTTTTTTGCGGCGTTCTTCCCTCGGCTTTCAATCTCTTTGCCAGCAGACTCGGTTCCTCCGCCTGGACGATGGCTGCGTTTCTGTTCACGATTGGCTTCGCGCTTTCGTTGCCGGGCTTGCCATTGGCATGGCACAACCAATTCAAAATTGAGGAGCGTTTCGGCTTCAACACTTCAACTCAAAAAACCTGGTGGCTGGATCGATTGAAGGGATTACTGCTTGGCCTTGTCCTCGGCTATCCGCTTCTCGTCTTGATCTTGAAATTCGTTGATTGGACCGGATCACTTTGGTGGCTTTGGGCTTGGGCAGCTCTGCTCGCTTTCCAAATGATCATGGCCGTCCTCGCACCCGTTTTGATCATGCCTCTCTTCAATAAATTTACCGCTTTGCCGGAAGGCTCCTTGCGCGACCGACTGTTAAAGCTCGCCGAGAAAACCCGTTTTCGTGCGCGGAGTATTCAAGTCATGGACGGCAGCAAACGCTCACGCCACTCGAATGCCTTCTTCACTGGTTTCGGCCAATTTCGAAAAATTGTTCTCTTCGACACCTTGATTCAACAACTCGCCGAGCCGGAACTTGAAGCCGTTCTCGCACACGAAATCGGGCATTTCAAGAAAAAGCACATACCAAAAATGCTCACCATGTCCGCGTTGGCTTCGCTAGTCGGCTTCTACTGTCTTTCACTTCTCGCAAAACAGGATTGGTTTTATCGCTCCTTCGGATTTGCGACTGGGAATATCGCGCCTGCTTTGCTGTTGTTCGGTTTGCTTTCCAGCCTCGTCACGTTTTGGTTTTCGCCAGTCGCGCATTGGTGGTCGCGTCGCTACGAATATCAGGCCGATGCTTTCGCTGCGGAAACCATGCAGGAGCCACGTTCTTTAATCACCGCTCTCCGCAAATTGAACGAAAAGAACCTCAGCAATTTGACTCCGCACCCCATCTACAGCGGATTCTACTATTCGCACCCGACCCTTCTGGAGCGGGAGCAGGCGCTCGCCAGCGCTTAGGCCTCATTCACGATGCAAACGCAATTCTCGCCACCAAACTGATTTGGCTGTCGATTAGTGCAGTGCGGATCGTCGAACCATTCGCCATCGACTAATAAACGATACTGATAACTTCCCGGCGCAAGCGAAATTGTTTTTTTCCACGTCCCCGTTTTGTCCTTTTTCAAACTCAACGGCGCCTGTTGCCAACCGGTAAAATCCCCAGCAAGCAATACCGACTGGGCTTGCGGTGCTGAATAGGTGAAGGTTACTTTTTGTTTCGGAGTCTTTTGATTTGCCATATGCTCACCCCGTTCTATTGGGCCTGGCCAACTAACGCCCAGGTTGCTCCTGTGACCAAACTCGGTCAAGGCGATTCCCGACCCCAGGTGACGCGGGGCTGGGGCGAACACCGACTAGGACCGAAACTGCCGAAAAATGAGCATTTACGCATCAATTCTCGCAGCTAAATTAGGGCGCAGTCTAGACGCAGAAGATTTGCATAAACATGAATCGGGAAGCTAAGGGATCACTTAAATCTTTTCTAGTCGAACTGGTTGTTTATGCGGCTCTCGTCGTCGGCTATTTCTTCCTCGTCCAACATTTTCTTGCCGATTGGATCGCCCGCTTATTCCAGGGAGATCGACGAATCTACGCCGTGGCCGCTCTTGCCTTGATCGTCTGTCAGGGCATTGCGCTTGAGATGCTTACCGCTGCTCTATTCTCCCTCATCAAACCGCGCATGGACGACAAATGAACTTTCTCATCTCCGGCGCGCACATATCACCGGCTTATCTGATTGCCGTCGGGTTTGTCGTCGGGTTACTCGGCGGCTTCTTCGGCGTCGGCGGCAGCTTTCTTGCCGGACCGGCTTTGTACGCGGTAGGTGTTCCAATGAATTTCGTCGTTGGAACCGATCTCGCCCACATCGTCGGTAAATCGATCGTTGCGGCCCGCAAACACCGCGCCCTCGGCAATATCGACATGAAACTCGGCTTAATCATGGTTGTCGGCACAATTGTGGGCGTCGAAGCCGGCGCTCAACTCATTCAGTGGCTTAAACATTCGGCGCATATCGATGTTGCCGTTGGAATCACATTCATCGTCGTCCTTCTTGGGATTTCGAGCTTCATGACATGGGAGACGATCAAAACCATTCGAATGCATGGCCATGGCAAATCGCCCAGCAAAAGCCGCGCGGGTGAGCATCCGTCCCAAACAGATCCCAGCGCGACTGCCCATATTGCCCGTCGCATTCACGGCATCAAAATCCCGCCTTACATCAGCCTGCCGGTTTCCGGGATCGACCGAGTCTCCATTTGGGCAATTCTGCTTGTTGCGTTCATTGGCGGATTCTTCAGCGGATTCCTTGGTGGGGGTGCCGGCTATATCCGCATGCCCTGCCTCATCTATTTACTTGGCATTCCCACCCATATCGCCGTCGGAACCGATCTGTTTGAAATCATCATTTCCGCAAGTTACGGAACCATAACTCACGCGCTGAAAGGTAACGTGGACATTCTCATTGCCCTCGTCATGCACACCGGTGCAGCCATCGGCGCTCAAATTGGAGCGACGTTGACTCAATTCTTTGGCGGCCCACGCATTCGCATGGCATTTATTCCTCTGCCCATCATCGGCATTATTATCATCATCCACGGCCTTCTTATGGGCCACCCTGCAAAATGAAAATCTTGATTTGCAGCGACGCTTCAGAGCAGGCCGAACGCGCTTTGCGTCTCGGCGCGGCAATCGCCGCAGGGTGCCAGGCCGAAGTGACCCTGCTCGGCATTCAAGAATCCCGCGGCGATTCCCAAGCCCTCCTCGACTCACTCAAACGCGGCCAGGCCCTGCTGGAAGACAAAAAAATCCATGCTGAACTCGTCACAAAATCAGGCAAACCAATTGAAGAAATCATCAAGCACACGCGCCAAACAGTTTATGACCTCGTCGTCATCGGCGCGCCTCGCAAAGAAACCCGCGGCGCCTTCTGGATGGCCTCAAAGACTTATAAACTCATCAAAGAAATTCGCTCTCCTGTTCTGAGCGTTGCCGGCAAGACCAACGCAATTAATCGAATCCTTATCTGCAGCGGCGGCAAGCGCTACATTGACAACGCCGTCGGCCTGACCGGGGAAATCGCTCGCGGCGTTGCAGCAGCGGTCACTCTCCTCCATGTCACTTCCGAACCGCCCGGAATCCTCGCTCGCTTGCCCCACATTGAGCAGGACACGGATTTCGTGCTTCGTTCTCAATCCGAGCTCGCTCAAAACCTGCGTCGCGAAAAGGAAACGCTCGAATCTCTCAGCGTCCGCACAAAAGTCAAATTGCGTCACGGCGAAGTGCTCCAACAAATCCTTCGCGAAATTCGCGAAGGCAATTACGATCTCGTCGTGACCGGCTCCGCTCTCAGTCGTAGTTTCCGAACGTATGTTCTCGGCGACATCAGCCGTGAAATTGTCAACCGCGCTTCCTGCGCGGTCCTCGTCGCCCGGGGCCAGCAAATGCCCGCCGCGCTTCCTTTCAAGTGGTTTTCAAAAACCCCACGGCCTACTTAAGCAGCACTCGTCCTTGTCCTCCTCCTCGTCTTCGGTCTTTCAGTCGCAAACTTCCTCGCGCGTAAGATTTGATTCTTTATTCCCAGACTGCTCATCCTTCACAATCCGCCTATGATCCGGCTCGTTCAACTCAAACACCCGCAGCACGGCCGCCGAGTGGCCGTAGTTAATGAAAACCAACTTCGTTTCCTCGCGGGCGTGAACTCAATCTATAGCCTTGCCCAAACGGCCATTGCAGCCAATAAAGGCCTCGAAGAGACCGCCGTCAATTCCATCGCCAAAGACTGTGTTGACTACGATGCCGTACATACAGGCCAATCCGATTGGCGTCTCCTCACCGCATTCGATCATCCCGGTGAGCCGTCTCGCTGCCTC
>Ga0068857_100004834_pt1 | contig 11416 bp, 10 predicted proteins | sample KBSCornC72_FD_66591 | JGI IMG/M metagenome (GOLD analysis project Ga0068857, IMG submission 66591) | Corn rhizosphere microbial communities from Kellogg Biological Station, Michigan, USA - KBS Corn C7-2 | ecosystem: Host-associated > Plants > Roots > Rhizosphere > Soil ...
CAATGAAAGGAACGTGGTCGGATCGTTCTCGCCTTCGGCCAACTTCTGCTGCACCGCAGAGCTTGCAGGGTTGTGCGTGCCAGTCCGTTGCTGCTCGATCTGATGGAAGACGCGCTCGATCAGGCGTGCGTAGCGGTAGCGATGCAGCTTGGTCAGGCCCGACTCGTCGAGAAACGCAGCGATGTCGCCGGCACTCCAATCGGCCAGCGCGCGCTGGTGCGACTCGGCCCAGCGCAGCCATTTGCGCCACATCGCGCGATACACCGTCGCCGACGATTCGCGATAGCCGCGGGCGGCCAGCCAGTATTCGAAGGCTTGAGCGGGCCGCTCAGCCCAGTCTTGCAGGCTGGGCTGAAACAGATCCGGAACGGGCGTGGCGGGCGGCGTGAACGAGGTCAATGCGGTAGCGGAAATGCAGAAAAACGGGCGCGGGCGGACCGGGGGGTTGGCAATTCGCGTATCCTGCCGAGCGTAACACGCAGCCCATGTATCCCATTGCGGACCCCATCGTGAAGAAAACAGACCTCGAAAAACTCAAGGGCCTCAAGATCGCCAACAACATCAAGCGCGGCAGCCAGCGCACCGGCAAGCCCGGCCAGGGCACCGGCAAGGCGATTCCCCAGAACAAACTCCTGAAAGCGCTGCTCGGCAAGCCCGCGGAAGACGACACGAAGAAGTCGGGAAAATCCTGACACGCAGTCCACACATCTAGAACCCCGCCCTGTTGTTCCAACGGGCGCTTGGGTGCTACCGTCCGGCGCGTTTCCACATCATCGCAGCGCCTGTGCCCTGCGCCGGACATGCCCTCCTCCACGCCCTCCTCGCCTTACCCCCACCTGCTCCAGCCCCTCGACCTGGGCTTCACCACGCTCAAGAACCGCGTGCTGATGGGCTCGATGCACACCGGTCTGGAAGATGGCAACCACTTTGACCGGCTGGCCGCCTACTTTGCCGAGCGCGCACGCGGCGATGTCGGCCTGATGGTCACGGGCGGATTCGCACCCAACATTGCCGGGTGGACAAAGCCCTTTGCCGGGCGCCTCGCCACGCATGGCGCCGCACGCCGCCACCGCACGGTCACCAACGCCGTGCACGAGGAAGGCGGCAAGATCGCCCTGCAGATCCTGCATACCGGCCGCTACGGCTACCACCCATTTGCGGTGGCGCCCACGGCGTTGCGCTCGCCCATCAGCCCGTTCACGCCGCGCGAGTTATCAGCGCGCGGTATCGAACGGCAGATCCGCGCCTTCGTGCGCTGCGCGCAGCTGGCGCGTGAGGCCGGCTACGACGGCGTCGAGATCATGGGTTCCGAGGGTTACTTCATCAACCAGTTTCTCGTCACGCACACCAACAAGCGCACGGACGACTGGGGCGGCAGCTATGCGAACCGCATGCGCCTGCCCGTGGAAATCGTCCAACGCACGCGCGAAGCCGTCGGCAAGGATTTCATCATCATCTATCGCCTGTCGATGATCGACCTGATCCCGGACGGCAGCTCGTGGGAAGAAGTCGTGCAACTCGCCAAGGCCGTGGAGCGCGCGGGCGCGACCATCATCAATACGGGCGTCGGCTGGCACGAGGCGCGCATCCCGACCATTGCGACGAGCGTGCCGCGCGCAGCGTTTGCATGGGTCACCAAGAAGATGAAGGGCGAAGTCAGCATTCCGCTCGTGACGTCCAACCGCATCAACACGCCCGAGGTGGCAGAGGCCGTGCTGGCCGACGGGTGCGCCGACATGGTGTCGATGGCGCGGCCGCTGCTGGCCGATGCCGATTTCGTACGCAAGGCCGCCACGAACCGCGCGCAGGACATCAACACCTGCATCGCCTGCAACCAGGCGTGCCTGGACCACGCATTCAAGGCCAAGATTGCGAGCTGCCTCGTCAACCCGCGCGCATGCCATGAGACCGAACTCGTCATCCGCCCGACGCCCGCCAAGCGCCGCTTTGCGGTGGTGGGTGCCGGTCCTGCGGGGCTGTCCGCGGCGATCACGCTGGCCGAGCGCGGGCACGCGGTCGATCTCTTCGATGCAGCCCCTGAACTCGGCGGCCAGTTGAACATGGCCAAGACGATCCCGGGCAAGGAAGAATTTCACGAGATGCTGCGCTACTTCAAGCGCCGGGTTGAGGCCACCGGCGTGACGCCCCGCCTGGGCGCGCGCGTGGAAGCGCAGCAACTGCTGGCAGGCAAATACGACGAGATCATCATCGCGACGGGCGTGTCGCCGCGCAATCCGAAGATCCCTGGGCAGGACCATCCGAGCGTGCTGTCGTACATCGATGTGCTGCGCCATCGCAAGCCGGTGGGCAAACGCGTGGCGATTGTCGGTGCGGGTGGCATCGGTTTTGACGTGGCGGAATTCCTCGCGCTTGACGGCCACTCGCCCACGCTGGATCTGCAAACGTGGCGCGCCGAATGGGGTGTGGGAGATCCGACCGAAGTGCGTGGCGGTGTGGATGGCATCCGCCCCGAACCGCAAACACCCGCGCGCGACATCGTCCTGCTGCAGCGGCGCGCCGGCAAACTCGGCGGTGGACTGGGCAAGACCACCGGCTGGATTCATCGCACAAGCCTGAAAAACCTGGGCGTGCGCATGGTGGGCGGCGTCAACTACGAGCGCATCGGCGACGAAGGCCTGCTCGTAAGCTACGGCGAAAAACGCGAAGCGGCCGAATGGCTGCCGGTCGATTCCATCGTGCTGTGCGCAGGGCAAGAGCCGCTGCGAGAACTCGTTGAACCGCTGCAGGCTGGCGGGGCAAAAGTGCACATCATCGGTGGCGCAGATGAAGCGCTTGAGCTCGATGCCAAACGTGCGATCGACCAAGGCACGCGGCTGGCTGCATCGCTGTAGCGCGGGGCCGACTGGATAGCGCGTCGCATGAAGAACTCAGCGTTCGCTTCATGTTTCGCGCTTTCAATGAGAGTTAAAAAAATAGACGCATGAAAGGGCTTTCCTGCGCTTGCTGAAGTGCGCACCGTGACCTTAGATGCCATTGCGCAAGCCGCCCAACCGGCCATCGGGCCGCAGTAGCACGCAATAGGAAGCGGCACGCCTTGCAGTGGGGTGGGATGGTGCATGGGCACGACCACGGCCATTGCCGGAGGATCGCGCCATGCCTGACCAGCCTTCCAACTCCGGATCATCCGATCTGCTGCGTGCTCTTGGCGCAGACCTATCGACGCATCCGGGTGTGCTCTCCGAGCGCGAGCGCGAATTGCTCGCCAGTCTCGTCACACAGCTCAAGACGCAGACCACCGATCCGAACGTAGGCAACGCGATTCATACCGCGCTGTCCAACACGCTCGGCAAGCGCGCCAGCGATGTCCTCGGTGCAGCCATCGCCTCGCATCTCCTGGGCGCCGGAGGCCGCGTGCCGGTACAGGTCAATCCGGCGGTAGGGCCGGTGGTCGCGCATCCGGTGGCGCCCGTGGTGTCTGAGCCAGGCATCTTTGGCCCGATTGCCCCATCGCCCATCGGCCCCGTCGCGAATGACCCGAGCGGCGGGCCATGGGTGTGGCCGCCGTTGAACCCGCCACCGCTTTTTCCGCCATCCATTCCGCCTGTCCCGCCCAACCCGGGGCCGGGGCCGGTGCCCGTTCCCATCCCCATTCCCGTCGATCCACAACCCGTACCGGTTCCCGGCGTACCGCCCTGGTTTCCGATTCCCGTGCCGCCTTCGCTGCCGCCGGACGACCCGTTCTTCCCGCACGGTCCCCAACCCATCTTTCCGCCGATTCCACTCGGCGATCCGGGTGTTCCGCCGCCTCCGGAACCGATTGATCCGGGCGATCCGCAACCGATCGACCCAGGCTGGCCGGGCGACCCCCAACCTGGCGAGCCAGGAAATCCAGAACCGGTCGATCCTGGCGAGCCCGGCCCGGTCGGTCCTGTCGGCCCCGGCGACCCGGGGGACCCCGGCGGCCCTGGCCCTGTTGGGCCGGGAGAACCGACTGGCCCCATCAATCCTGGGCCGGTAGATCCGGGTGGCCCCGGACCTGCGGACCCTGGCAGCCCAGGAGACCCAGGCCCCGTCGATCCGGGCCCCTCAGACCCCGGTTCGCCAGAACCTGGGCCATCCGACCCGGAGGGTCGGTGGAACGGCGTGCTGGATCCTGGCGCGCTCGAATCCATCATCGACCAGTTCGCCAGCATGGCGGTGTTGCAGCAAGTGGCCGGTGCAGTGGCTGCGGCGGGCGCGCGCTTTGAAACCCAAGTCGTCTACACGCGGTCGATCGAAGCCAGCGAAACCCTGGCTCCTGCGCCGGTGCGCATCCAGGTGCTGCGCGACGCTCCGCAGATCGACAAGCTGCTCGTAGGCCCCGTGGAACGGGCCTTGCCCGGTGCCGCCCGCCGGCTTGCGCCGCGTGCGCGGCAAGTGGGCCGGATTCGTGTGTCCGTGCTCGCGCTGCAGCCCGGTACCAGCACGCGCGTCGATCTGGCCAACCAGCCAGCGCACGCCAACGACGTGGTGCTGGTGGCAACGCTCGGCAGCACGGGCACGGCCAATGCATCGCTGCGCATGCTGCGCGGACCGCTGCGCCTGGCGGGTGTCGACCCTCGCCGTGGACAGATCGTGGTACCGCTCTCCACGGGGCGCGCCGTGGTCGTGCCCGCTTTGCGGCCTGCGGAGATCGTCGCCCCTGTCGGACCCAACGCCAGGCCGCTGCTGGTCGCTATCGTGCTGGCCGAGCTTTCGGTCAAGTAAAACGGAGGCCAGCGTGATCGCCCCCATGCTTGACTATCAGCCGGACGTTCTCGCACCGCGCGCAGCGGTGCAGCGCATCCGCGCCCGCGCGATGTCGGATCAGCCGCTGCGTATCAATCCGCGGCTGCGCTTTGGGCAATCGGAGCAAGGCTGGCTGCTGCATGTTGAAGACCCTGACCGTCGCATCGGGCGCACCTTCGCCGTCAGCCCGAATGTCTGGAGCAACCTGCGCCGGATGCAGCCCGGCGACGTCGCCCCGTCAATGGACCCGTTCATGCATAACGTGCTCGTTGACGCTGGCGTGCTGGTATCGGCCGCCCAAATCGATGCCGCGCAGGTGCCGGCGCTCGAAGCCGCGCGGGCGTCGTTCGCACGGGAAAACTATGGCGTGGTGACCGACGCCCTGCACCCGTACGAGGTGGCAGTCTTGCGGCGCTACCTCCGTCACGGCGTACGCTCGGGCGCCATCCGGTTTGGCGACCCGCAAGTGCCGCGCCGATACCGCGCCCACAATGATCCGATGCTGCGAACGCTGCAGGCGCGCCTCACGCCGTTGATCTCGCACGTGGTGGGCGCCCCGGTCAAACCGTCGTACGCCTACCTTGCGGCGTATACGCAGGGCGCGGTCCTGCACCGGCATGTCGACCGGCCGCAGTGTGAATACAGCCTGACGATCGCCGTGGACTACACGCCCGAACCGACGCTCGAAGCCTCGTGGCCCATCCGTCTGGGCCTGCCCGATGCCGAAGTGCTGGTCTATCAAAGCCTGGGCGATGCGCTCGTCTATGCCGGCCCGCGCGTGGTCCATTTTCGTGAGGCCTTGCCCGAAGGACACATCTCGACTTCGCTGCTGCTGCACTACGTCAACCTCAACTTTCGTGGGTCGCTCAATTGAAATTCGAACCACAGCACTTGCCGACGGCATCCTGGCCCGACCTGTTACCGGTGGAGCTCGTCCATCCGCCATGGTGGGCGTCATGCGACGAATTCCTGCCGCCCAATGAACTCGAGCTCGTGCGCGAAGCGGCGCTGGCGGACCCGGCCGCATTCCGACCTTCTGCCGTACTCAACGCAGCCGGCGGCGGCGTCGAACTCGACATCCGCAGATCGCGCGTGCGCTACGACGAGCCAACCATCGTGGCGTTGTTCGAGGAGCGTCTGCTCGCCTGTGCCGACAACATCTTCGAGCGCTTGCGCATCGCGCCGTTTCCGGTTCAGCGCCTGGAAGTGCAGCTCACCGTGACTGGCCATGGCGAATTCTTCAAGGTTCACAACGACAACACCCATGCGCAGTTGCGCACGCGCCGCGTCACGTTCATCTACTACTTCCACCGCGAACCGAAGACGTTTGAAGGCGGCGACCTGCGGCTCTATGCATCGCGCACCGATGGCCGGCGCTGGCGCGAAACCACAGATTTCGTCGACATCGCGCCCGTGCAGAATCGGCTGATCGTGTTCCCGAGCTTCCTCATGCACGAACTGCGGCCCGTGAGCGTGCCATCGGGCCGCATGGAGGATGGCCGCTTCACGGTCAACGGGTGGTTCCACAGTTGAGGCCGTTACGGCGGCAGGCCTGTGAAGGATTTGCATCCTGCTTCCGTTTTTACACACACCGCCCCCGCCACGCGCGCGAAGAATGGCGAAATGACAACGTGTGGTGCCGCCGCCCTCTGCTCGGCCCGGTTCTTGCGTGAAAAGGCGCATCACGCACATTCCCAAGAACCGGTTTGTCCAAAAACGTCTCTCCTCAGTCTTCTGCCAACGCAGCGCCGCTGCCCTCGCTCGATCTGGGCCAAACGGCATTCCTCCTGGACTTTGATGGCACGCTCGTCGACATCGCGCCGCAGCCCGATGCCGTGCATGTCTCCGCGCCGCTGCGTGAAACGCTAGCCGCGCTGCACGCCGCAAGCGGGGGCGCATTGGCGATCATCAGCGGGCGCACGGTGCACGACGTGGAGTCTCGTCTGTCGCTGCCGGGGCTCGTCATCGCCGGTGTGCACGGTGCCGAACGCCGCTATGCAGACGGCGGCTTCGTCCGCCTGAACACCGACACCGATGCGCTCGCGCGGCTGGAGAGCGAGTTGCGCGCCGAACTCACACAGTTGTCGACACAGTTTTCCGGCGTGGTGCTGGAGAGCAAGGGCATCGCTTTCGCCCTGCACTACCGCCACGCGCCAGAGGCTGAGAACGCCGTGCTGACGGTGGCTGACCGCCTCGCGCGCCGCTATGCCGACCACGTGCGCCTGCAGGCCGGCAAGATGGTTGTCGAACTCAAGCCGCGCGGCGCCAGCAAGGGCGACGTGGTGCACACCCTGATGACCGAGCCGCCCTTCATGGGCCGCACCGTGCTGTTTGCCGGCGATGACCTGACCGATGAAAGCGCCTTCGATGCCGTCAATGCGCTGGAGGGCTGGTCGATCAAGGTGGGCGCAGGCCCGAGCCAGGCGCGCTGGCGCGTGCAAGACGCCGCGGCATTGCGCGCATGGCTGACAACGCTTACGGCCCCGCCCAAGCGAGGTGCCGCATGAGCCGACTCATTGTGGTCTCCAACCGCGTTGCGCCCGTTGCCGAAGGCCAGGGGACGGCCGGCGGCCTGGCCGTGGGTGTGTTCGACGCGCTGCGCGAAACCGGCGGCATCTGGTTTGGCTGGAGCGGTGAAACTGCGACCACCAGCTCGGACACAATCGCGCACGAGCCGAACATCGTCACCAAGGGCAATATCACCTACGCCACCGTCGGCCTGAACCGCAAAGACTACGACCAGTACTACCGCGGCTTTGCCAATGCGACGCTGTGGCCGATCTTCCACTACCGCGTGGATCTCTCACGCTACGAGCGCCAGGAGTACCACGGCTACCGCCGCGTGAACGCGCAGTTCGCGCATCAGCTCAAGGCGCTGGTGCAGCCTGATGACATCCTCTGGGTGCACGACTATCACCTGATTCCGTTTGCTGCGGAGTGCCGCGCGCTGGGGCTGACCAACCGCATCGGGTTCTTCCTGCACATTCCGTTTCCGTCGCCGGAAATCCTGACGACGATTCCGCCGCATGAAGACCTGATGCGTGCGCTCTGTGCGTACGATCTGGTCGGTTTCCAGACCGAGACCGATCGCGTCGCCTTCTACGACTACATCGAGCGCGAGGCGCGGGGCTATATCGAACAGAAGGAACAGAACGGCCCCGTGCACGCCTACGGGCACACGCTGCGTGCCGAGGTCTACCCGATCGGTGTGCACCCGGACGAGATTGCGCAGCAAGCCAAGGCATCGCTGGCGCGGCGCAATCCATTCACGCGGCATGCGAGCCCGCGCGGCGAGCGCGCCGTTGGTCAGGGGCAAGGTCAAGGCCAGCAGCCGCCGAGACTCATCATGAGCGTGGATCGGCTCGACTATTCAAAAGGATTGCCTGAACGGTTCCGAGCATTCGAGCAGTTGCTGGACGATTTTCCGGACCACCGCCGGCACGTGACCTTCATCCAGATTGCGCCAACGTCGCGTCAGGATGTGCAGAGCTATCAGCAGATCCGGCAGCGGCTGGAGGCAGAGTCGGGCCGCATCAACGGCAAGCATTCAGAGCTGGACTGGACGCCCATCCGCTACATCAACAAGCAATACGAACGGCGCGTGCTGATGGCGCTCTTCCGCAGCTCGCAGATCGGCTATGTCACGCCGTTGCGCGATGGCATGAACCTTGTCGCCAAGGAATATGTGGCCGCGCAAGACCCGGAAGACCCGGGCGTGCTGGTGCTCTCGCGCTTTGCCGGCGCGGCGCGCGAGCTGGATGCCGCGCTGATCGTCAACCCGTACGACACGCGCGGCATGGCCGAGGCACTGAACCGCGCATTGACGATGCCACTGGAAGAGCGCAAGGCGCGCTACGCCCACATGATGGATCGGCTGCGGGCCGCCAACCTCACCATCTGGCGCGAGCGGTTTGTAGCCGACCTGCGCAACGCGCCGTCGCAGTAATCAGGCGCGTCAGGCGCCTGCGCTGCCAGTACGCGACATACGCTCGGCGGCTTCCGGTATGTCTGACGATGCGTCGGCCTGGGGCGACAGCATGTCGGCCAATACGGCATTCATGCGTGCCCAGTGCGAACCGGGCCAATAGATACGCCGACAGACATCGCAGGTGCTAAAGAGGCGTTGGCGCTCGCGCACGCGCGGCGGCACGCTGGCGGAAGCCTCTTCCGGGCTTAGCATCCGCAGCAGCACATTGCATTCGAGACAGCGTGAGAACGGCTTGGCCACATCAGCCAGCCGCAGGCGCGTGACGATTTCGCGCATCTGCGCCTGCGGCTCCCGCGCGCGGATGAATGCGCCCCGGCGAATGCCGCGTCGCTTGAGAAGCTCACGGTCACGCGAGAGTACGATCCAGTCTTCGCCCAGGGCCAGCGCTTCGATGGCCGCGTCGGCATAGTTGTTGTCGTAGGCGGTGTCAAAGCCCGCCATGCGCAGCAGCCGAGCCGTGGCCCCCAGGTGGGCGTCGCACAGAAAATGCAGCGGCGCGGTCGGCAACAGGGGCTCCACGGCTGACACGGCAACGTGCCCCCGGCCGGGCAACATGGCCTCCAGCCCCATGGGGGCACCATCCACCAGCACTTGCCCCACTTCGGTATGCGGCACGCCAAGCGCCTCGATGGCGTGCTTGAGCGTGGCGCCCTCTGCCCACGCGCGCACAACGGGATGCCCGCGCAACGCCATCGGAAGAAGCGGCGCCAGACTGGAATCGAACGTGAGGATGACGGTCTGCATGCCTGCCACGATACTCCCAACCCAACATCGGCGCCCTGGCGCCCCGGTTCTCGCGCCAATAAAAATGCGGCGTGACCGGTGAAGTCACGCCGCAAACAGGGAGGAGGAGAAATTCAGTTGGTGCGCGGCTTATGCGCGCGATGCAGCGCCACCGTTCGGATAGCTCGCATCGCCATTCCACGACACGTAGCCATACGTGTCGGCCTGGCGATCCGCGCCTTGGCTGTACGGATCAAAGCGATCGTTCTTCCACGACAGATAGCCGTAGGTGTCTGCCTGGCGGTCGGCGCCTTGGGTGTATGGGTCGAAGCGGCCCGCCTGTGTCGCGGCCGGTGCGTCAAAGTTGGGCTGGATGGAAGCCGTTGCAGGCTGCGACAGCAGCGCGGCGGAAGCCGATACGGTGGCCACCATAGCCAGGACGGCGCGGCGGGAAAAAGCGGAGAAGAGGCGGGAGTTCATGATCTGTTCCTTGTTCGTTTGCGCTCGTTGTTGCGCTTGGAGGGCAGAATAGATCGTTGCTCCCGTCTGATAAATGCGACTTTTCAGAAATAACTGTTCAGGCGGCGCTAACAATCTGCAGCCGGGGATTTTCCTTGAGCTGCAGGCACGGGTGGTCGGCAAACAGCGTCGCCACCCAGTCGACGAACACCCGCACCTTGGGCGACAGATGCCGGTTGTGCGGATACACCACCGAGATGGGCACCGGCTCGGAAATATGATCCGGCAGCACCTCCACCAGCGCGCCCGACATCAGGTGCTCGTACACCAGGAAGCGCGAGGTCTGCAGCAACCCCAGGCCATGCAGGCCGCATGCCACGGCCGACTCGGCATCGTTGACGGACACCATGCTGCGCACCTTGTGGATCTGCTTCTGCCCGTCGATCACGAAATCCCAGTCCATGCGGCGGCCATTGCGCGCAGAAAAGTAATTCACCGCTGTGTGGTCCTGCAGGTCTTCCAACGTCAGGGGCGTGCCGCAGCGGGCCAGATATTCGGGCGACGCGCAATTGACCATCGACAGTTGGCCGATGCGGCGCGCGACAAGGCTGGAGTCCTGCAATTCGCCGCCACGCACGGCGCAATCCACGCCCTCCTGCACGAGGTCGACAGTGCGGTCGCTCATGCCGATCTCCAGCTGAAGATCGGGGTACGCCTCGTGAAAATCGCGAATGCGCGGCACGAGCAACCGTTTGCCAATCGACGCAGGCACGTCGATGCGCAGGGTGCCGCGTGCGCCCGATGCGCTTTGTGAAAACGCGGCCTCGGTCTCTTCCAGATCGCCGAGCAGACGCACGCAGCGTTCGTAGTACGCAGCGCCATCGGCGGTGACATTGACGCGGCGCGTGGTCCGGTGCAACAGGCGCACGCCGAGATGCGCCTCAAGGCTTTGCACCAGGTTCGTCACCGTGGCGCGGGGTAACTGAAGGCTGTCGGCAGCCTTGGTGAAGCTGCTGGCTTCCACGACACGCGTGAAAACCTGCATGGCCTGCAAGCGATCCATCTGCGGCTCCTTAAGGACGGACTCCACGGGGCGGGCGCACTGCCCGAATCAAAACGGGCAATGCGCCGGACCTGTGGAATCAAGGGGTCTGCTTGTGCTCGAGAAACGCAACGCGCTCTGAGCATGAGGCGCGATCAGGAAGGCGGCGACTACGGGTTTTCGCAGTGCAACAAGATCGGCCTCGAGCAATGACACTTTGTAGCACAACCGCAAATTTTGATTGTTCGGCTGCAACTAATAGTGATGTCTGATTATAGGCATTTATCCGCGGTCGTCTAATCACCATCATTCAGCCCATCGATATCCGGGTTATCCGCAAAGGTAAGCCCCGCCTGACATCATGGGTTCTTCTCCGCCGCGCCTCGTTGTTTCGGATCGCTCGCTGACCAGCGATGCGGCTTCAGCCGCTGTTCGTCCAGCACGGCCGTACGCAACGTCCGCCCCCACAAATGTTG
>Ga0068857_100004840_pt1 | contig 11411 bp, 12 predicted proteins | sample KBSCornC72_FD_66591 | JGI IMG/M metagenome (GOLD analysis project Ga0068857, IMG submission 66591) | Corn rhizosphere microbial communities from Kellogg Biological Station, Michigan, USA - KBS Corn C7-2 | ecosystem: Host-associated > Plants > Roots > Rhizosphere > Soil ...
CCATAGAGTACCGCGAGCGCAGCGACCGGATGATACACGCGACGCGGTAATCAGTATCCAAAGTTGAAAGCGCCATCCGGTCGCTTCGCTCGCGGTACTGTACTTTCACAACGCTTGAAATATAAGGAAGTAGGCGCACTCCAAAAACTGACCCTAAGATCTCTCATGCATAGCAACGACCTTGTCAAAATACGACTGACCAACCAGCGCTTAGCCGAACAAAAGTTTAAGAGGGCCACCGATGCCGTGAGCTTTTTAGGCGCCGTCCAGGCTCAAGACTACAATGCCGCAAAATGGGCACTTGCGCTTCGATCAGATAACGAAACCGATTTAACAATTGATGACGCTTTCAACAAAGGCAAAATCTTACGCACCCACGTAATGAGACCGACATGGCATTTTGTAAGCCCTGGCGATATCCGCTGGCTGCTGGACCTGACTGCGCCCCGAGTAAACGCTATTTGTCGTCACTACTATAGAAAGTTTGAACTTGATGAAAAATTCTTCCGGCGTACTCACAAGGTTATTAGCAAGGAATTGCAACGAGAGAAACATTTAACCAGGGCAGAGTTGCGCGAGAGATTAATACGTCAACGAATAGACCCTGGGGACGCAATTAGAATGAGCTTCATTTTGCTCCAGGCAGAGCTCGATGGACTGGTCTGTAGTGGTCCAAGACGCGGAAAGCAATTTACCTACGCATTACTGGATGAGCGTGTAGCTAAATCAAAAGAAATAACTCGAGAGGAAGCGCTTGCGAAGCTGACACTCACGTATTTCACCGGTCATGGTCCAGCCACTATACATGACTATTCTTGGTGGTCAGGCCTCGCGTTGAGTGATGTTCGCACAGGACTTGAGATGGTGGGAAAAAAGCTCCAACACGAGGGTAAATATCATCTTGCAGAAACGCATGCAGATGGAATTCCGGAAGTCATTTTGTTGCCCGCGTTTGACGAGTATCTGGTCGGTTATACCGACCGAAGCGCCGCGGTAACTTCAACGTCGAAGCAAACGGACTTGCCAAACGCCATCTTCAGGGGAGTCATTCTGGTCCGTGGTTTGGTAAAGGGTGAATGGCGAAGGAAAAACGTTAATAAAAAGACTGTAATTGAAGTCAATAGCTGGACGAATATGAGTAAACCGGTGCAAAGAGCGTTGGAGCGCGCGGCTTCGCTGTACGGCAACTACACTGGAGTGATGGCCCGAGTGGATTTGCCATCGGCACGATCCTAGTGTTTACAATTGAAGGTATCCCGCAATGTTATTCAGGAGGTTTTTATGTTTTGTCCGCGATGTGCTGCGAATCAGAGCAACGACATAAAATTCTGCACCGTGTGCGGGGCGAACCTCCAGGCGGTGCGACAGGCAGTTGAGAGTCCAGAAGCCGGAAAGAAGTTTGACTGGGCCGATACCTGGGTCGCTGACATGTTCATGCAGGGGGGCTCGGCGGAGCGTCGGAAATTAGAGATTGAAAGAATCAGAGGTATTACACCCGAGGTAAAACGGCTCACAGAGATTAAGGCGGGGGTTATTACGAGTAGTGTTGGAATCGGGTTAATGGTCTTTCTGCATATTTTCATGAAAGGCATTATCGGAAACGTTTCTCCGGAGGCGGCCGAGATATTAAATCGCGTGTGGATCGCGGGAATCCTCCCAGTCTTTGTTGGGCTGGGAATTATTGTAAGCGCCGTCGTTGTGGGGAAGAAGTTAGTAATAGAAACGGAACGAGGACAGAGTTTGGCTGACGGCGATGGTGGACCACCGGCATTGAAAGCAGCTAATACCAACGAGTTTGTCTCTTCTCCTTTCAGTGTCACTGAACAGACTACAAAACACCTGAGCCTGACAGACAGAAAGCAATAACTAAACCAGCGAGGGAAGGGCAGTGACAGCAACAAGGATTACCGGATTAGAAAAGAAACAGGCGCCATGGCATCTACGATGGTTTTACACGACTATGCGTAAAATGTTTGGCAAAGACTTAACCCCGGTGAAACAGCAGATGCGCGTTCCAGGGGTCGTTTGGGGCGGGATCGGGATGGAACTGGGTCTAGCCAAAAAAAGAAGAGTTTCGCTTCGCTACGTTCAACTTGGCAAGGTGCGGACCGCTAACCGAATTGGTTGTCCGTTTTGAGTTGACATCAACTCTGCCGTGGGCAGAAAAGCGGGTCTCAGTGATGAAAAGTTACTCGCGCTTGGTGGTAATGATTTTTCAGTTTTTAATCAAAAGGAACGTCTGATCATTGAACTCGCTGACGCGATGGTAACTGCACCCGCAACCATCTCCGACGATCTATATACGCGCTTGAAAAGTGAGTTTTCCGAAGAGCAATTAATCGAGCTGGGTGCCCAGATTGCTTTCGAAAACTATCGCGCTCGCTTGAATCGAATTTTTAACGTTCAGAGTGACGGGCTGTATCATCCTGGAAACTCAAACGATAAGCATCAGGAAACGACGCAATCTTTGGTTGCTTCCTCCGCTCCTTGAGTGTCGCTGAGGTCCGTTCCGGATCGCGGTTGCACCGTTTGGGTTTGGAAGATCATCAACTTCTTTTTGGTCGCCTGAACCGGAGCTATCGCGATCCGGAACCGACTTTAAGCGGAATGACCGCGCAGATATGAAGTAAGGTCGCAAGTGGGAATCTCACTCAGTGACGCATAAAACAAATGCTGCTCGACTGCTGGACCAGCTGAAAATTCAGTATGAACTTCGCGAGTACGAGGTTGATCCAGACGATTTAAGCGCCGAGACGGTCGCTGCAAAGGTGGGCCTGCCGGCAGAGCAGGTTTTCAAGACTCTACTCGCTCGCGGTGATCGTTTTGGACTCTGCTTTGCCGTCATCCCCGCGAACGCAGAGTTGAACTTAAAAGCCCTGGCGACAAACGCAGGAGATCGCAAGATTCAGTTGGTCCCCCTGAAAGAATTGTTGCCGTTGACAGGATACATTCGCGGTGGTGTTACAGCGCTCGCCGGAAAAAAGGATTATCCGGTCTACATCGATGAGACGATTGAGTTATTTGATCAAATTTCGATTTCGGCCGGGATTCGGGGCGTGCAAATCATTTTAGCTCCGGCTGATTACGTGAGGGCCACAAACGGCAAAGTTGTTGCAATCGCCGACGATTAACTATGAGCCGGCAGTGAGGTTTTCAAATTCTTCCTGGGTCCTGGGCCAGTCAGCTTTCAGCAATCGCGACAGCGCTCGATCTGCCAGTAACTTCCCGCCGGTTTGGCAAGTCGGACAATAGTTAGTTTCATTCGATGCATAGCGAATTCTTTCGATCTTACCTCGACAGCGAGGACATGACTTTCCAAATTTTCCATGAGTAGCCATTTCAGCTCGAAAAGCCGTAACCTTTTCCGGAAATTTCTCGCGGCTCTCAGCTCGTAGTCGCTCAACCCACTCATTCAAACTTTTCCTCGTAGCCTCGTAAAGTGTCTTGATTTCGCCGGGAGTCATTTTTTGTGTTTGGAGGATTGGCGAGAGTTTTGCTTCGAAGAGTATTTCGTCTGAGTAAGCGTTTCCGATACCGCTGAAGATTCTCGGATCGGTGAGCACTCGTTTGAGCGTGTGATTGCCGAGCAGGAGCCGGTCAGAAAACTCTTCAAGGGTGGCGTCGAGTACTTCCAGTCCGCCGGGATCCAGCTGTCTTAAAGCCGCTTCACCCTGGACCAGGTGTAATGATGCTCTTTTTTGAGTACCAGCTTCTGTGAGTAAAAGGATTCCGCTGGAGAAATATAGGGAAGCTTGACTACGATGTTTTGCAGCTTTTGCGCCTTTGGGAAACCAATGAAGTCGGCCGGCGATCATCAGGTGTAGCACTAACCATAAGTCGCCTTCCAATCCGATACAAATTCGTTTTCCTAACCTACATAGCGATACCACCTTTTTTTGCTCTGCGCTTGATATAGGTGGTATCGCTGTACGCAACAGAAAGGGAGATCCTACCTGCACTCGTTCGAGCGTCTCACCGAGGATTCGTTTTTCGAGAGCCTCAATGTAAACGACGATGTCGGGCAGTTCGGGCACCGCTTAAGATTACTTCTGCTTAGCTGCTAAACCGCACTCCGGCTCTTCGCCATTCGATAGATCCACAGAAGAACAATCGCGCCGATTAGAGACAGCACGAATCCGGCTGGTTGAAAGCGGCCGTTATCCGTGCCCCAGATGGCCCAACTGATCAGGCCGCCAATTATGGATCCCGCAATACCAAGCAACATCGTGGCGATGGTACCCATTGCGTCCCTGCCTGGCATGAGCAAGCGGGCCAATGCGCCAACAATCAAACCTACAATCAACCACCATAGGAAGCTGAACATATGTTTACTCCTTAGCGAGTCGTTAAAGTTAAGGCAACATTTTAGGCTGCCGTTGGTTTGTAAGCAGGCAAAGAGAAGTTTCGGTTCAAAATGACTCCGAACTCAGTACCCGACTTAACTTTTACTTCGTGACCCTTCTTGAGTTTACCACCAATCAGGCCGGCCAATGCTCCTGCACCAGCACCGATTGCAAGCCCTTTCCCGCCACCAGCAATTGCTCCAATTACCGCGCCGCCTGCTGCGCCGCCCCCGATGAACTTGACATTGCGCTTGCTGGTCTTGTGCGCAGTGACTGTTCCTTCATTGTTACTGTTGCCGGTTGAAGATTCTAAATCTGTCAGCGAGCCGCTGATTGTTCTACCGATACCATTCGGCAAACGGAGCGAGACGAAGGAGACGTCGAGCGTCGCGGGCTTTCCGTCTTTTTGTGCGCGAACGACATTGGTTACATGGCCTCTAACCGTACTACCCTGGGGAGCGAGCAGTACACCGTTACGTGAATAAACGGGATCGACGAGGGTTGCAGTGAAGCTATCGCCAACGCGAGCGCGCTCTGAATCCAACTCGTCATTGAGCCGGACTCGCATGACCTGATTTGCATAAACTGTGTGATAAACCGGTGCTCGTTTCTTCTTCTTGGTTTGGGCGGACAATGGCACTAGTGTTCCGCTTGTAAGCGCCAGGATTAGTCCGAACACCAAGGTCTGAGTTCGACGTAGTTTCATAAGACTCATTTCGCTTCTCCTCGTTTGGATTCGACCCATTGGTCGAGTCCTATTCTGTGGGTGATTCTGTCTTGCGGTAGCGACAGTGTACCCAAAGTCAGCCTCAAGTGGAATGACTTTTCAGTGATTTGGAGTGTCGCCCACCTGACCGTGACAAACTCTCAAGAGAAGTCATCGGTTTTTTGGATCGTTCGCAGGATCCAGATCTTTGCGGAACTCTGCGAAAAATCTGCGTCTTGCTGCGTCTCTCTTCGTCGATAAAGGGTTCTCGCCGAATTTCACCACAGAGGAACGCCGGGATTTCGCCGAGTTATTTCGCCGAGTTATACAGAGACGAAATGTTTTCCGTATTTTTGCTGTTCCAATCAATTGGGTTTGAGGTTAAACTGCCACCAATCCAAACATCTCGCCCCTTGCCGAATTCGTCCGGTCTCAGTACCGGTTTGTTCTACCATTCGCGTAGTTAGAACGGTCCTCGTGAAATCGCCGAGCCGTTCTCGAAAGGCAAACTAATGAGTCTAGCGAAAAAAGTTACCGCTGAGTTTCTAGGAACATTTTGGCTCGTTCTGGGTGGTTGCGGCAGTGCCGTCCTGGCTGCTGCCTTTCCGGAGGTAGGAATTGGTCTATTGGGCGTTGCGCTCGCTTTTGGACTAACCGTCGTAACAATGGCCTATGCGGTTGGTCACATATCAGGGGGACACTTCAATCCTGCAGTTACTGCCGGGTTGTGCGTTGCAAAGCGCATCCCTACTTCGCTCGTACTTCCTTACATAGTGGCGCAGGTGATCGGAGCAGTAGTTGCTGCCGCGGTTTTGTACGTGATCGCCAGTGGACACGCGGGCTTTGATGTGTCTGCCGGCTTTGCTGCCAATGGCTACGGCGATCACTCACCTGGTAAGTACACGCTGGTGAGTGCGATGGTCAGTGAGTTAGTCATGACCTTCATGTTTCTGATCGTCATTCTCGGGTCAACCGACTCAAAAGCGCCTGCCGGAATGGCCCCGCTCGCCATTGGCCTATCCTTGACGCTAATTCACCTTGTCAGTATTCCAGTTACCAACACGTCCGTTAATCCGGCTCGCAGTACTGGCCAGGCGTTATTCGTTGGCGGCTGGGCCCTGGTCCAACTATGGCTATTCTGGATAGCGCCACTCGTTGGTGGCTCACTAGCTGGATTGGTCTATAACTGGCTGGGCTCAAATAACGACGAAGTGAAAACCTAACCTCAAGGGGGTTCGACGTGAACAGCAATGCGAAACTGAAAACTGGGCAACTCAACGATGCGAAAGCGGCAACTCAGCCGCTTAACATCGATCTTCTCGGACAGCAATTTCCAGATGCGCTTTCCTCGAATGTGAGAGTTGATGTTTTTGGCCTGACTCATCGGGGACTTGTTCGCCCCAACAACGAAGATCATTTTTTAGTGGTTCGCGGCGGACGAGAGCTGGAAGCCATTATGGGTAACCTGCCTCCCGACGTCGTCTCTCGTCGTTTTGACGAAGTCTTTTATGGAATGGCGGTGGCAGATGGACTAGGAGGCGAAGTCTGCGGTGAGATTGCGAGCAGACGAGCGCTCGAGTCGTTGCTCAGTATGGTGTTACATACTCCAGACTGGATGTTACGACTTGGTAAGCCCGAAATAAATGAAGTTATGTGGCGGATGGCTGACCGATTTATCCGGGTTCATGCTGCATTGCTTCACGAAGCCGCCCAGGACCCTTACCTGCAGGGAATGTCTACTACCCTGACTACTGCTCTGACGATGGGTGATGACCTGATTATTACCCACGTAGGTGATTCCAGGGTTTACCTGATCCGCGATGGACAAATGCGACAGCTGACGCGAGACCATACCTTAGCGCAGCAGTTAATAGATGCTGGCATCCACAATCAGAATGATCAGCTTGTTAAAGAGTTGAGAAATGTCCTGAAGCAAGCATTGGGCGCCAAGGTGAGTGAATGTCGGCCCGAAGTGGATTACTTGAAACTGGCCGATGGCGATCAGTTACTGCTTTGTACAGATGGTCTGACTGATACAGTTGAGAGCGGCGTCATCGCGCAGGTGCTGAACAAGAATAATTCTGCGAAAGCGACAGCCGAAGAGCTCCTGGGCCTGGCCTTGGAAAAAGGTGGACCGGACAACATTACTCTTATTGTGTCGCGCTATGCATTTCCGAAACGGGAGTAACATGGATAAGGACGAACAAGAGATCAGGGAATTGGTGTCGACGTGGATGTCGGCTACCAGGGCCGGCGACAAAGAAAAAGTGCTTAGTTTGATGTCTGACGATGTCCTCTTTTTGATGGCGGGTCACGCGCCCATGAGGAAAGAGAATTTTGCTGCCAGTGCTGCGGAAGTGCCCAATCAATTCGATGGCACTAGTGAAATCAATGAGGTGAAAATTCTCGGAGATTGGGCTTACATTTGGACCACGTTAACCGTCATTGTAAATCCTCCGGGAGGGGGCCGACAGATTAAACGGGCTGGTAATACACTTTCGATTTTGCGCAAGGAGAGCGGTCGCTGGGTTCTGTACCGCGACGCGAATATGCTCGCTGAAGTTAAGGTGTGATTTAGTTCGTCCCGCGGCCGAGGTCTCCATGTCGAGCAGCAACTTTTGCGAGTTGTTCGCTCTTGAGATTACCTGATCCGTAATGCTCAACTCATCCAACCGTGTCCAACATCGTCGAATCTGCCAGAGAAAAAGACCGGTAACGAGTGCTAGCAGCAGAATTATCAAAATCTCAATTCATTACTATCAATTTCGCAACGCTTTTACTTTTCCACAATCGTAATCTTAGAATCGATCTTTCCGACGGGGACTGTCTGGGTTAAGCCGTCTGGCCACTTAATCTCAACCTTTTCGATCCGGCTGGCACTTCCTAACCCAAAATGGAGGACGCGATCATTTTGAGATGCGTAGCTGCCGCCGCTAACAACATCCTGGCGCTGCCGAATCTTATTCGCAGTTAAAAAGACGGTCGCTCCGGTGGCGTCCTTCGGACTCTTGCGACTAACATTTCCTACGAGTTGCACTTCGAGCCAGTGACCGGCTCCAGCTGTTACATTCTTCAGGATCGAGGGTTTGGAATCCATGTTATTGATAACCAGGTCCAATCTTCCATCTCCATCAAAATCAGCGTACGCCATGCCTCGTGAACACCATGCAGCAGCGAGCGCACTGCCGGGAGCGGCGCCCACGCGCGCGAATTTCCCGTTCCTCAAATTGCGAAAGAGCAAGGGTTGTTGAGCGTAGGTAGTGCCCCATGGCCTGCTATCGACGATCGGGTACACGTGTCCATTCGCGACCATTACGTCTTTCCAGCCATCATTATCAAAGTCAATAAAGAGCGTTCCCCAACCGAGGAAGGGAAGTGTTACTTCACCAAGTCCTGCCGTATATGTCACATCGGTAAAATTTCCATCGCCGTCGTTGTGATACAGCGTATTTGTATCGTCAGAAAAGTTTGTTATATGGAAATCGACTCGTCCATCGTTGTCGTAGTCACCGATTGCCAACCCCATTCCGGCCTGTTCGCGTCCATTTTCATTTAATGCGACGCCAGATTGATAGCTTGCGTCCTCGAAAGTGCCGTCGCCTTTGTTGAGGTAGAGCTGATTTGGTGTCGAATCGTTAACGACGATGAGGTCCAGCAGTTCGTCGTCATTGATGTGAACAAATGCCGACGAGAATCCATAGAAGCCGTCAGGATCGCTTACCCCGCTCTTGACGCTGACGTCTTCAAAGGTTCCGTCCGGCTTTTGATGAAAGAGTGTATCGCCTTCGCCTTTGATTCCGCGTGGTCCACACATCACCGGCACGCCGCGAAACTGACAAACATTGTCCATCCCACCCAGCGAGGTCGGCGGTAGTGTTTTCAGATCGATCTGCGCGTAACCGGGTACGAAAAGATCGAGGCGGCCATCTCCATCATAATCACCCCAACTTGCGCCGGTACTCCAACCTGTTCGAGCGACGTTCAACTTGGGTGCAACGTCAGTAAAGGTACCGTCGCCGTTGTTGTGATAGAGCCTGGAAACGCCGAAGTTACTGACAAACATGTCTGGTTTTCCGTCGTTGTCGTAATCACCAACGGCAACACCCATTCCCCAACGTTCGTTTGCCACTCCTGCTTTTTCTGTGACGTCTTCAAATTTCCAGTTACCAAGGTTGCGATAGAGGGCAGCTCTCGGTGGAGGTTCACCACCGGCAAGCGACTTGTAAGTAGCGCCATTCAAGAGGTAGATGTCAGGTCGACCGTCGGAGTCGTAATCGAGAATGGCCACACCGGCCGACGCAGTGTCGATGATGTATTGCTTATTGGTGGTACCTGATTGGTGTTTGAAATTCGTAAGTGCAGTCTGGTCAGTGACGTCTTCGAAGATGACGGGCGCCTTTGGATCAACTGCGCCTATGGTCAGTTTGGAATTGGAAACGACCGGATTATTACCGGTGGAAACTCCACTCTGCTGCGCGACAATTGGTGTCCCGAGCAGGAAGAGGCCCAATAGGCTAAACCAAACATGATGCTTGAAGCGGATCATATGATAATTGTGAATTGAGATTTGCTAGTTAATATTGCGTACCCAGTGACATGCGGCCAGCCAATACAGTACCCCGGATGACACACTCACTTTCTAGACTGTGATTCTGAGGATCGCTTTTGTTGAGTGTGGCATCCGGTCGCTGCGCTCGCGGTACTGTATTGATGGCCTGCCTCAAATTCGAATTTTTGTGTAAAGCATTGGTGTGTTGATTGGACGCACTTATCAATTATCAAAACTCAATTCCTAACTATCAAAATTCACTCGTCTGCAATCTGCCGCTTACTCTCATCAATCAACAGATTATTTCGTTCATACGACGGAGTCTCGACTGTACCCGGCTCCAGCGAAGGTGGGTAACGATGCGATTGGTAGCCGGGGTACGCTTCCGTTCGCAGATGGGCCAACATGTGATGTCCTCGTCTTACAGAGCGTTCATCTCTTAACGCCGTTATATCGATTGGCGCCACGACGATCCTTTCTCCTGGACCAGGTGATGCCTGGGCGAGAAGACGTCCGTCGAAATCGACCACCTGGCTTCCGCCGGGCCATGAGTAGGGTGGATAAAACTTTAGACTTGCACCTTGATTTGCAGCGACTACGAATGCGGTGTTTTCCATTGCGCGGGCGCGATTGATTACGGTCCACCAATCCATCGGTTCAGTGGCGCCCCAGGGATCCATGTACGCAGATACTCGCACCAGTACTTCCGCTCCATTAATTGCAAGTTGCCGGATGGCTTCGGGAAAGATCCAGTCGTAGCAGATTGCGCAACCGATGCGGCCAATTGGAGTATCAGCTACCGGAAAAAGTGGTTCGTCATAGTCAGGAAGATCATGTGGGCTGGTATGAACTTCGTAAGGAATCCAGGTATTAACTTTGCGATACTTATAAAGAATGCCGGTTGGGCCAATCAGGCAGGTTGTATTGAATACGTGTCCAGGCCATTTTGGATCCATCTCGAGCATCGATCCACTTTGAATATAGATGTCGTACTCGCGAGCTTTTTGCTCCAGGCGTTCGGTGTGTTCGTTCGGAATTCTGATGGCTAGTTTTTGATGAAGTTCGGCAGCAGTTGGAAACACGGGTGCCGCATGCCCGAATTCAGGGAAGACGACAAGCCGGACTGGTAAGAACGGGGCGGCGCCGGCAATTGCTGAGTCGATCATTGAAAGCATGCGATCAGTATTGCCTCGCATGCCCGTACGATCGACTGGATTAGCCATGTCCGTCTGACACGCTGCCGTCGAATACCTGATAATTTGGTTAGGTTTTTGATCCATTCTCTTAATAGGTCCTATAAGTCCTATAGGTCCTATCTCTCCCCCACCGGCCACTTTCCTATTTTCCCAGATCATACACCGCAGTCTTAGGGTGATAGATTTTCCAGTCGAACCAGTAGTCGTTCAGGATTGCAACCTTCTTCAGTTCTTTCCCTTGTAATTGCCCCGTGATCCCTTTACCGGCGAAATCCCATTCGGTGCCGGTCTCAGCATCTACCAGTACAAACTCCGGTGCGTCATTCTTACCAAAAAACTCCAATTTCCGGTCATCAACAACTCTCTCATAAGCGCGAACAGATTTTCGATCCTTGCCCACTATGATGACGATCGGAACGCCTCCGATATCATCTATTACCGGACTTTGTTTTACCAACAACTCCAACGGATACGCTTTGTCGCTGTTACCGATGGTGATCCCCACAATTTGCGTCCGCGGTGGCATCGATCGATCCAACTTATCGCCGATATTAACCGGGACCTTCGTCATTCGCTGGTCCCAATCAGAAGGGACATAATCTTTTACTGCGACTGAA
>Ga0068857_100004842_pt1 | contig 11410 bp, 6 predicted proteins | sample KBSCornC72_FD_66591 | JGI IMG/M metagenome (GOLD analysis project Ga0068857, IMG submission 66591) | Corn rhizosphere microbial communities from Kellogg Biological Station, Michigan, USA - KBS Corn C7-2 | ecosystem: Host-associated > Plants > Roots > Rhizosphere > Soil ...
GCCGATGTCCTTGCCGAGCGCCAGCTGGTCTTTCACCTTGGCGTAATAGGTGTTGTTGTCGTCGATGTCTTCGCGGTAGTCGACCGTGATGCCCGTCTTCTTCGTGAAGGCCTCGAGCGTCGGATGCTTGCTGGTCTTGTCGTCGACGTCCAGGTAGAGGGGCCAGTTCGCCCAGATCAGCTTCTTGTCGGTCGAGGAGATGTCGGTGGCCGGCGTCGGCTTGTTGCTGCCTGTGGGGGCGCACGCCGCCAGGGCGAGTGCCGCAGCACCGGCCGTCGCGCCGGCCAAGAGACCACGGCGGGTCATCTGTGCTCGGCGCGCTTCGATGACGAGCGAGCGGATCAGCGGATCTTCTGGCAGGGACCGGACCATCGAGGACTCCTTCGTGCGATCGCATTCAGCACCGCAGCTGTGGCAGGCGCCGTGGGTCGATCCTGACATATCGAGTGGCGCGAGGGAACGCTGGAAGGCGCAAAGGGCCCATGTTGAAACATAGATTTCACGAAATCAGCACCAGAACGCGGATTTTCGCTGCGGATTCCACGGTTCGGCGCGGCTACGCTGGCGGCATGAAGGTGGGCGTTCCGAGCGAGATCAAGAACAACGAATTCCGCGTGGCGATCACGCCGGCGGGGGTGCACGACCTCTCGTCGCACGGGCATTCGGTGACCGTGCAGAGCGGTGCGGGGTTGGGATCGTCCATCAGCGACGACGACTACCGGGCGGCGGGCGCCAGCATCGCCGCGACCGCGAAAGAGGTGTGGGACGGCGCCGAGCTGCTCCTCAAGGTCAAAGAGCCGATCGAGAGCGAGTACGCGCACTTCCGCGACGACCTGGTGCTCTTCACCTATTTGCACCTCGCGGCGGAGGCGGAGCTCACCGCGCACCTCGTCTCGAGCGGGATCACCGCGATCGCCTATGAGACGGTGCAACTGCCGTCCCGCGCGCTCCCCCTGCTGGCTCCGATGAGCGAGGTCGCCGGGCGGCTGGCACCGATCGTCGGCGCGAACGCGATGCTGCGCCCGAACGGCGGCCCCGGCCTGCTCGTACCGGGCGTGCCCGGCACGCATCCCGCCCACGTCGTGGTGCTCGGCGGCGGGGTCGCCGGCACCAACGCGATCAGCGTGAGCGTCGGCCTCGGCGCGCGCGTCACCGTGCTCGACACCAACATCCAGCGGCTGCGCGAGCTGGATGCCGACTACGCCGGCCGCATCCAGACGATCGCCTCGAACAGCTTCGAGATCGAGAAGGCCGTGCTCGACGCCGACCTCGTGATCGGCTCGGTGCTGGTCCCCGGTGCGAAGGCCCCCAAGCTCGTGACCAATGCCCTCGTCGCCAGGATGAAGCCGGGCAGCGTGCTCGTCGACATCGCGATCGACCAGGGCGGATGCTTCGAAGACAGTCACCCGACCACGCATGCCGATCCGACGTACACCGTGCACGAGTCGCTGTTCTACTGCGTGGCGAACATGCCGGGCGCGGTGGCGCACACCTCGACCTACGCGCTCACCAATGCCACCCTGCCCTACGTGCGCTCGATTGCGAACCTCGGATGGGCCGAGGCGCTGCGGGCTGATCCGGCTCTCGCGCTCGGGCTGAACGTGCACGGCGGCAAGGTCGTGAACGCGGCCGTCGCGGCGGCGCAGGGGCTCGACGCGGGAACGGTCGCGGCGGCGCTCGCCTAGCCCGGGGCGTAGCCCGTCGCCTCGGCCGGGGGCCGGGCTCGATCCGGCTCGAGCTCCAACAGCGCCCGGCGCACCACTCCCGCGTCGACCCACCAGCACTCTCCCGGGCGGCGGCCGAGCGGGGGCGGCGCGTCACGCGCCCGCGTGATCGCACGGAGCTCGGAGGGGCTGCATCCGATCACCGCGATGGGAAGCTCGCGCCTCGCGAGACTCAGAAGGGCCCATTCCGCCTGCCAGGCATCCGGATCGCCGATGAGCACCACGGGCGCCCCACCCCGCGAGACGCGCAGTTCCTCGTCCGCGGGCGCGGGCTCTTCGCCGAGGACGATCACCCGCCCGGCGGCGCCCAACGCCGGCACGAGGTCGCCGGGGCGCGGGCAGACGATGGCGAGCGAGCGGCCGTCGCGCGGTCGAAGCCGCGGCAAGGCGACCAGCTCGGCCGCCGGCAGCTGGGCCGAACCGATCGCCACCTGGACCGTCGCGCCTCGCCCTCGACTGCCGGTCCAGGTCCCCGCGCCCGCGGGCAGCCGGGGATCGAACAGCGAGCCGTCGCCGCCCGCCAGCACGTGCTCGTCCCGATTGGGCTGACGCAGCAGCAGCCGCGCGTCGAAGAGTCCGGCGAGGCTCTGAAGGGCTCCGGTCAGGCGTTGCGCGGTGATGACCAGGCTCAGTCGGCGCGCGCCCCTGACGAACCGGGTCAGCAGCTCGATCAGTTCGTGCCGGGCATCGGGATCCATCCGCCCCACGACCAGGTCCACGTCGTCGAACAGCACGACCGCCGGGCGCGGCCGCGGATGCTCCAGCAGTTCGGTCAGCAGCGAGGATGCCTCCGCCGGGTCGTCGGGCACCACGACCCGTGACATGCCCGTCTGCGCGGCGCCCTCCGCCAAGGTGCGCAGGACCGTGGTGCGACCCGAGCGAGCGGCACCGAGGACGAGCAGGTGGCCATCCGTGCCCGGGTCGTGCCGGGCGACCGGCTGCCGCTGCTCGGCCGGGAGGTCGACGCGTCCGAACGGGATGCCGGGCTCCCGGTCGCCCATCGCATCGCCCATCGCATCGCCCATCGCATCGTCCGGCAGCTCGTCCAGCAGCTCGTCCAACCCGATCAGCTCGGGCAGCGGATCGCACCACATACCGTCGGCGGCGCGATCCCCATCACCGCATACCGCGTCGGCATCGGCGGGCTCGGCGATCGCCAGCTGCACCTCGCGCACCTCGCCGGTGCCGTCGGCGATCAGAGCGCGGCCGCGCGCGGTGGGAGCCAGCCGGGTCGCAGCATCCGTCCCTAGCATCGCCAGGCTGTCGCCGCGATCGGTGACCCGCAACGAGATCCTGAGCATGACGTTGGCCAGCACCGCGTCGCGCACGACGCCGGACGGGCGTTGGGTGCACAGGATGAGGTGGAGCCCGAGCGATCGGCCGCGTCCGGCGATGTCGGCGAACAGCTCGTGCAGCTCGGGCTGGCCGGAGACCACGGCGGCGAACTCGTCGACGACGATCACGAGGCGGGCGAGGCGCGCGCCCGACGTGCCCGTCGGTGTGCGCGCCTCGAGCTCGTCGATCGACCGTGCCCCGCACTCGAACAGGATCCGCTCGCGCCGCAGCAGCTCTGCCCGCAGGCTGTCGATCGCGCGCGCACTCCGGCGCGCGTCGAGGTCGCTGACCGTCCCGAGCACATGGGGCAAGCCGGCGAGGGGGGCGAACGCGGCACCGCCCTTGAAGTCGACGAGCAGGAAGGTCACGGCACTCGGCGGATGCCGCGTCGCCATCGCGACCACCCAACTCACCAGTAGCTCACTCTTGCCGGCACCCGTCGTGCCGGCGAACACCGCGTGCGGGCCATCGCGGACCAGATCGAGTTCGACGACGCCCCCCGCATCGCGTCCGACAGGCGCGCGCAGGCGCGAGGCGCCCGCCACGGTCCCGGCCCGCGGCACCCCCGAGGCTGCGAGCACCTCCGACAGACGGACGGACTCCGGCACCTCGCGCTGAGACGCGCGCATCCCCCGGTCGCTCGCGACGGCCGAGAGGGCCATCGCCGCGTCGGCTGCCCGCGCAGCTCCGAGCAGCTCGAATCGCGCATGCGGCGCGACGCCGTCGTCCGGTGGCGAGAGGTCGACGATCAGGCCGAGGCCCGGCGGCAGGTCCGACCGCCGGGCCGCGCACGCCACGACGACCTCCCTGGCGCGGCTCATGAAGCGGTATGCGGTGCAGCCCTCGCCCATCGCATCGCCCGGCGCGTCGACCGAGGCCTCGATCGTCGCCGAGTGCGGCAACTCGCCCACCCACGCCTCGTCGACCGCCGAGGGGGCGGCGACGGCGATCCGGGTCGTGCCCGGCGAGCAGCTCGCCGCGAGCTGCACGGCGACGGACCTGGCGAGCGCTCGCGCCGCCGGCGCGGTGCCGACGATGCCGATCCCGTCGCGGGCGTCGGCGACCCAGGGAGCATCGCGAAGCGCGCCCGCCGCCTCCATCAGCTCATCGAACTCAGCCCGCACCACGCTCGGCAGATCGTCATCCAGTTCGTGCGATCCCGCTCCACCGTCGACGATCACCGGGGACTTGCGCCGAGTTCGGCCGAGAAGCACCGGAAGCGGCGCGGCATCCTCGGCATCGTGACCCGGGTCGGCGCCCATCCACCTCGCGGCGAGAGCGTTCGGTTCGCAGAGCTCGGCGAGCGGGGGTGCCAAGCGGGCCAGGCGCCTGCGCTCCTGCTCCTGCAGCTCGAGCACGCGCTGCCGCATCCGCCCGAGCGCGGCGACGGCCCGGCCGGCCTCGCGCCGCGCCGTGCGTCTGCGCTGCCGCCTGCCGTCCAGCAGGCCACCCACGGCGACCACCGGCCCGAGGGCCGCGAAGAGCAGCGAGTAGACCGACCCGGTGACCGCCCAGATCCCGATCGAGACCAGAACGGGTGCTGCGGTCGCCACGAACGGGAACGGGGTGCGCGGTGGCGGCGGCGCCAGTGGCGGCAGCGTCAGGCGCTCGGGAGGGGCATCCGGGATCACGAGACGATCGTGAGCGCGGACCGCCATCCGACGATGCGCCGGCCGGTATCAGGTGGACAAGCCGCCCGAACCCCGTCGCGGAAGGACGGACCTCAACTCACGACGAAGAACTGCTCGCCGACATCCACCCGGGTGCCGCGCGCGATGAAGTACCGCCTGCCCGCATCGCAGCGACGCGGCTCCGCGTCGGGCTGACGGATGACCGAGCCGTTCGTCGAGTAGCGGTCGCTGACCCAGAATCGTCCGGCTTCCTGTCCGAACTCCAGGTGGGTCTTCGACACGGACTTGCCCGCGTCGAAGATCGGCACCAGCTGATCCACGTATTCTCCGGGCTGCATCGAGGGATTCCGCCCGATCAACCCCGAACCCGCGACCGTCACGCTCTCGCCGGTGCTGAACTGGAGAACGTAGCGTGTGCCCGATCCGGAATCCGCAACCAGACGGGTCGCCTCGAGGTCCTCACGCAGCGGCTGCTCGGCGCCCCAGGGGAAGGGATCGGGAATGGGCCGTGACCGGGGCGTCCCCTGCGCCCGCGGTGCGACCGGCTGTTCGGAGAACGGAAGCGGATCGTCGAAGTCGAGATCCGGGTCGGCCGGCCCCTCGGCACCGACGACGGGGGCCGACTCGACGACGAGGCTGTCGATCGCGGGCTCGTCGGCGGCCGGGTCCGCGGAGTCGTCCGGCTCTTGATCGAAGGCGTCCCCGTCATCGAGGGCGTCGGTCAGTCGCTCGACCTCCGTCGTGGCGTCGGCGTCGTGCACGACCGATCCGCTCGACGGAGCGTCCGGGTCGGCCGGGAATTCACCGAGGGTGATCAGGTTGATGCCCGAAGGGGGCGTCACGGTGCGCACCACGAAGCCGCACTCGCCGCAGAACACATCGCCCCGCGCCATCGGTTCGCCACACTGCGGGCAATGGGCGGCCTCGGCCGCCTCGTCGTGATCGAGCGGTGTCCCGTCCGGCAGGTCGCGGTCGTCGTCGTCGGGCTGCGACGTCTCCCCCGGCGAGCTGAAGGCCAGATCGGCGATCGAGAAGCCCGCGGCCGGGCGGGCGGCATCGTCCGCATCCGCCACGACCACCTCGGCCGCGCCGGTCGGCGATCCGCCGGCATTGCGCACCGAACGCGCTGCGGGCACGATCACCGAGGTGCCGGTGGCCGGTTCCTCCGGGGCGGCGGTGACCGGCTGCCCGCACTCGCCGCAGAACAGTGCGCCGGTGGGCAGCGCCGTCCCGCAGTAGCGACAGGTCATGCGGCACCCCCCTTGCGTCCGGTGCGCCGGAGCAGACCTCGAACACTATAGCCACCGAGCGAGCGGAGCGAGACGAGGGCCAGCAGCCGCTGACGGCGGTTCAGGCCGTTGTCGAGCGAGGCGCGCAACTCGCCGACCGCATCCCACACCCGGTCGGCGTCGGCGGGATCGGCCTCACCCGGGGCGAACACGGCCCGATCGGCGACCGCTGCAAGGACCCGCGACGGGAGCGTGCCCACGACGCCCGCCACCTCGGATCGCGTGGCAGCAGGCGGCGGCTGGTAGCCGTGATCGACGACCGCATCCGCGAATTCGTCCCAGCCACCCCGGATGCGCTGCAGCGCGGACCCCGCACGCCGACGAATGCCCCGACGTCGGAGCTTCGCCGCGATGATCAGCAAGAACGGCGCGGCCAGGATCAACACGATGAGCAGGACGATCCCGCCCACCCGCAGCACCTGGAGCAGGACCACCAGCGCCGGGTCCAGCGCATCCGGTTCGTTCTGGGTGGTATCGGGCGTGGTCTGGCTCTGCTTCGGATCGACCTTGTCCGCGGGCGGCGGCACGACGGACTGCGGACGCGCGATCTTGGTCGGATCCTGCGGCTGCTCCGCGGGGATCGGGCGCTCGGGCGGATTCGGATCGATCGCCACCCAGCCGTACTGCGCGGTGTCGACCTCGATCCAGGCCGAGACGTCGGCGCCGGTCACGTCGAGGGTGCTGGCCGACCCCTGCGGCGCGAAGCCGAAGACCACTCGGGCAGGGAATCCGAGCTGGCGGGCCATCAGCGCGGCGGCGACCGAATACTGCTCCGCATCGCCGATCATGCGCGGGTCGGTGAAGAGCTCGGTGATCCGGTCGGCGGCGTGCCCGGAGCGGCTCGCCGGCTGGGTCGGGTCCAGCCCGTGGCTGATGTAGCCCTCCTTCTTCAGCCCGTCGAGCATGGCGACCAGCCGGTCGCCCGGGGCGTCCTTGCCGCTGACATAGCTGTCGAGGTGCTGCGCCAGATCATCCGGGATCACGCCGATCGGGGGCACCGTCGCGGCACCCGGAGTCGCCGCGGCCAACTGGCTCGAGGTGGGCTCCTCGGGCAGCACGGCGCGCAGGGTGTAGCGGTCTCCCGCATGGAGGCCGCCGAGGACCGCGGCCGTGCCGCTCGTGTTGTTGTAGAAGAACGCGTCGCTCAGGTGGGCGGCGTCGGATCCGCTGAAGGCGATCGACTCGAAGCGTCCGACGGTGGGCAGCCAGACGCCCGTGTAGCCGGCGACCTGCACCGTCAGGTTCAGCGGGGTCCCGTTCGTCGACGACTGGTCGACCGACGAGGGGATCCGCACGAACGTCCCGGACGCGCTGTCCACCGCCGAACTGCCGACCGCGTAGACCACGCCGTCGTAGCTGTCGAGGGTGGCGATGCGGATGCGCGCCCCATCCGGCAGCCCCGTGATGCGGAATTGGACCTGCCCGGTCTCGTCGTCGCGCAGATAGCGGCGGAACCCGGCCAGCGGGCTCGGGTAGTTGCGCGGGTCGAATGGCTGGGCGATGGCGTCGCGCAGCACGTGCCGATCGGTCGCCGACGGAAGCGCGCTGCTGGCCGCGATGGACGCGCCGCCGGCGATCAGCAGGATGACGCCCCCGGCGACGATCCCCCGGACCCCCAGCCCGGTGTCACCTGCGGTCGCGAGGGGCCGCCCCTCGGCATCGGGCGTGGACTGCGCCAACCGCCGGATCGACTCCCGGCGCCGCCGCCACCTTCGCCACACCAGCGTCAGCAGCGTCACGCCCAGCAGGGCCAGCGCGAGCCATTCGGGAGTGCCGATGCGCTCCGGCCCGAAGACGATCCCCACCAGGAACAGGATGATGGGCGGAATGACCGCGAGCTCGCCCCAACGGGCGCGCAGCGCCACACTGATCGACACGATCGTCACCGTGAGCACGAGCAGCAGGGCCGGCACCAGGAGCGCTTGATACGCGCCGACCGGCAGGGTGATGGTGAGCAGCTGCTTCCAACCCAGGGCGATGCCCGAGACCAGATCGAGCAGCCCCTGCACGCTCGGCAGGACACCCGAGATGGCCTCGTCCGGCACGGCGAGCGGCACGCCGACCGCGAGGAAAGCGGCGAATCCGGTGACGATCAGCACCCAGGAGCGCCAGTGGAACCGCGCTCCGACCCCCGCGATGACGGTGCCGAGCAGCACGGCGACGCCGACCAGCACGGGGTAGCGCCCCGTCTGGTAGATCGGCCAGAGCGACACGGCCGCGATCCCGATCGTCAGCCAGCACAGCAGCACGGCGAGGATCACGAAGCCTCCGGAGCGGGATCCGCGCACCCGCGCTGGAGGCGTCCGTGGGGCGGGACGCGGCCCCTGATCCTGGCCAGCGGGCGTGGTGGGACGGGGCGCGACCTTGAGGGTGTCCTCGATGCCGCTCATGCGACCGCGGCCGTCCTGGCGAGGGCGATCCGCAGATCGTCGAGATAGCCGATGGTGAGCACGCTGAGGCCGGCGACGCGCTTGAAGCCGGGCACGGCATCCGGGTCGCAGACGATCGCGACGACCGCGACATCGAGCGGGAAGCTTCCGGATGCGGCCCGCAGCTCGGCGGGTGTCGGCACCGAACCGCAGATCAGGAAGGCCACCGAGATGCCGACCACCTCGTCGGCGCTCACCCTGGCGACGTCGCGGATGCCGAGGGCCGAGGTCTCCAGGTCGATGACGGCGAGGTCGTCGAGCAGCCGCGAGGGCAGGTGCGTCGCGAGCGCGCGCACGGCGTAGTTCTTGCGCTTGGCGAACTCGGGAGTGACCGAGCTGACCACCACCGAGACGGTGCGGCCGTCACGGATCGCCCGGACACCGAGACTGCCCGCCGCGCTGACGGCGAGTTCGAACTCCTCGTCGGTGGCGTAGTCGGCCATGGCCAGGCTCAGCGCGACGACGAGGTGGCTGCGCCGGGTCTGCTCGAACTGCCGCACCATGTAGCGGCCGGTCTTGGCGGTGGACTTCCAGTGGATGTAGCGGCGCTCGTCGCCCGTCTGGTACTCGCGGAGCGCGTGGAAGGCCACATCGCTCGACGTGAGATCGCGCGTGGGCGTGCCCTCCAGGTCACGGATGAGGCCCGTGCTGGTCGACGGCACCCCGATGGTCCGCGGATGCACGACGAGCTCGACCGTGTCCGTCCAGATCAGCTCGCGCCGCACCAGGCCGATCGGGTCCGCCCGCACGGTGCGCACCGGGCCGACCATGACGACTCCGCGGCGCACCGTCGGGATCGCGAACTCCTGGCTGTACTCGGCGCCCTTGCGCAGGCTCGGCATGGCGAGCTCGGCGAGGCCGTGCCCGACCGGGATCTCGACCTTCACCCCCAGCACGCGCCGCGATGAGGGGTTGTCGACCGTCACGATGCCCCGAGCCGGCTCACCCACGACCACCCGGCGGTGGGCGAGGCCGAGCTCGACGTGGAATGGCGAGCGTCCGACCAGGTACAGGACAGCGATCAGCGCGAGCACGAGCCCCGCCCACGCGACCAGCACCAGCTCGGTCCACCCCAGCAGGTAGCCGGTGAGGAACGACAGGGGGATCACGCCGAGCATGACCCATCCGAGCGGCGTCACCACGGCGGCGATGCGGGCGCCGATCCGACCCGCTGCCGCCCCGAACAGCGCGGCGATGCGCACGATGTTGATGACCGCGTCAGCCAGAACGCCCTCTCGGGCGCCGACGATGCGCGTCCGGGTGTTGCTCAGCCCTGCCGCGCCCGTCTGCGTGAGGACGTCGGAATGCGCGGTCGCCGCCGCCTTCGACGCCGCACCGCGCTTACCGGCACGCGGAGTGCTCACACGGCTTGCCGATCGCTCGGGGGCGCGGTCTCGAGCAGCAGCTGGCCGATCACGCTCGACGGTGTGACCCCGTCGAACTCGGCTTCCGGGTCGAGCACCAGGCGGTGCGAGAGCACCGGCTCCGCCAGCGACTTGACGTCGTCCGGCACGACGTAGTGACGGCCGGATGCGGCCGCGAGCGTCTTCGCGGCCCGCACGAGCGCCAGTGCGCCGCGGACGCTCACGCCCAGACGCACCTCGGTGGCTCCGCGGGTGGACTCCACGAGCCGCGACACGTAGTCGTTCACACTCGGATCGACGTGCACGGTGCGCGCCAGCTGCGCCATCTCGAGCACGGCGTCGGCCGTGACGATCGGCGGGACCGTCGTCTCGTGCGCCTTGACACCCGCGCCCTCGAGGATGCGCAGCGTCGACGCGTGGTCCGGATACCCGATGGAGGCCTTGAGCAGGAAGCGGTCGAGCTGCGCCTCGGGCAGCCGGTAGGTCCCGGCCTGCTCGATCGGGTTCTGGGTGGCGATCACCATGAAGGGGGCTTCGACCGGGTGCGTCTCGCCGTCGACGGTGACCTGCCCCTCCTCCATCACCTCGAGGAGCGCCGCCTGGGTCTTCGGGCTGGCCCGGTTGATCTCGTCGGCGAGCACGATGTTGGCGAAGACCGGACCGGTGTGGAAGTCGAATTCCCCGCTGCGCTGGTCGTACACGCTCACCCCGGTGATGTCGCCGGGCAGCAGGTCGGGGGTGAACTGGATGCGGTTGCTGGTGCCCGACACGCTCTGGCCGATCGCGCGCGCCAGCGAGGTCTTGCCCGTGCCCGGGAAGTCCTCGAGCAGCAGGTGGCCCTCGCTGAACAGCGCGACGAATCCGAGTCGCACCACGAAGGTCTTGCCGAGCAGCACCTGCTCGACATTGGCGACCAGACGGCCGAAGGTCTCCTGGAAGGCGGATGCCTGTTCCGGGGTCATGGTCATCGTGGAGAGGTCCTCTCGATTGCGGGTCGTCACTGCTGGTAATCCGTCCATGAGTAACTTCGCACAAAGCCGCCCGCGACCCCGTCAGCCTGGATGCGGAATTGCAGATCGCCCTTGGAGGGCACCCCGGTCACGTGGCAGGTTCCACCGTCGCCGAATGCGATGTCCGTCCACGTGTTGCCTCGGTCGCAGGAGTACTGCATCGAGTCGTAGTTGCCGGTCGGCGAGGAGCCCCAGGTCCAGTCGCCCGAGATCGGCGAGGTCTGCGTCGCCGTCAAGGCACCGGGAACGCTGTTGTTGACCGGGGTGCCGAGCGTGAACGGTGCCGACCAGTTGTCGCTGCAGAGCGTGCCCTCCGGGTAGGTCTTGCAGGCCTTGATCGCCACGCTCACCACGTTGCCGTACTGCGAGCCGTCGTTCGTCAACAGCAGCTTGCCATCGACCAGCTTGTTGGGGCCGTGCACCGACCCCTCCGCACCGCTCGTGTACTCATACAGGATCGCGTCGGCGTCGGTGGAGCCCGAGCCGATGGTGAAGCCGTCGACCCGGTAGTCCCAGGTGCCGTCGCCGCTCGACAGCGGTCCGGAGGTGGAGATGTCGGTCACCGTGCCGGGCGTGGCACGCGGCGTCACCTGCACCTGCGGCGAGGCCGTGCAGCCCTGGCCGTTGT
>Ga0068857_100004846_pt1 | contig 11407 bp, 7 predicted proteins | sample KBSCornC72_FD_66591 | JGI IMG/M metagenome (GOLD analysis project Ga0068857, IMG submission 66591) | Corn rhizosphere microbial communities from Kellogg Biological Station, Michigan, USA - KBS Corn C7-2 | ecosystem: Host-associated > Plants > Roots > Rhizosphere > Soil ...
GCCTTCGTGCTGGGCGCCGAGGGCGACGGCATGCGCCAGCTGACGCGCAAGACCTGCGACCAGCTGGTGCGCATCCCGATGGCCGGCGCGGTCGAGAGCCTGAACGTATCGGTCGCCTCGGCCGTCTGCCTGTACGAGGCGCTGCGCCAGCGCGCCAAGGCCGCGGTCTGACGATTCCTCGCGCCGCTTGACCCCGTTCGCGCGGGGCGTCCGTTCAACCCCCATCGCCACTTCGACGACGGGAGACGAGATGCATCGCGCAAGAGGGATCGTGTTCGCGGGCCTGTGGCTCGCGGTGAGCCAGGGGTTCGGCCAGGCCTCGGCGCCGCCCAGGCCGGAGCCGGCGCTGGTGCAGGTCGCGCCCGGGCAGCAGGCCATCCGGCTGGCGCACGCCGGCGTCGACGTGTTCGTCGAGGGTAGCCTTGCCCATACGGTCATCGACCTGACGCTGGCCAACCCGAACGCCCGCGTCCTGGAGGGCGAGCTGCAGTTCCCGCTGCACGCCGGCCAGACCGTCACCGGCTTCGCGCTGGACATGGCCGACGGCAGCATGCGCGCCGCCGTGCCGGTGCCCAAGGCGCGCGGCCGCGAGGTGTTCGAGGCCGTCGTGCGGCGCGGGGTCGACCCGGCCCTGCTCGAACAGACCACCGGCGAGAACTTCCGCCTGCGCGTCTATCCGCTGCGCCCGGGCGGGACGCGCCACGTGCGCATCGCGCTCACCGAATGGCTGACGCCCACCGCGCAGCAGTGCCTGCGGCTGGGCCTGCCGCTGGACTTCGCCGGCAGCGCCGCCGGCGAGTTGGACCTGCACGTGCGCCTGCACGCGACGGCGTCTTCCCAGGTGACGCTGGGTGCCGGCCTCGATGGCGCCAGCGTCGCGATGCAGGGGCTCGACACCGACATCAGCCTGCATCGCAGCGCATTCCACCCGGCCGGCGCTGATCGCCGCGGCCTCGACCTGTCCTGGCCCGCGGCGCGCGGCGATTCGCTGCTGCGCGAGCGAGCCGAAGGCCAGGCGTTCTTCCATGCCGAGCTGCAGGTGCCCGACCAGCCGGCGCCGCGCGCGAAGCCCGGCGAGCTCACGCTGATCTGGGACGCGTCGGGCTCCGGCGCGCGACGCGACCACGAGGCCGAGCTGCGCCTGCTCGCCGCGCTGTTCGCCTGGCAGCCCGAGGCCAAGGTGCGGCTGCGCATCGTGCGCGACGCCGCGGAGCCGGATCGCCTGTTCGATGTCCGCCACGGCGACTGGCAGGCCTTGCGCGACACGTTGCGCCAAGTGGCCTACGACGGCGCGAGCAACGCGTCGCTGTGGACGGCGCCGTCCCGCCGCTCGCCGGCCACGGCCCTGGCGCTGCTGTTCTCCGACGGCCTGGGCAACTGGGGCGACCCCGTGCCGCAGCCCCCCGGCGCGACACCGGCCTATGCCGTCCAGGCGGGGGCGGGCGGCTCCGCCGTCTTCCTGCGGCAGTGGGCCGAGGCGCGGGGCGGCCGCTTGCTCGATCTCGCCGCGCTGTCGGCCGACGACGCCCTGCGCCTGATCCGGCAGCGCGGGACGCGGCTCGTGCGCATCGACGGGGAGGGCTTCGAGCAGGCCGCCGTCGCATCGTGGCGGCCGGACGCGGGCCGCCTCGTGGTGGCGGGGCGCTTCACCGCCGCGACGGCGGCGCTGGACCTGGTGCTGGAGTCCGGCGACGGCCGGACGCTGCACAAGACCGTCGTCCTGCCCGCTCCGAAGCGCGACGAGGACGTGCCGGCCGGCTTCGTCGCGCAACGCTGGGCGCGCCTGCGTGTCGACGAGCTCATGGCGCAGCCGCAGCTGCATCGCACCGAGATCGCCGCGCTCGGCAGACGCTACGGCATCGTGACGCCCGAGACCTCGCTGATCGTGCTCGAGACGCTGGAGGACTACCGGCGCTACGAACTGCAACCGCCGCCCGGCCCGCTGCGCGACGCATACGACGCTGCCGCGCGCAGCGCCGCCGCGGGCAAGGCGGCGCAGTCCGCGCGCCACCTGGAGTCGCTGGTGCAGCGCTGGCGCGAGGTGCAGGCCTGGTGGGACAAGGACTTCCCGAAGGACAGGGCGGCGCCGCAACTGATCGCGCCGGCGAAGGCGGTCGGCGCGGCGCTCCCCGAAGCGGCCCAGGCCGTCGACGCACCGGGGATGGCGGCAGCGTCGATGCCGAGTCCCATCGCGACCCACGCCGCGCCCCGGGCCGCGCCTGCTCCGGCGCCGATGCTGGACGCGGCCGAGGCGCCGCGCGAGCGCCAGGCGTTGCGGGCGGTGGAGTCCCGGGCCGTCCCGGGCGGCCGCGACGCCGTCTCCGAGCTGAAGAAGGCCGATGCCAAGGCGGCGGCGTCGTCGACGATCCACATCGCCGTCCAGGCCTGGTCGCCCGACGCGGCGAGCATGCGCCGGCTGGCGGACGCGGCCGCGGACGCGCGCTACGCGGTCTACCTCGACCAGCGTCTCGAAGCGTCGGCCAGCCCGGCGTTCTACCTCGACGCCGCCCAGGTGTTCGCCTCGCACGGCCAGCGCGGGCTGGCGTTGCGCGTGCTGTCCAACCTCGCCGAACTCCAGCTGGAAGATCGCGGCCTGCTGCGCGTGCTGGCCTACCGGCTGCAGGAGATGGGCGAAGCGGCCCGGGCGATCCGCGTGCTGCAGCGCGTGGCCGAACTCGCGCCCGACGAGCCGCAGTCCTGGCGCGACCTGGGCCAGGCGCAGGCCGCGGCCGGCGCCTGGCAGCCCGCGATCGACGCGCTGTGGACTGCGGCGTCGGGTACCTGGGACGGGCGCTTCGGCGACATCGACGTCATCGCGCTCGGCGAACTGGACGCGATCGCGGCGACGCATCCGGTCGACCTGGCCGCGGTCGATCCGCGCCTGCGCCGCAACCTGCCGCTGGACGTGCGCGTCGCGCTCGCCTGGGACACCGACGACACCGACATCGACCTGTGGGTGAAGGACCCGAGCGGCGAGTGGGTGAGCTACCAGCAGCCGCTGAGCCGGCAGGGCGGTCGCATCACGCGCGACGTCACCAACGGCTACGGACCGGAGGTGTTCTCGCTGAAGAAGGCGATCCCGGGCGTGTATGAGGTGCGTGCCAGGTACTTCGGCTCGCACCGCCAGGTGCTGGGCAACGGCACCAGCGTGATGATGCGGCTGACCACCTGCTTCGGCACGCCGGGCGAGAAGCACCGCGACGTGATCCTGCGGCTGGAGGAGGCCAGGGACGAGGTGCTCGTGGGCACGTTCGAGATCAGGTGAGCAGCCCACCGACCAGCCCGCCCGCGGCGATGAGCCACAGCGGGCTGATCTTCCAGCGCACGCAGACGACCACCGTCACGACCATCGCCGCGAGCAGCCAGGGATCGCCATAGGCCGGCTTGCCGAGCAGGTAGCCCGAGGACAGCACGAGGCCGACGGTCAGCGGCGCCAGGCCCGTGACGAAGGCCTGCACGCCGCGCGTGTGGCGCCGCGCCTCGCCCCAGCGTGCGGCCGCCAGCGTCAGCGTGGTGGACGGCAGGAGGATGCCCAGCATCGTGACCAGCATGCCGAACGCGCCGCCGATGCCCCAGCCCAGCACCGCGACGAACAGCAGGTTCGGGCCGGGCGCCGCCTGCGCGATCGCCACCATCGCGCTGAACTGCTCGTTGCTGAGCCAATGGTGCTGGTCGACGAGGTAGCGGTGCATTTCCGGCACGGTGCTGATCGCGCCGCCGATGGACAGCAGCGACAGCAGCAGGAATTGCGCGAACACGCCGCTCCAGTCGCTGCCCGCCGGTGACGAGACGACGGCCGGCGTCATGGCTTCAGCCGGCGCCAGGCCAGCGTGAACGCGATGGCGCCCAGCCCGCCCAGCATCCACGCCAGCGGCACGCGCAACAGCGCGATGCACGCGAACATGAGGGCCACGAAGCCGAAGGCCGGCACGGGTCCCAGCACGTTGCGGCGCAGGGCAGGCAACAGCTTGATGCCGGTGGCCATGATCAGGCCCGCCGCGACGGCGCCCATGCCGCGCAGCACGCCGGCCACCACCGGATGCTGTGCATAGTGCGCGTACGCCACCGCCAGGGCCAGGACCACGCCCAGCGGCGCCAGCAGCATGCCGCCGAGCGCCGCCAGGCCACCGCGCCAGCCGAAGGCGCGGTCGCCGAACATCAGCGACAGGTTGACGACGTTGGGGCCGGGCAGCACCTGAGCGACAGCCAGCAGCTCGAGGAACTGCTCGCGCGTCAACCAGCGTTCGCGTTCCACCAGCTCGTGCTGCACGATCGGCAGCACGCCTCCGAACCCCTTGAGCGCCAGGCGCGTGAAGACCCGGAAGATCTCGCCGGGCGAGCCCGGCTGCCGCGGCGAGTCGTCGTCGAGCACCGAATGCGGTCCGTGCCCCTCGATCGCCTCGGCCGCAGCGTCCGGCAGGATGCCCGGTGTCTCGTCCGACGCGGGCAGGGCCGCGGCATCGGGCGCGAGGGGCGTGGCGGGCATGGGCATGGTGTCGTGAGCGATTGCCCGCAGCGTACTCCCTCGCGGCGTCTGAGGAAAGTCCTATGTCTTATATAAGATTTTGGTTGTCGGGATTGGCGCAGGCGTAGCGGCGGCGCTTCGGCCCTTCTCGGTGTCCTCGATGGGACGAGCCCGAGGGATGTCGCGGCGAAGTCCTCCGCGGCTCGGCTCGAGCTGGAGAACGCGTGACTTGCGCCAAGGCCGTGCAAGGAGGGCGGCATCACGGCATCGGCAGCCCCGCGGTTCGACGATCGCACCTCTTGCCTTGCCGGACGAACGTACGCTGACGTACAGACGCCCGCCGACATGGCAGGCAGCCTCCACCAATGAGCCTGACTCGCGCCGCTCCCCTGGAAACGCCCCTCGCTGAAGAGCTTTCGACGGAATTGCTGGACCGCATCGACGCCTACTGGCGCGCCGCCAACTATCTGTCCGTCGGGCAGATCTACCTGTGCGACAACCCGTTGCTGAAGCGGCCGCTGGCCCCCGGCGACATCAAGCCCGTGCTGCTGGGCCACTGGGGCACGACGCCGGGCCAGAACTTCATCTACGTCCACCTGAACCGGATCATCGTCCAGTACGACCTCGACATGATCTACGTCTGTGGCCCGGGGCATGGCGGCCCCGCGGTCGTGGCGAACTCGTACCTCGAAGGCACCTACAGCGAGGTCTACCCCGGGATCAGTCGTGACGAGGCCGGCATGCAGAAGCTCTTTCTGCAGTTCTCCTTTCCGGGCGGCATTCCGAGCCACGCGTCGCCGGAGTGCCCTGGCTCGATCCACGAGGGTGGCGAGCTGGGCTACTCGCTCAGCCATGCGTTCGGCGCGGTGTTCGACAACCCGGGTCTCATCGCGGCCTGCGTCATCGGAGACGGCGAGGCGGAAACTGGCCCGCTGGCCACGGCGTGGCATTCGAACAAGTTCCTCAACCCCGCGAGCGATGGTGCCGTGCTGCCGATCCTCCACCTGAACGGATACAAGATCTCGAACCCGACCGTGCTAGCCCGCATTCCGAGGGAGGAACTCGAGCAGCTCCTGAGGGGCTACGGCTGGACACCGATCTTCGTCGAGGGCGACGATCCCCGCCGCATGCACATGGCGATGGCGGCGGCGCTCGACGCGGCGGTTGTCCAGATCCTGACTCATCAATCTGCGGCCAGGCAGCGTGGGGCCACCTCCAGGCCGCGCTGGCCGATGATCGTCCTGGTGTCGCCCAAGGGCTGGACAGGCCCGCAGGTCGTCGACGGACTGAAGGTGGAGGGCAGCTTCCGGTCCCACCAGGTGCCGATCCCGGATCCGGGGCGATCTCCCGCGCGCCTGCGGCTCGTGGAGGATTGGCTGTCGAGCTATCGGCCAGGTGAGCTGTTCGACTTCCGCGGCCGATTGATCGAGTCGCTGGCCCGGCTTGCGCCGGTCGGAGCGCGCCGCATGGGCTCGAATCCGCATGCGAACGGCGGCAAGCTGCTTCGCGATCTGCGGCTTCCACTATTCCGGAGCTACGCCTTCGCCGTGCCCGCCCCGGGAGTGGCGGGTCCGGGAGATACGCGCGTCCTCGCCGCCTTTCTTCGCGACGTCGTGCGGCTCAACGAGCCGAATCGCAACTTCCGCCTCTTCGGGCCGGACGAGACCTTGTCGAACGGCCTCGGCAGCGTGTTCGAGGTCACCGCCCGGCAGTGGGATGCCCAGGTACTGCCCGAAGACGAATGGCTGGCGCCTGCAGGCCGTGTCGTGGAAATGCTCAGCGAGCATCAGTGCGAGGGCTGGCTCGAAGGCTATCTGCTGACGGGCCGGCACGGCCTGCTCAATTGCTACGAGGCCTTCATCCACATCGTCGACTCGATGTTCAACCAGCATGCCAAGTGGCTGAAGGTCTGCCGAGGACTCGCATGGAGACGCAGCATCGCGTCGCTCAACATCCTCCTCACGTCGCACGTCTGGCGCCAGGACCACAACGGCTTCACCCATCAGGATCCCGGATTCATCGACCACGTCGTCAACAAGAAGGCGGAGATCGTGCGCGTCTACCTGCCGCCCGACGCGAATTGCCTCTTGTCGGTCATGGATCACTGCCTGCGCAGCCGCGACTACGTGAACGTGGTCGTGGCCGGCAAGCATGCGTCGCCGCAGTGGCTCGCCATGGACGAGGCCGTCGAGCATTGCACACGCGGCATCGGCATCTGGAACTGGGCGAGCGACCAGCGTGGCCGCGACTCCTGCCCCGACGTCGTGATGGCGTGTTGCGGCGATGTTCCGACGTTGGAGACGCTGGCGGCCGTGGCGATCCTGCGCGAGCATCTCCCAGAGCTGCGGGTTCGCGTGGTCAACGTCGTCGATCTCATGAAGCTGCAGTCGCCGTCCGAACATCCGCACGGGCTCGCCGACACGGACTTCAATGCCATCTTCACCTTCGGCAAGCCCGTGATCTTCGCGTTCCACGGCTATCCTTCCCTGATCCACAAGCTGACGTACCGGCGGGCAGGCCACGCCCGGTTCCACGTGCACGGCTACCGGGAGGAGGGCACCGTCACGACGCCCTTCGACATGGCCGTACTCAACGAGCTCGACCGGTTCCACCTCGCGCTCGACGCAGTCCGCCAATTGCCCCAGACGGGCGATGCCGGCATCGCGCTGGTGCCCTTCCTGCTCGAGCGACTGGCCGAACACCGTCGCTATATCTGCACGCACGGGCGGGACCTGCCGGAGATCCGAGATTGGGAATGGTCGCCGCGCCGCGCCGCGGCGGCGCTCACCTGAGTCCGCCGTGGCCGATGTCGTCCTTGTCTTCAACGCGGGCTCGACCAGCCTGAAGTTCGCGGCCTACGCCATCGACGAAGCGCGCGCGCTGTCGCGCAAGGTCTCGGGAGGCGTCGAAGCGATCCAGGGCTCGCCCCGGTTCGCGGCTCATGACGCCGAAGGTCGCGTGATCGCGAAGCACGGCTGGACCGCGGGCCGCCCGATCGGCCATGAACAGGCCCTCCACTTCGTCGTCGAATGGCTGCAGGGCCATCTGGCAGGCTCCCGGATCGTGGCCGCCGGCCATCGCCTGATGCTCGGTGGATCGCGCCACGCGGGGCCCGTGCGCATCGACTTCGAGGTGCTCAGGACACTGGCCGCGCAGTCGGCCGTCGAGCCGTCGCACCAGCCCTTCAACGCGCGTGGAGCGCGCGTCGTCGCGGCCTTGCTGCCCGACGTCGCGCAGGTCGCATGCTTCGACTGCTCATTCCACCAGACGATGCCGGAGGCGGCACGCACCTACGCGCTGCCGCAGGCCGTGCGCGACGCCGGCATCCACCATCGCGGCTATCACGGGCTGTCCTACGAGTACATCAGCGATCGCATGCGCTCGCTGGAGCCCGCGGCGCGCCGAGTGGTGGTTGCGCACCTGGGCGGCGGCTCCAGCCTGTGCGCGATGCTCGACGGCCGCAGCGTCGAGACGACCATGGGCTTCTCCGCGCTCTCGGGGCTTCCGATGGCCACCCGTTCGGGCGACATTCCGCCGGAGGCGTTGCTGTACCTGCTCAGGAGCGGGCGGTTCGATGTCGCGTCGCTGGAGTCCGCGCTGTACGAGCGCAGCGGCCTGCTCGGGCTGTCCGGCATCAGCGGCGACATGCGCGTGCTCCAGGACAGCCGGGAGCCCGGCGCGATCAAGGCCGTGAGCCAGTTCGTCCATGCCATGACCAAGTTCGTCGGCGCTTATGCCGCCGTGCTCGGCGGGCTGGACGCGCTGGTCTTCACCGGCGGCATGGGGGAACACTCGCACCAATTGCGTTCCGCCCTGTGCCGGCAGCTCGCGAGCCTGGGCGTCGTGCTCGACGAGTGCGCCAACCGATCGGGCGCCGCGGTGATCTCCGCCTGCGCAAGCCGGGTGGCCGTCCGAGTCATCGCGGCGAACGAGGAACTGATGATCGCCCGCCACACGCTGGCGCTCCTGGATGTCACCGCGCACGCGTGACGACGTGCCGCAAGGAGGACCTCGCATGCCCGTTCCTCTCGGACGCGCGGTCCGTGAATGACCGACGTGGTGGATGGCCGGACTGTCATGCCCTGGGCAGCAGTCCTGACCTGTGTCCGCAGCGGGAGCCGTCGCTCGGCCATGGCAGGCCGGTTGGCGTGGCGGCCCTCGGCAGCGTCCCGACCGACGGGCTGACTGCGTGCGCTGGCGCACAGACGGCACGGTTGCCGTCGAGCGAGAGTGCATCGACCTCGAACGATTGCTTCGGTCTTGAAGACATCGAGGTGGCTCAGCGTCCCTGTCGCGGCGCCATCGCTGCACGCCGGGGTTCACTTGAACTCTCCAGACGAGGCCGATTCGATCGAGCCCAAGAACGGCTTGCCACGCTCATGATGCACACGTTCTTGACCAACAACACATCGGAGCTGATTCGCCGGTGCACGGCCAAGGTGGCGGCGCGGCCCAAGCGGGCGGCGACCGAGCAGCAGCTTGAGAACGGCATTCCGATGTTCCTCGGCCAGTTGATCAGGACACTGGAAGCAGAAGACGGTGGTCGGACCGCCGACGGGGTCCGGATCTCCGGCACCTCCGGTGGATCGGGCCTGGCGCTGTCGGAGATCGGCGTGAGCGCGACGGCTCACGGGGCGAGCCTTCTCGGCCTCGGCTACACCGTGGACCAGGTCGTGCACGACTACGGCGACTTGTGCCAGGCCATCACGGACCTGGCGTTCGAGCGGGACGCCCCTTTCTCGGTCGACGAGTTCCGCACGTTGAATCGCTGCCTGGACAACGCAATCGCCGACGCCGTCCTGGAATTCAGCGCCCAACGAGAGTCCCTGGTGCTTGAGCGTCAGAACGACGTCACCCAGGAGCGCATCGGGTTCCTGGTCCACGAACTGCGCAATGCCCTGTCGACCGCGACCCTGGCCTTCGGTGCGCTGGAATTCGGAAACATGAACATGGGCGGCGCGACCGGTGCCGTCCTGAAACGCAGCCTCGCCTCCATGGCGGTGCTGATCGGTCGTGCCGTCAACGAGGTCCGCCATGGCTCGACGGCGGAGCGGGAGCTGTTTTCGGTCGCGGCCCTGATCGCTGACGTCGAGGCGGCGGCACGGCTCGATGCCAGTGCTGCCGGCTGCAGGCTGATGGTCGCGTCGGTCGACCCGACGCTCATGGTGCTGGCGAACCGCGCCGCCATCCATGCGGCGCTGGCCAACCTGCTTCAGAACGCTTTCAAGTTCACGCATCCGCACACGGACATCGACCTGAGCGCAGTCGCACGCGACGGACAGGCCCTCATCGAGGTTGGCGACCATTGCGGCGGGCTGCCTGCCGGTGACACCGAGCGGATGTTCAAGCCGTTCACCCAGCGCAGCGAGAACCGGTCGGGCCTGGGGCTGGGCCTGGCCATCGCGCGCCACGGCGTGGAGGCCGACTACGGGACGTTGTCCGCGCGCGACCTGCCCGGCGAGGGCTGCATCTTCACGATCGCGCTGCCGCTCCAACGGAGGCCGTAGCCGGGCAGCCTCTCCGCGCAGCCTTCTTGCGGCGTCACCACGTGTCATCTCGCCGCGGACAGCCTCGACACGATCGAGCCGTCCACCGACAGGGCGCCCGGGACCGGCCACCGAGCCGCCTCACTTGCCTTCGACGCCTCGAAGGGGCGCTTGCGTGTAAGAAGAGGTCGCCTGGTGCGACGCGTCGCACCAGGCGACCAGAAAACGGGCGCCGAACGGGAGACGGCGCTTCGGCGTGACATGCCATGCTCATTGGCGCTGCGCCGTCGTCGCGCAGCCGCTCTTTCACGAGGTGTCGAGATCTCGGAGGAACCCGGCCCCGAGGCGGCTGAGCGCCAGCCCGCCTTCCCGCACGATGATCATCCCGAAGAACGCGAGCAGATCGACGTCAGCCCAGAACGAGGCGGGGCGGAGCGCCGGGTCGGGCAACCTGCGGCTGCGCTGCGCTTCACGCAGAATGCAGAGCTGGGTCGCCGTGAACGCGCCGGTAATGGCCATGCCGAAGCTTCCCGCGTCATCCGTGTCCCGTCGGTGCGGCAGCGAACATTCATGGAGCGATCGGGTCCCGAGCGCGACTGCGCCGCACCTTGCCGCAGTTCCGCCGGGTCACGTCTTCAGCGCAACACCTTCAACGCGTCCGGATTGACGATGTTGGTCGGCGTGCCGTTGATGAAGTTGACGACGTTGTCGAACGCGGCGCCGAAGTACATCTCGTAGCTGCTCTGCTCGACGTAGCCGATGTGGGGCGTGCAGACGGCGTTCTCCAGCCGCAGCAGCGGATGGCCGGCCAGGATAGGCTCGCTCTCGAAGACGTCGACGGCGGCCATGCCGGGGCGGCCGCGGTTGAGCGCCGCCACCAGCGCGGCCTCCTCGATCAGCTCGGCGCGCGACGTGTTGACGAACAGCGCCGTCGGCTTCATCTGCAGCAGGTCGTTGAGCTTGATGAGGTGGCGCGTGGACTCGGTCAGGCGCAGGTGCACGCTGAGCACGTCGGCGCTGGCGAACAGTTCCTCGCGCGAGGCGAGCGCGTGGTGGCCGTCGGCCTCGGCGCGGGCCCGCGACTCCTCCGAGCCCCACACCGCCACCTCCATGCCGAAGGCCTTGCCGTAGCCGGCCACCAGCTTGCCGATGCGGCCGTAGCCCCAGATGCCCAGCGTCTTGCTGCGCAGCGTGGTGCCGATGCCGAAATTGGGCGGCATCGATGCGGCCTTGAGCCCCGACTGCTGCCAGGCGCCGTGCTTGAGGCTGGCGATGTAGTGCGGCAGCCGGCGCATCGACGCCATGATCAGCGCCCACGTCAGCTCGGCCGGCGCGTAGGGCGAGCCGACGCCCTCGGCCACCGCGATGCCCTGCTGCGTGCAGGCCTCGATGTCGATGTGCTCGCCGACCTTGCCCGTCTGCGCGATCAGGCGCAGCTTGGGCAGCTTCTCGAGCA
>Ga0068857_100004852_pt1 | contig 11402 bp, 9 predicted proteins | sample KBSCornC72_FD_66591 | JGI IMG/M metagenome (GOLD analysis project Ga0068857, IMG submission 66591) | Corn rhizosphere microbial communities from Kellogg Biological Station, Michigan, USA - KBS Corn C7-2 | ecosystem: Host-associated > Plants > Roots > Rhizosphere > Soil ...
AAAGAGATGCGCCAGTTGATCCAGACACTGATGCTTAAGGATCGCAACAACCCTATTCTGCTCGGTGATTCAGGTGTGGGCAAGACGACGATCGTGGCCGGACTTGCTCAGCGCATCGCCGACGGCAAAGTTCCGCCAGAACTGCGCGGCAAGCGCCTGATCGAGCTATCCGCGAGTTCGCTGGTGGCCGGAACCAAGTATCGCGGCGAATTTGAGGAGCGGCTGCTCAAAGTGTTGGAAGAGGCCGAGGGCGGCGGCGATGTCATTCTCTTTATCGATGAGATGCATCTGTTGATCGGCACCGGACGCGCCGCCGATGGCAGCATCGACGCGGCTGGCATCCTCAAACCGGCGCTGGCGGGCGGCAGATTGCGCTGCATCGGGGCTACTACGCCCCAGGAGTATCGCGCCATCGAGAAAGACGCGGCGATGGAGCGCCGTCTGCGCCCCATTCAGATCGAGGAGCCGAGCGCCGAAGAGGCCCTGGCCATTCTGACCGGGATGCGCGACCTCTACGAACAGCACCATCACGTCAACATTCTGCCCGAAACACTCCAGGCTGCTGTACAGCTTTCGGTGCAGTATTTGCCCAATCTGCGCCTGCCCGATAAAGCCTGTAGCGTGCTCGACGAAGCCTGCTCGCAGGCTCGTGTTTTCTTCGCCGAGGATGTGCCGGAGGACGAGGACGACGATTTTGACGAGGAAGAGGAGATCGAGATTACGCCCGCGCTAATCGCTGAGGTGATTTCGCACCGCACAGGCATTCCGGTGCGCGCGCCTGGCCGTGAAGAGCGCGATCGTCTGCTCAACCTGGATACGCTGCTTAAACGGCGCGTGATCGGCCAGGATGAGGCGGTCGGGCGTGTGACTCAGGCGATCCAGGTAGCACGCGCTGGCTTGAAGCCACGCCATCGTCCGGCTGGCGTCTTCCTCTTCCTGGGACCGACCGGCGTGGGCAAGACCGAGCTGGCGCGCGCTCTGGCGACGGAAGTCTTCGGCTCGGATGAGCATTTGATCCGCGTGGATATGTCCGAATACATGGAGAAGCACGCGGTTTCGCGCATGATCGGTGCGCCTCCTGGCTATATCGGTCACGATCAAGAGGGTCAACTCACCGGTAAGCTGCGGCGACGTCCACACTGCGTCGTGTTGCTGGACGAGGTGGAGAAAGCCCACCCGGAGGTTTTTGACCTCTTCCTCCAGGTTTTTGACGCTGGTCGCCTGACCGATGCCCAGGGGCATACGGTGGACGCGCAGCACGCCATCTGGATCATGACCTCGAATGTGGGCACTGACATGTTGGGGCGCTCGCTGCCACACGGTTTCCGTTCCAACAGCAAAGTCAGCACCGAAGAGATGCAACGCGATCGGCTACTGGAGCGTCTGCGCGAGACCTTCCGACCAGAATTTCTCAACCGCATCGACGAGGTTGTAATCTTCCACGCGCTCAACCGGGAGCAAGCGCGGGCCATCACCCGCCTGCAAATGGACGAGCTGGCGACGCGCCTGCTGGATCAGGGACTGACCCTGCACGCCGACGAGAGCGCGATCGAACTGCTGTGCGTCGAGGGCTTTAGCGAGACACAGGGCGCGCGTCCGTTGCGCCGCGTGATCGAAAAGCTGCTCACGGTGCCATTGAGCCTGCGCATCCTGCTGGCGAATATTCCCGAACACGGAGAAGTTCACGTCAGCGCGGTTGATGGCAAGCTGGCTATCGAGATCCGCGAATCGACCCTCAGTTCGCCCAGAACCCCAACCAGCGTCGAGGACGAACAGGAAGAGCAAGAGCAACACGCGGAGATAGATGTGTTGTAGAACGAATAAAGTACGAAAAGCTGCGGCGGTCCTAGGGGTGGACCGCCGCAGCTTTGGGGAAGACGACCGCGACTGGATTTAGCTGTAGTCCGGTGTGGTCGTCGGGCTGGCGTGGTGGCAGCGATCGGAGCTTATCTGGAGCAAAACTGCAACAGAAGCGCTCCGAAGTCACTATGCGCGAGCAATAGGACTGTAACGGATCACGCCTCCGGAGTAATGCTCAACAGATCAGAGTTGGCACCCCCAACGATCACCGCTCACCACTACATATACTATACACGCCTCTCCTTTCTTCAGCCTTAACTGCGACTTACATTAGCTCATAACTATTCCTGGGGATAGGTATGCTGAAATTGCAGAGCGTAGATCGACTTTTCAAGCCGAATGATAAGATTTTCGTCTTAGGATGATCTTGTAATCCTGTCTTTCTTACATAAGACAATCGATAGAGAAGATGACAATCAGTTCACCTTGGGAAAAACAAACCGGGAAACGTGGGCTGGTTGGTTCTCTAAGCTTTTACTGGCCCGCGTTTTTTGCTGCGCCGATACATATACCAGAGCGGCACGATCAAGAACAGGGCGAGCAAGAGATAGGAGGCAATGCTGGAGATGGTTTCGGGCGCCGCCGCCTGCTGGGGATTGGTGCCGAAAACTGGCGGATAAAAGAGCGACATCTGTAACGATACCTCTAGCATAGCGCAAAACAGGAGTATTTTCCAGGAAAATGCAGGCGTTTTGCGGGCTGGCCCAATAATAGCAGGCCAGCAGAACGAGTCGGGATATGATACGATGCTTCTAAACATTTATTTCCAGGACATCTACCCACTTGAGGAGGATTTTCGCATGGAACTCGTCGAATTTTTGCGCCACGAGCAGAAGCGCCTGCACTCGTGGATGCGCGAGGCGGTCAGTGACCTCACGGTTGAGGAGTGGAACGCACTACCAGCCGGGAACGGCAATAGTATCGCGTTCCTGATGTGGCATTCGGTACGCACCGAGGATAATGTGTTGCGCTATATTTTACAGGGCCGCGCGCCAATCTGGAACGAGGAGAACTGGCACGAACGCCTGAGTCTGCCACCGCGTGTGCAAGGGACCGGCATGAGTACCAACGAAGCCCAGGCGTTCCGCATCAACGATCCTGAACTGTTTATGACCTATGTCGAGCAGGTCTGGAGCGAGTACGAGGAGTATCTGGCCAGCGTCACAGATGGCGGAGCCGAATTGTCAGAGCGCATTGTCAAGGTCAGGCCGCTGGGCGAGATGCCCGCGATTCTGGCCATTGGCCAGGTTTCGATTTCTCACATTTTTACCCATTATGGCGAAATGTCGTTGATTCGCGGCCAGTTCAACAAACAGGGCGCGTTGATTTAAGCTCTATCAGATAAATGAATAAAGGTTGTGCTTGAAATATAGTTATTTCAAGCACAACCTTTATTGCATAGGATCAGTTCTTATTTGCGATTTGGCAGGAAGATGCCTAGGTGATTGCCAGCCGGATCGGCGAAAACGGCCCACCAGCCAACGTGCGGAATCTCTGTTTTGGGCAGGACCGTCTTCCCGCCATGTGCCTCAATAGCCTCAAGCGTGGCCTCGATATTATCGGTAGTGAGATAGATTAGCAGCTTCCCCTCCTGATAGGTTGGTTCTGTGGGTGCCGCGAAACCGCCGCGCAAGCCGTCCTCGCCCTCGAAGATCGTATAATTATGCTCCTGGTTGGTCTGGACTTTCCAGCCAAACACGTCATGATAAAACGTGCCAGCCGCACCAGGGTTTGTTGTGGGAATCTCAACATGCGAAATGGTAAAGTTTGTCATGATACATTTCCTTCTCTAAAATAGGCTCTCCATCAGGGACGAGAGCCTGTGCTCTTCACGTTTCTTACGAGAAGAGTATAACCGGGGAAAGCTGACACCATATGTCATATTTGATATTATCCTGCCGAACGAGCAAATTTTGAACTCGCGTTTCCGTTTTTCGCTGCTTGTTTTAGAAGGAGAGAGGGAGCCTTGCTCGTTGCATCTCTCATAAAGCAAGGGCAGGGAGGATCGTATATTTTTGAAAGAGAGAGAATATGGCGGAACAAAGCTATCCACTGATTACCTTTTATAAAGGTTGGGAGACTTATCAACAAAGCCTTGTCGAAGTGATAGAGCAGCTTTCATCTGAACAACTGGCCTTGCCTATGACGTCCGATGGCTGGACGATCGGCATGGTGGCGCAACACATCGTGGCCAATCGCGTCTGGTGGTTCCAGGTGTGGATGGGCCAGGGAAATCCCGATCTTGCTCCCATTGCCCATTGGGACCCGCAGGATGTCGAGGGTGTGTCTCCGCATTCAGCTGCCGAACTGGTCGCCGGGCTGAAATCCACCTGGGAGCTGGTTTACGAAACGCTCAATAAGTGGACCGGAGCCGATCTCGAGTATCATTGTCTCCCGCCTTCGGCCTTGAGAGAGGATGAGCTAGCGTTCTTTGCGAAAGGTTTTTCGCGCCAGTGGATCATCTGGCATACGCTTGAGCACGAGATCCATCACGGCGGCGAGCTTTCCTTAGCCCTTGGCAAGCTTGGGCTGGAAGGCATCTATGGGAACGCTTAACTGATATCTCCACTGAGCCTACACAGGCGAGAGCTTATCAAGCGCCTTGCTAAACGTCTCGTAGGCTTTGCTATCGAAGAGTACGAAGGTGATCTCTTGCAGACAGCTTTGTCCGCTCAGATGCTCGATCACCGTTTGTAGAGCGATGGGTGCGGCCAGAGTGAGCGGGTAGCCGTAGGCCCCGGTGCTGAGTGAGGGGAAGGCGATGCTACGGACCTGGAGCTTTTCAGCGAGATCCAGGCAGCTCTGGTAGGCGCTACGTAAGAGGGTGCGATCTTCGGTGCGTCCATTGTAGATAGGGCCGACAGCGTGGAAGATGTATTTCGCGGCCATATTGCCTGCTCCGGTGGCAACTGCGCTGCCGGTAGGGCAACCGTCGATTTTGCGACACTCGGCCATCAGGCTCGGCCCGGCGGCGCGGTGAATTGCTCCATCGACGCCGCCTCCGCCCGCCAGTGCCGAATTGGCCGCGTTGACAATTGCTTCAGCCTGCACCTTTGTGATGTCGCCTTTCTGCAAGGCCAGTACCACGCCATGAATGTTCCGTGTGACCATAAATGCATTCCCTCTCTGCAACATAGAAAACCTCCACAATTATCGACGCAAAACTGCTGTTTTACAACAACAATCCGAACGGCTCTTCCAGCAAACGTTTGACTTCTTGCAGGAAACGCGCAGCGACCGCGCCATCCAGCGCGCGATGGTCGGACGAGAGCGTAACCTTCATGCGATCGCGGATCACGATCTGGCCATCGACAACGGCGGGCGTGGGCGTAATCGAGCCAACGGCCAGGATCGCCGATTCAGGCGGATTGATAACCGCTGTGAAGCTCTCCACGTCGAGCATGCCCAGGTTGCTGATCGTAAATGTGCCGCCGCTCATATCGTCCGGTTTGAGCTTGTTCGTGCGCGCTGCTTCGGCCAGACGCCGCGCTTCACGCGCGATATCCAGGACGCCGCGTTTATCAGCGTTGTGTAGCACCGGCACGATCAGACCCTGCTCCAAAGCCACCGCGATCCCAATATGCACCTGCTTCTTCTCGATCAGCTTATCCTCAGCAAATGAGACGTTGACCTTTGGCATTTTGACCAGGGCCACCGCCACCGCCTTGATAATCAGATCATTGAAGCTGACCTTGACCGGGTTGGGGTCGTTGGCCGCGTACTCGTTGATCTGCTTGCGTAACTCACCCAGCTTGCCGGTATCGATCACGCTGGTGACGTAGAAGTGCGGCGCGGTCTGCATGCTCTGCGTCAGCCGTTTGGCGATCGTGCGCCGCATGGTGGTCAGCGGAATCTCGACCGTTTCACCCATGTCAATGCCAGCGGGCAGTGGCTCAGGCGCGTAGACCGGAGCAGCAGCGGCGGCTGGCGCGGCGGCAACTGCCGGGGCCTGTTTCAGCGCGGCCTCAACGTCTAGCTTGATGATGCGCCCATTGGGACCAGTTCCGCGCACCTGGCGATAGTCGAGCTGATGCTCTTCCGCGAAACGACGGGCCAGGGGCGAGATAAAGACTCGCTCTCCAGCAACCGGAGCGGGTGCGGTCGCAACCGGTGCGGCTGGCTGTGTTGGCGTGCGTGGCGCTGGCTCGGCTGCGGCTGGAGCTGGCTCTGCCGGTTTGGCCGGAGCCTTTTTGCTCTCGGCTTGGGCCGCGCCCTTGCCATTGCCGGACGCGCTGGGGATCGGCTCGTCAGCACCGCCGATATAGGCGATAGGCGCGCCGATAGGGGCCGATTCGCCTTCGGACACCAGGATTTTGCGCAAAATACCGCTGGAAAAAGCCTCGATCTCGATATTGACTTTGTCGGTTTCCACTTCGGCCACCGACTCGCCCTTCTTCACCTGCTCGCCCTCTTGCTTGAGCCAGTGGAGAATCTTGCCCTCTTCCATCGTGTCGCCCATTTTGGGCATATCAACTGTCTTCACCGTTCCACTCCCTCCTAACCACGCGCCAGCACGGCTGGTACGATCGCGCGAGCCGCTTTGACGACGTCTTCTTTGCGTGGAATAGCCAGGCGCTCCAACGGCTTCGAGTACGGCATTGGCACATCGACGCCATGCACGTGCTGAATCGGCGCGTCCAGGTAGTCAAAGCCATGCTCGTAAATCAGCGCGGAAAGGCCCTGACCGGTACCGTAATATTTCCAGCCCTCTTCAGCGACCACGACGCGATTCGTCTTCTTCACCGAGTCCAGGATCAGGTCAATGTCGATCGGGCGCACACTGCGCAAATCGATCACTTCGGCTTCAATGCCCTCTTTGGCCAGGTCGTCCGCTGCTTGCAAGCACACGTGGAGCATGCGCGAGAAGGTCACGATCGTGACGTGCTTGCCCTCGCGCTTGATGTCGCCGCGATCAAGCGGTACCGTGTACTCCTCGCCCTCGTCGGGGATTTCTCCCTTGACGTTGTAGAGCAACTCGTGCTCGAAGAAGAGCACCGGGTTGGAGTCGCGAATGGCCGATTTCAACATGCCTTTGGCATCGTAAGGCGTGGCGGGAATGGCGACTTTCAAACCGGGAATATGAGCATAGAATGATTCCAGCATTTGCGAGTGCTGAGCGCCACGTTGCGCGCCGCCGCCAACCGTCATACGGAAGACAATCGGCACGGCAGGCTGGCCGCCGAACATATAGCGCATCTTGGCCGCGCTATTGATAATCTGGTCGCTGGCCAGCAGACTGAAATTGATGGTCATGATCTCAACAATGGGGCGCAAGCCGTTGAGCGCCGCGCCAATGCCAGCCCCGGCGATCACCTCTTCGGCCAGCGGGGTATCGCGTACGCGCTTCTCCCCAAATTCCTCGATCAAGCCTTTGGTCACGGCATAGGTGCCGCCGTACCCGGCGATATCCTCGCCCATGATAAAGACGCTCTCGTCGCGCTGCATCTCTTCGCGAATCGCCTCGCGGAGAGCATCGCGGAATGTCACTGTACGCATGCTTCTTCTTTTACCTCTCGTACCTGTAAGACAGAGCGGTGGAATCATCGATCGTAATATCGTTATAGAGTTCCTCCGGCTCAGGGAATGGGCTGTTCTCCGCGAACTCCGCCGCCTCTTCGGCAATCTGGATGGCCTTCGCGTCATTCTCGTCAAAATCTGCCTGCGCGGCTAGGCCGGCATCCAGGAGATGTTTTTCAAAGATGCCGATGGGGTCGCGGGTCGTGCGCCACTCTTTCTCTTCTTCGCGCGTGCGATAATACGCGGGATCGGTCATCGAGTGACCACGGAAACGATAGGTCTTGATCTCCATCAAAACCGGTCCTTTGCCGCTGCGGGTATATTCTACCGAGCGTTTCGCGGCTTCGTAGACCTTGAGAACATCCATCCCATCGACGATTTCCGCGGGCATATTGTGCGCGGCGGCGCGTGGCAGCAGAGTCTCGACAGCCCAGGCTTTTTCAACGGCCATGCCCATCGAATACTGGTTATTCTCGCACACAAAGATGACCGGGAGCTTCCAGAGCGCGGCCAGGTTCAGCGCTTCGTGGAACGCGCCTTCATCAACCGCGCCGTCGCCAAAGAAGCACATCACGACCTCGTCGAGACCTCGATACTGCGCTGCCAGTGCTACACCAGCCGCGATTGGTAATTGAGCCGCCACGATACCATTGCCGCCCAACATCCCGTGTTCGTTGCTCCACATGTGCATGGAGCCACCTTTGCCCTTGCTACACCCGGTAATTTTGCCAAATAACTCGGCCATCACTACATTCGGATTCATCCCTTTCGTGATGGCGTGACCGTGTTCGCGATAACTGGCCAGCACCTTATCTTCCTGGCGGAGCGTTGATATACAACCGATGCCGACCGCTTCCTGGCCGATGTAGAGGTGCATAAAGCCGCCAATTTTGCCGCGCGTGTACTCCTCCGCGCTCTTCTCCTCGAAACGGCGCAACAGAGCCATCTTGGAGTGCATTTCAAGTAACTGAGTTCTGGTAAGTCCAGCTAGCGTTGCGTTGCTAATCGCCATAGGCCCCTCTTTCCTTCTGTTCCGTATCATGTGTTCCTGTTCCTGTGTTTTTTGTCCTGTGGTCCTGTATTGGTATCTATCCGTGCATACTTCGTTGTAGCAGTGAGGCCATTTTCAATGTTCACCACGTTGTGACGTATCGATGTATATTATTTTACCATCCCTGGCGGACAGCCGCTTGACTCTTTTGGTATTCCAGGATACAATTCCCCAAATCGTGAGCAGTCTTGTGAGTGATCTACACCGATTCGACGTGAGGATACTGCAATAGAGTAAAGAATACACTTACTCAGAGGTCTGCAACCATCCCCCAAAAGTCCTATACAAAAAGAGCAGGCGAATGAGCTTCAATTCGCCTGCTCTTTTTAGAAGTATGCGAGCCTGGCAGTGAGCCAAACGAACACACTACGAATGGTTACTTAACGACAGCTTCGGAAAGGTCTTTGCCGGGAGAGAAGCGTACGCGGTCTTTTGCGGGTACCTCAATTGTCTGGCGGTTGCGGGGATTGACGCCTTTGCGCGCGGCGCTTCGACGTACTTTGAATGAGCCAAATCCGACCAGACGGACTTCATGACCGCTCTGCAGTTCTTCGCGGATTCCGTCCAGGAGAGCCTCCAGAACCTCGCCAGCCTTCTTTTGTGTGAGATCAGCCTGCGCGGCTATACGCTTGGTCAGTTCCTGACGACCAACGATGGTCGTCTCGCTTTTAGTTGTGGCCATTGGGTGAATATCCTCCTTACAACGATCAACACACGTCGCTTCTCATCCCCAACTGTATTGTTGGGCCTATAGAGCAGCATGACTACTCACTGCCGTAAACGAGTATAGCATGCGATTTTAAGAAATACAAGTGTCTCGTCCTGCCTGAGAGCTAGCGCGACTGCCTCGCGCGGCCTGTAGAGCCACTTTATAGCGAGCGAGTAACTAGAAAATTGGCTTCTCAAGCGGCCCGACAGCTTTTTGCTTTTTCCAAATTATGAGCTAAAAATGTGCCTGTTTTTCGGGATAGATGGTGCGACGGCCCTGACCATCGGCATGCGTCCCGCCGCCAAAGGGCCTATTCGGAGCGACGTATTGCAATTTTTTTACGATCGATGGTATACTTGAAAGCACAGATTTATCTCTTTTCACAATGAAAGATCTTCCGCTATACCTAATTTGTATAAAGCCATGTTCTGCAAGGTAGCAGAAACCAATGGTGTTTCTCAACAGAAGAGCGTGGCAAAAAGAAGGAACTGCGCCCATGCTTGCTTCATTATTTTCCCGTCGCGCATGGCAGCCAACAGCAAAAAAATTGCGTTGGAGCCGTCAGAGAATACTCCATATCTTTGCCCTTTTCCTTCTCTCCGGCTTGATCTGGTTGACTTTTTCCCCAACTCAAGTTCACGCGACGCCTCTTTCCCATACTCAGGCGACGGTCGATACAGGTTGCCGGAGTTTTACTTTTAGCTCTGATGGCAACCCTTTCCCGCTCTGCCCAGGACCCGCGCCGAAAACGGGCGGGAACTGTGTCTGGTGGGCCTGGGAACAATGGCATCTGCTCGGCTATAATTTGCCTGTCAACTGGGGCAATGCTGCCGACTGGATTGTGGATGCCGAGCGCTTTGGGCTGCCGCTTGGCACGGAGCCGCGTGTCGGTTCGCTGGCGGTCTTCCCGGTGGCGGATGGCGTCTGGGCTTTCGGCTCTGCCGGGCATGTGGCCTTTGTGACGGCGGTCAGCTCGGATGGGCAGGATTTCAATGTGACCTATCAAAATTATGGCGATCCTACTCCTATGTATATCGGGCGCGGATATAATGTCTCGGTGATCAATGAAGCACGTTTCCAGCACGGGCAATTACGCTTTATCTACTTTCCCGAAACCATCAATCCCACCGTTTTTGCTACCTTACCGGGTGTGGATGGCAACGATCTGACAGGGGTCGGTCAGGCGAACAGCCAGCTCGGTGCGGGCGGGACGCTGGCCAGTAGCCGCGTAGATCTGGGCCTGGCTCCCGGCGCTTACGACCAGGACCTGAGCGCGGATTTTACCGGCAATGGCTTTACCGATCTCTTGCTCTACAATCGTCAACAGGGTCGCCTGGATGTGCTGGCGCTGGACTATCCATATCGGCAAATTTCCGCCCGCCAGTTGCATAATTACCCGATCCCTGCCTCAGAATTGCAGGCTGCGCGCCGGGTCAGTCTCTCCGATTCCCACACATCAGCGACCGGCTGGGGCCAGAACCTTGAGATTCACCTGGGCGATTTCACAGGTAGCGGACATACCGAGATTCTGCTCTACGATCGCGTCTCCGGCAAGATCCAGATTCTAACGCTCACGCCGCAATTAACCATTGCTACCCATACCACGTTGAACGGTTGGGGACCCGGTTGGGAACTGTATACCGGCCAGTTCGACGGGCAGCGCACCGATCTCCTGCTCTACAAGCGTTTTGCGATTCCTACCACGCCGCCTGAGCCGAATAATCCGCCGACGGATACGGATACCCCGACGCCCACGCCAACCAATACACCAACCCCGACTCCGACGGGAACGGCAACTCCGACGCCAACCCCGACAAGGACAGTGACGCCGACACCAACCCCGACGGGAACGCCAACCCCGACACCCACGCCAACAGGGACAGTGACGCCCACGCCGACGGGAACGACATCACCAACCCCGACTCCAACGAGTACAGCGGAACCTACGCCGACGGCGACAGGGACAACTGGAGCGAATACGACCCTCGATGGCGCGACGCTGGCCAACCCCAGTAGCGCGACAGTGCAAATGGATGCTGCGCACCAGAAAGCGACAGGTAAGAGCGAACCAACCGATCCCAAGAATGACCCGACCGATTGGGATACCTCCGGCTTGAGCGCGGAGATGCTGCTGGTTAGCCTGAAATCCGACTTTACCGTTGGTATTACGCAGGATTATTCGCTCTGGCACAATTCCTGGGAAATCTATATTGCGCGTTTCGTCAGTCCCACACAGGACGGCGTTTTCCTCTATGATCGCAACGC
>Ga0068857_100004854_pt1 | contig 11402 bp, 11 predicted proteins | sample KBSCornC72_FD_66591 | JGI IMG/M metagenome (GOLD analysis project Ga0068857, IMG submission 66591) | Corn rhizosphere microbial communities from Kellogg Biological Station, Michigan, USA - KBS Corn C7-2 | ecosystem: Host-associated > Plants > Roots > Rhizosphere > Soil ...
GGAGGGGCATTTCCAGCAGGGAGGCTCGTCCCCCTTTGGGAAATATACGGAGAGGCACGCGTTCGCGTGAGACCGTTTGGGTGATGCCTAAGACGTGCCCGTCCGGGCCACGTTGTTCGCGGTGAGGATCATGGTATTAGTGGAAATCCAGATGCCCGTGACCGATTGGGCATTAAGGATCAGGATCGCGGCTGAAGCAAGTACAACAAACGCAAGAAGCAGCGAGTACTCGGTAAGGTCCTGGCCTCGCTCGTCCGAAAGAAATTTCACAGTGCCCTCCTAAACTGCGCCTGCCGATCTGCATCCGGCAAGATTTCCGGCATGGGCGGCAACCCGAGCCAGATTCCTAAGGTGTTTCTTTGTTATCTTAGCCCTCTGCTGGTCCGAAGGCAATGTCCTAGTTGGACTACTACCCGTAGTTGAAGGGCTAGTACTATTCTTGGTTTTTCAGCGCGCGGAGGACATGAACCTCGTAGACCGCGGCCCGATGGGAACGTTCCTAGCAAATCACGGTCGTGCTGCCTTATTGTTTGGGCGGCGCCGACGGGGGAGGCTGATTGAACTTCTTAGCGTCAATCGCCACATTCGTTTCCGCCGAAGTTAGCAGTACGTCTGACCGGCCGTTGGTCCAGGTCGTAATGACGTGAAATGGCAGCTTGACTCCAGCTCCGGCGACATCGCGGTAATCACTGTAGTCCACCTGTATCGGTACCCGCCCGATGATCGTATCTGCGTAGCGTACCTGCCGGACGAGAAGGCCGGACTGCTTATCGAAGTACAGCTTTGCGGGAGCGCGTCCGCCGTTGGCGGTCCCCTGCACGACGGCCACATCCTTATCGTCAATACTGCTCGAGCCTACCAAGGGTTTCGTGATGGCCTGCTTGATTCCCGCCGGAAAGGAGAGCACTGCGTCCAGGCGCAGGGCATCCAGATTTCCGTCGGTATACCGGATCACAGGAAATGGTTTATCCGCGGCCGGCGCCGCCATCCATCCCGTACCACCAGGGCCGTTGCTGCCATCAAAGGTCGTGGTCCGGTCTCCACCATCCGTATGCACGATCATGGTGCGCTGATTTGGAGCCTTAACATAAATGTCCACAGGCGCCTTCGGTTCTGCATACCCTTCGTATGAGCCCTTGAAGACAATGCTGGTGATGGCGGCTGCCTTCTGCGCTCCTCCGACCGCCTGGAGATACTTGTCGAAGATCTGATCGGCGGAAGGCGCCTCAGCCGCTTGCCGGCGAATCTCGACTTCATTGGGATCGAGCGGGGGCGGCTCGCCGTACTGCTCCGCCAAGCTCGGCGTAATCTTGGGGGCGCCTTGCACATTGCGATGGCAGGTGTAGCAGGTCACTCTGCTCGCCCCTCCAAAGTTTGTCTTATTGATGGCCTGCACCATCAGGATCATTCGGCGTGCTGTCGCCTTGCGGGGGGTCTCTTGGGCGAAGACGCTCCAATCGCCTTCGACTTTCGGTTCGACATGGCAATCAATACAGTTGTAGTTCGTGGCCGCGGAAATGAACCCCATCGTGTCCATGAATTCATCCACCGGGATTCCCTTGAGCACGGTAACGTTTTTGAAAGCCTGCTCCGACATCAGCTGCTTTGCCGGCGCAGCTTGACCGGTCGCGGATGGAATATTCAGCAGGCAGAGAGCAATCATCGCCATTGCCCCGATTACGCGCAGGCTCACCTGTGTCAATTTACCCATCTGCAAGCTTACTTCTTGTCGTCCCCACCCACTCCGTCCAGGGGCCGCCCTTGCCAGAAAGTGCGCTCAATAGACCAGACACAATATTCTTCCCGCATGTCCCCGTATGCCGTCCCATCCGCCCTTTTGCCCCAGAGTCCCTTTTGGATTTGCTGGGAGCTGTTGAGCAGCTGCAACTTTAGCTTTTTGCCGCCCCATGTCCCCGTGTATGCCTTCGGGTCGGTAAGCGTGAGGCTAAACTCCAAAGTATCGTGGTCCAAGCGCGTGTAGCGCTCCTCCAGACGCATCTGGTCGCTGTGGATCGAGCCGTAGGGATCGACCCAGGTTCGCTCATCGTAACCGGAAGATTCGACCACCAGAGTGTCTCCATCCCAATGCGCTGTCGCATAGCCGTACCACCGAGGTTTTGGATTATCCGGGAGCTTGCGCCCGTCGGTCCAAAGGTCGCGCCATGTGTGGTCCCGTTCGAAGAACATCACGAATTCGTTAGGCAGCTTTACGAATCGGTAGTTAGTATAGTCCAGGTTGCGAGGGTACCCTGAAGGGTCGCATTGGAATAGCGGATCATTCCAGTCTTTTTGGTCCTGATAGAATCCAAAGGCCAGCGGAGTATTTCTGGCGGACGCCCTGGTCTTACTCCACTTCTCCTTTCCCCAAGCCGTCATGGGAGGACGTTCGGGGCCTAGCGCGACGTCGAATCCTCCGGGGTTCTTCCAAATGCCGGAAATGTCACGCGGGTCAAACGGCAGGTTCTTTGTCGGCGACTCTTTCTGCGCTTGCTTCTGCTGCTTGTTCTGAGCAAGGTTCTGCGCAAAAAGAACCTGCGTCGCAGCGAATCCGGCTACAAACGCAACCAGCACGGCCACGAGACCATACTTCATGCGGAGACTCCCTTCACATCGGTTCCTTAATTCTCTTGCTCAGACTCGGGTCTCTTGCGGTCGTCTTTCGGCATCTGAACTTCAACTGCCGTGTAGCCTGGCTTTACGGGCAGCGCGTTTGCGTCTACGGCCGATCCTCCCATGCCGCACCTTCCGTTACCGCCGAGCCTGTGGCCATCGGCAACAAACACGAATTGAGGACAAGTCCCGAACGTCCTGTCGCCCTTGGCCGGAACGAAGCTCACCAGGAGTTGGTCGCCAGGCTTGAAGGAATTCTTCGTCCAGCCATTGGCGAGCGCATTCCCCGGACTTACTGTTTCGACGCCCCAAGTCTGCTCTTCGCCCTTATCATTCTTCAACTTAAAATAAATCTGGACATGCGGATTGGCAAATATGTATTGCGTCACTGTCGCCTTCGTTGTGATGCGATGAGTAAAGTCATACACTCCCGCCGTGCCATGATGCGCGAATATCGCGGTACAAATCGTCAGAAAGCCCAGTGTCAATGCAAAAAAGGGAAAAACAAGCTTACGCGTCATGTGACATCTCCTTAACCTAGAATCCTACGGATGTATCTGCTGCCAAGCCTTGCCGTGGAGCTTCACTTCAGAATATGCACAGATGCCCTCGGGGAGATCGTTATACTCCGAGCGGGCTGGCTTTTCCACCAACTGAAAGATCTTCTTATCGCCCTTCCAGGTTCCAACATACGCCATGGGATCCGTGATATTCAGGGTCATCTCCAGATGGTCGTGGTCCACGCGACGGTAGCGCTCTTCCACAGTCATCTTGTCGCTGTGCGGGGAGCCATACTGGTCGAGCCAGGTAGCTTCATCGAAGTTGTTCGAGTTGACGACGAACGTATCTCCCTCCCAATGGCCCACTGCGTATCCATACCAACGTGCCTCCGCGTCGTCGCCCGGAAGTTTTCGACCATCCGTCCATATGTCGCGCCAAGTACGGCCATCCGCGAAGAACTGAATCACTTCGTCAGGAGTTTGGGCAAAGCGCATTCCGGGCGAAATGGGATGCCACATGATACGCGGGAAGCCCGTCGGATCACACAACAAGACAGGATCATTCCAATCTTTTTCGTTCGGGAAAACTCCGTTGCCTAATGCCTTGCCATCATATCCCGTCTTGGTCTTTTTAAACTTTTCCAAACCCCACGGCGTCATGGGCGGCCGATTGTTGCTGGTTTCGTTCAGGGCGCCAGCCGGGCGCCCGATGTTGGTGATATCCCAAAATCCCGAGAGATCATGCGCGTCAAAAGGCTTGTTCGACGCCGGCTTGTTTGAGGCTACGGGCGCCTTGGCTTTTTGTGGTCCTTGCTTATCATTTTGAGCGAAAGCGACTGACGACGAGGCTAGCACTACTGTGATGGCAGTCATCGCACCCGTCAAGCGATCTAGCATATTAGAACTCCTTTTCGCACGCTCGTCTATCGAGCACAACCCGCAAGGGCTGTCTCGCTTTCGAAAGGCAACGGCAATGCGCCTGACTATATTTCGACTTTTCCTTGATGTCAAGTCCAATGACGCGTTGCATAAATCCCTTCGAGCTCGGCGAGCTGCGACGGCTCGTGCCTACTTTTTCGGCTGCAGACCCTCAGTCAGTTCGATGTACGTTCCGTACGGATCCGTCAGGAACGCGATCTTGAGGTCCGTCCCCGGCAATTGGCGCACCCCCGCATCCATCTTGATGCCCTGCGCTTCCAGTTTCTTCACGAACGCATCCAGATTTTTCACTTCGAACCCAATGTGATCGATGCCGCGTCCCTTCGAGCCCACCAGCGTCGCCGCACCGCGCGAATACGAAAGGCTGGTGCCCGCCAGTTGCCCCTCCTCCAGCGGTACCTTGCGCGGAAGGCACGCGATACAATCGCGCTGGCCAGTCGTGGCGCCGAACATCTTGTCGTACCACGCCTGCATGCCGGGAATGTCTGCGATGTTCCAGTGGATGTGGTTCATCGTGATCGGCGCTGCCTGCTCCGGGATGCCGTACACTTCAATGCGCATCTCCTCGGGCCCCAGCACGTAGACTTCGTTCGGATTCGGCGTTGGTTCGATCGTCAAGCCCATCTTCTTCCACTTCTCGATTGAACCCGGCATATCCTTAACCGTGAAGCCGAAGTGATCGACAATAGATCCTCGAGATGTCGGCGGATTGTCCGCCTTCGTGAACAGCACGTATACGCCGGGGAATTCCACCATCTCGATCGGGCCATTCTTGACGGTCTTACCACCAAGCGCATCGACGAAGAATGCCTTCTGGGCCGCTACGTCGCGCGTGTTCAGGTGCATGTGGCCCATCGTCACCCCTTGTGCGTTCGGGGTATACAACTGCGCCAACATCGGAGCGGTGCACAGAACAGCAAAGCTGAAGATGGTTTTGAAGTTCATCGGATTTAATCTAGCAGAGTTCGGGCAGGAGAGCTGTTAGATCGCCGGGATTAGTTTGTCGCCCTAGCGGTGACCGGGTTGAGTTTTCGAGTGGATCATGATAACACTTATCCAAGTTCTACTTCACTTCAAGGAGACCGTACACAATGAAACCTTCCCGGATGCTCATTCTGACGTTGTTCGTTTCCGTGTCCGCCCTGGTCATTGCCGCTCCGGCAACCACGGGTATGACCATGGGGAAGGTGGAAGTTAAATCCGCCGGACCTCTGGCTTTTGGTCCCGATGGCGTGCTGTTCATTGGCGATTCCCTGGGGGCGAAAGTGGTCGCGATTGATACTGGCGATACCGGGCATGGTGCGCCTGCTTCCATTAATGTGCAGGGCATCGACGGCAAAATCGCCGCCGCGCTGGGCACCGCGGCCGATCAGATCTCGATTCGCGATATCGTCACGAATCCAATCTCGAAGAACGTCTATATTTCGGTCAGTCGCGGCAAGGCAGGCGATGCCAAGGCCGTCATCCTGAAGTTAGATACAGCCGGAAAGCTCTCCGAGGTCGGCCTCGATAACGTTAAATACTCGGTTGCTGAGCTGCCCAATCCGCCCGCGCAGAACAATCAGAAAACGAACACGATTACGCAAGTCCGCTACGTAGATGGCAAAGTGCTGGTAGCCGGGCTGTCGAATGAGGAGTTCTCTTCCAACATGAAAGTCATCCCCTTCCCGTTCGCGCCCGCCGACCGTGGCGCGCTCATCGAGATGTATCACGGGTCGCATGCCCGATACGAGACGAATTCCCCCATCCGGACGTTCGTGCCGTACACGATCGGCAAGGAGCAGTTTATTCTCGCTGCCTATACCTGCACACCGTTGGTGAAAATCCCGGTAAGCGAACTGAAGAGCGGCGCGAAAATCCAGGGAACCACGATCGCCGAGATGGGTGCCGGCAATCAGCCCCTCGACATGGTTGCGTATAAGAAAAATGGCCACGAGTACATACTGATGGCCAACTCGTCCCACGGCGTCACCAAGCTGGACATGGCGAATGTGGGCGCCTACAAGCCCATTACCACCCCCATTTCCGATGTCGCCGGCGTTCCGTTCACCACGATTAGCGAGCTGAAAAACGTTAAGCACCTGCAAGCCTACGACGACCAACAGGCTCTGGTTCTGAGCGGGAATAGCGGTGCGATGGACTTGCGCACGATCGCACTGCCATAGTCGTTTTTCAAAAAAGCGTTTTTTCAAAGAGCTGTTTTCAAAAGTGATCGTAAGATTCGCGCTCGCCGCATTACTTCTGTCTCAGACAGGAGTTGCGGCGAGCGTTTCTATTCAACTCGACAACGGAGCTTTCAAGGTAACCGGCTGGACCGGGCCCGAACCCGTGGGCGGATGGGCGTCTATCTTCACTGTCTCAACGGGCTTCACGGTTTCAACAGGTCGGGATCTGCCTCCATTGTTCGGCGTGTACTCGATGGAAGGGGGCTTGCTGACGTTCCACCCTCGATATCCGCTGGCTTCTGGCGTTACGTACTATGCGGTATTTCATCCGCCAGGAGCTGCCCCTGTCGAAGCTACTTTCCACGGTCCGGAAACGGTAGCAGCACCCGAAGCGCGCGTGATGGCCATGTACCCTTCCTCGCCGGTCCTCCCTGCCAATCAACTTAAGCTGTACATCGTTTTTTCCGCTCCCATGCAAGGCGGCGATTTCTGGCCGAGTATTCATCTGATCGACCAAGACGGCAAACCTGCATACTTGCCCTTTGTTGGGCAAGAGCTGTGGAATCGCGACAATACCAGACTCACCCTGATCTTCGATCCCGGCCGCATCAAACGTGGCGTGAAGCCAAATGTGGACCTAGGACCGGTGCTAGTGGAAGGAAAGCGCTATACGTTGATCCTCGATCGGGAGTTCAAGGATGCGAATGGACGGCTCATGGCCGAGCCTTTCCGCCACGAGTTCGCGGCCGGGGCGGACGAACGCCGCGCCGTCGATACCGCGCTCTGGAAGCTATCCCAACCCAGAGCCGGAACCCGGGATCCTCTCGTCATCCGGTTTGACCGTCCCCTTGATTACGCGCTTCTGGGCGATGGCTTTCAAATTCCCGCCGTCTCAGGAATAGCAACGATCGGCGCTGGCGAAACCGAATGGCGCTTTCAACCAACGCAACCCTGGAGGGCTGGGGAACATCAGGTGGTCATCGACATGGCCCTTGAAGATCTGGCGGGGAACCGGATTGGTCGAGCTTTCGACGTAGATACTATGACGAACCCCACCGAGCGCATCACCAGACAGTCCACTTCGTTGATCTTTCGGATACCGTAAGATCCTAGTCGTACTCGAGATCGGTCACCCATTGACACAGGCCCACATCAGGAGGACAATTTCTTCGGAGCCAGATCGAAAAGAATACTCGGGTGTGGCCGAGGATGTTCACTGAGGAGGTGCCGATGGACCCACCGGACAGTGAAAAGAGGCGGCAGGGCTTGGGCAATTCGAGCGCCATATTGGGATACCGCACCACCGGACATGTCACGTTGAAAGCGTACTGCGCTGTTTGCGCACCTGATGGTGACTGCGGATTCCAGGCTGAGAATGGTTTTTAGCGCTGCCGCTTCTGCAAGTTGCTAAGCTCCTGCTTTAGCCGCCAGATCCAGCATGCTCCCCGAAACGATATCGAAATCCCCCGGCTTCGCGTTGTCCGCTTGCCGGACCGGTCCGTATTCGTTTGGCCGATGAATGAAGCCGGTCCGTAATCCGAAGCTACGGGCGGCATTCAGATCCCCCGAATGGGCGGCGCACATCATCACCTCTTCCGGCTTGAGACCGAGCAGGCTCACTGATGTTAAATAGGCTTCTCGGTCGGGCTTATAATGTCTGGCCAACTCTGCTCCCAGAATTAAATCCCAAGGCAAGCCCGAATGTTTCGCCATATCGTTGAGCAAAGCTACATTGCCGTTGGAGCACGGTGCGATGGTGTATTTCTTCTTGAGGCGCGTGAGACCCATCACCGAATCCGGCCAAGGCTTCAGCCGATGCCAGACGCGATTCCACTGGTCCTTTTCTGCCTCGGATAGCCCGTTGATTTTGAATTCCTTGAGCAGGTCTTCCAGCAGCATTCGATGAAGGTCATCGAGTTTAGTCCATGCCATTTCGCCTTTGCGAACCTTGTCCATCGCCGGCGCATATCCTGAGCGCCAACCATCCGCGAAACGCGCCCAATCAATCGTGAGGCCTTTCGCCTTGCCCCACGCCTTCCCTTCTTCAATGATCGATCCCCGCCAATCCACAACTGTGCCGAAGGTGTCGAAAATCAGCGCCTTTACGCCGGTGGCAGCCGCCTTACCCGTTTGGGCGCGAACAGCCACTGCTGCTGCACCCATTCCGATTCCAGCAAAGAACTTCCGGCGGTTCATGTGTCTGGTCCCCGCCGCCCATTATAGTTTGGTAGTTCGTCATCTGATGCGTAAGCTTATCTAAACCCGTTCTCCTGCCTGATATGCTGCATTAGAAGCGAAACGTTGAACCAAGGGAGTGTTTGCATGGTTGTGCAGAGAAAACACTGGTTGTTCGCAGTCCCCATATTGATCGCTTGCGCGCTCTTCGTCGCCACGGGGCAACAACCCGCGCCCGGACCGTACACGGCGGCGCAAGCGGCTGCCGGCCGCGCGACCTATCAGGAGCGGTGTGCGAGTTGCCACCTCGATGACCTGGGCGGACGCTTTGAAGCGCCGCAACTGGCGGGCTCCGACTTCATGAATCAATGGGGCGACCGGACCGCGGGTGAGCTGATCTCCTTCATGAAATTGACCATGCCGCCCGCGAACCCAGGCAGCCTGGATGATCAGTCGTATGCCGGCATCGCAGCGTTCCTCCTGGACGCGAATGGCGCAAGGGCGGGCAACCAGCCACTGACAGCGGCATCGAACATCGCGATCCGTTCTGTGGCGACGGGACGGGCGCCTGCCGCTAGTCCACAACCCGCTGCACCCAAACAGGCTGGGAAACAGGCTGGGAAACAAGCCGCGGCAGCACCGGCCGGACCACGCGGCATCACGGTCGCCGGACAAGTGAAGAATTTCGTTTCCGTCACGGATTCGATGCTGCGGAATCCCGATCCGGCCGACTGGCTGATGATCCGCCGCGACTACAAAGCCTCCAGCTACTCGCCTCTGAACCAGGTCACCCGGGATAACGTTCAGGATCTGCGTTTAGTGTGGCAGTGGGCCATGAATGAAGGCGGAACCAATCAACCGGCTCCGCTGGTTCATAGCGGAATCATCTATCTGAACAATACCGGCAACATCCTGCAGGCAATCGACGGCAGCACCGGCGAACTGATCTGGGAACAGCGCTATGGCGGCGCCGCCACGGCTCACTCGATGCGCGGCATCTCGATCTACGGCGAACGCATATTCCTCGAGGCAAGTGACGGACGCATGCTGGCCTTCGATGCTCGAACCGGCGCGAAAATTTGGGAATCCAATGTCGCCGATGCGTCCAAAGGTCAGCGATTCAGTGCAAGCAGCGGTCCTCTGGTGGTGAACGGCAAGCTGATCGCCGGTTTGGGGCCGAGCTGCATGCGCTACACCGAGGAGAAATGCTTCATCAGCGCCTACGACACCGCCGACGGCAAACTTCTGTGGAAGTTCTACACGATTGCTCGCCAAGGCGAACCCGGAGGCGATACCTGGGGAAACCTGCCCGATCTGTTCCGCGCGGGCGGTGAGGCCTGGATCACGGGCAGCTACGATCCGGATCTCAATCTGACTTATTGGGGAGTCTCCCAGGCCAAGCCCTGGATGCGCGCCAGCCGCGGATCCGGCAATGGCGCGAATCTCTATGCCAACTCGACGCTCGCCCTCAATCCCGATACCGGCAAACTGGCTTGGCATTACGCGCACGTTCCCGGAGAGTCCTTCGACATGGACGAAACCTTCGAGCGTGTTCTGGTGGATGACGGTGGGCAGAGCCTGGTGTTTTCGGTAGGCAAGCACGGGATCCTGTGGAAGCTCGACCGAAAAACCGGAAAGTATTTGGGTCACAAGGAAACGGTGTTTCAGAACTACTTCGATTCGTTCGATCCGGCCACCGGCGAGCCGCACTATCGAAACGATATCGTCGAGCAGCGGGTGGGTGAGTGGCTGCCCGGCTGTCCTTCGACCGAAGGCGGCAAGAACTGGCAAGCCATGAGCTACCACCAGCCGACCAATCGTCTGATTGTGCCCCTCAGCCAGAGCTGCATGGAGTACAACCCTCAGAAGATCGATCAGGTCGCGGGCGGCGGCGGAGGCGGTGCGGGACGGCGCTTCTTCGAGATGCCGGGTGTCAACGGAAACATCGGGAAGCTGGCGGCCTACGATGTCCGAACGATGCAGGAGGTCTGGAAGCTGGAGCAGCGAGCGCCGCTATTGACCTCGGTGCTTTCCACAGCCGGCGGACTCGCGTTCGTAGGCGACCTGGACCGGGTCTTTAAAGCCGTGGATGTAAACACCGGTAAAGTGCTGTGGCAAACACGCCTCGCGACCTCGGTCCAAGGCTTCCCGGTTTCCTTTAGCGCCGGCGGGAAGCAGTACATCGCCGTAACTACAGGCCTTGGTGGGGGAAGCCCGCGTCAGGTCCCTGAGATCCTGGCTCCCGAAATTCACTATCCGAACAGCGGACAAACATTGTACGTATTCGCGCTGCCGGACAAGAAGTAGACTACTTCGCTAATTCGGGCGGAATGGTTTGTGTCACCTTGCCGGTGGCAGCCCATTCGACGCCGCGCGAGAGGGTCGTCTTGAAATACAGAGACTTTACGTTTTCCGCATCGTGACCTAGCGTGGTGACGAACACCTTGCCTTGACCGTACTGTGTGGTCCACATGATATTCGAGTCTGCGCCCGGTCCGGGAATGGGGTGGCCTGACCGGCCGTTATACAGCGAATGATCGTCCCAGGCCGTCGCCAGCACGTGATAAGTGCCTTCGGGCTGCCAGGCGAGCGCGGTGTATAACTCTTCCTTTTCGACCATGAAGGACTTCATGCCTTTGGTGATCGGATGCTCGGTGTCCTTCAGATTCACCATCCAATCGTGACGAGGCGAATGGTCGCCATTGTTCGGGCGCCAGTTCGCGCCGCTCATCTTTTCGAATTCGGTCCATCCCGCGAAGCCCGATAGTGCGAAGTGATAAATCACCAGCCCTTTTCCGGACGCGACGAAGTCTTCAAAAGCCTTTTCGGTGCGCTCGCCCCAGACACGGCGTCCGGCGTGATTGAGCAGGACTACATCGTAGGGAGCCAGGGTTTCCGGGCCCGCGCCGCGAAACTCTTCCACCACGCGGACATCAAACTTCCCGGTTTCTTCGAGAGTCTGGCGCATCACGGGGGTTGTGCCCTTCCAATCGTGGGCGTTGATACCCGTAAT
>Ga0068857_100004858_pt1 | contig 11396 bp, 9 predicted proteins | sample KBSCornC72_FD_66591 | JGI IMG/M metagenome (GOLD analysis project Ga0068857, IMG submission 66591) | Corn rhizosphere microbial communities from Kellogg Biological Station, Michigan, USA - KBS Corn C7-2 | ecosystem: Host-associated > Plants > Roots > Rhizosphere > Soil ...
AATGGTGGACGAGTGCGACGTACTGATTCTGACTGTCTGGCGCCAGCAGGTCTATTGTCGGGGACGCCAGGAAGGTGGAAGAGCAGTCCAGCGTAAGATCATGCAACCAGGGGCCGGCCGGTGCTCCAGGAGGTTTAATGAGCGTAACTCGAATTTCGAGTAGTTGGCCGACGACATTGGTTAACGGCACACTGTCGAAAGCCATTCGAAAACTACTTGTTGAAAGTCGAGCGTAAGTATTGGCGGCGCGGACTTCGACGCGAATCTGATTGGTATCCGTTGTCGAAGCCGCCCAAGTGAGCGCGCCCCAAACCTGATTGATTGATCCGTTGGTGTAAATGACCGACCAGAGTCCGTATGGCGCGGATGCGGCAGCCAGCGTGTACCCAGTAAAATCGCCTCGCGCCTCACGTCCGCCGTGATTGGCCGGAGCCAAACAGAGATCGACCGCGCCGACATGGCAAGTGTGGCCATTGGTCGTCACTATCGAACCGAGATTGGGGTCTATCCGAAGAATATGCGAATCCGCTGCTGAAAGCGCCCAAACCTTGCCATAATTATCGACTGCAACGATGCTTGGCCGGGCCGGATTCGGGCAATTAGTGGTATTCAAATCCACATTTCCGATGAATGTTCCGTCTGTCAAAAGGTGTCCAACCTTTGACCCGGTGCCATTCCACGGACCATGGGCAACCCAAACGTTGCTGTTGTTATCAATGACAAGGCCGCTGGCATAAGTGTCGCCATGGTAGTAGTTGGTGATGAAAGAGCCGGATTGGCTGTAAACCGCGACTCGGTTGCTTTGGTACGAACTGACCCACACATTCCCGGTAGCCGGATCAATAGCGATATCGAAATCACCTTTTGAATTGGGCGTGATGTTGGTAATGCCGGTCGCGGGATTGTAGGTGACCAATGAATAATCTCCTGCATTTCCAGGATTTGCCCCACCGGAGAACCAGAGCATTCCATTGCCGCTGACCAACCCTTCGAACCCGCCGTATAAAACCCCTCCATTGGTGAAGACAAGCATACTATTTGTAAGCACTTGTCCGGTGACACCATCCACTTTGACGTGGATTTTTGTCCCGCATACAGAGCCCGGGCCGTAGTCGCTCGAATTGTCATCACAATAACCGCCGACCCAAAGATCGTTGTTTGTATCAATGGCCAATGCGCTGGCGAGTTGGGCCGGGACGCGCACATAATTGATGATGAGTTCGTCATCGGCGTTGAACACAGTTCCGGTGGAGCCTCCCACCGTGTTGGTGGGCCAATCGAGAACGTCATTAAGTCCAGCAGACGTCTTGATGTAACCGTCACCATCGCGGTCTATTGCGGTGGAGTATAGGAAAGGCGGTTGCAGATAATGGCCGCTCGAATTGGCGGTGAAATTGGTCACTTGACCGAATTCGTTTTTCTGAATGTCGCCCCGAGTGCCTCCTATCACCACGCCTATTCGCGTAATCGAGCCAAGGTGTGTTTGATCCCGGTTTCCTCCCTCATCCCAGTTATCCACCCAGGCGTTGCCGTAACGATCCACTTGCACGTTGGATGGGAAGGAGGCCTTGCCTTGCGGGGCGGTGCGATATTCGCCAATGACCTGACCGGTCGCCGAATCAAGGCGCACGACAGTCCCTTCGTCCGAAGATGCTACATTAACGAATGGAAATGGCGTTGTTTGTGAGTTTAACTGCAAGCGGCCAAAGCTGTTGGCGTAATTCAGGTTCATGAGGAACCCGCCGCCGAACGCATTATTCGAGGAATAGCTGCTATCGCTGTATCCGCAGGCGCTCCCGACGGTGATGCTCACCGGGCTGCTTGTGCTGACGAGACCGTGCGAATCGTACGCAACAGCCGTGATTGAATACAAGCCCGCCGCCGCGGTCCACGTATAGGAGTAAGGAGCGGCCGTTGCGTGCCCCAAGAGGAACAGATTGCCTCGATAAAACTCCACGTTCGTGACAGAAGAATCTGAATTCGTCGCAGTTGCTTGAATCGTAATTTGTGCTGGAGCAGTGAATCCGGAACCTTCAGCGAACGCGGAATATTCTTGCGGCGCGGTTATCTGGACAAACGGCGAAGGGCAGAATGTGAGCGTGGCGACCGAACTGGTGACGGAGCCGCATCCATTTGTGAGCACGACCGAATAGTCGCCTAAATTCATGCTTTGAACGTTGGTCAGTACCAAAGTGTTATTCGTTGCCGATGCGATATTCGTGCCCCCAAGTCGCCATTGAAAGTGATAGTTTGTCAGAACTGAACCAGTGGGTGTTACAACGAAATAAGTTGTGCCGCCTGGGTAAGCGCACGCGCCTTGAGGCTGGTCCCAAATTTCCGGAGGACTGCAGTTCGTCGGATTGGTTCCGGCCAAAAATTCCTGGAGGTTAGAAAGTCCATCATGATCGGGGTCACCGTAGGGGTCTTGGCCGATGGAGCTGAAGTAATATTTTTCCCAGCTGTCGTCCAAACCATTGCCGTCCATGTCGGGTATCAATTTACCTGCGTGGTCAAAAGCGGCGCGGCCATTGTAAAGTGTGAATGCCATGCCTTGAATGACCTTGCCTTCCAATCCAACCGCACTCGCTGGAACTTCCAGCCGTGTCCAAGCACCAGCAGCGGGCAAGTTGGCAACATACCAGCAGCTCTCTGTGCCTTCCACGCCCCAACTGATTGCGTCGGAACCCCAATACGCGCGATGTTCCCACGAATCTAAGCCATTGGCCTCGGTGGTATACCATTGAAGCATGATTTCAGTCGGTGGATTGTCGGGATCAATGTTGACGTAAGTAATAAGAACTTCGCCGGTATTGACCATCATGTTGACAACGGATTTGTCGAACCAATGCTGGTGGATACCCGAGTAAGTATCCGAAACGTGCATGCAATAGCAGGATGAATAGGGATTCCATGAGTATGAGCCGACCCCATTACCACCCCAACCATCAATCCAGTAATCGGTCCAATTCCAGTTTTCGGCGTATGCTCCTGACCAAAAAGGCGATGCAGCCGCCGAATCGTTCTCAATGCCTCGGGCGGGAGTCACGTCCTCGACCCAGACCCGCTCCGAGTCATCACCGTCACTAAGGCCATTGCCGTCCGTGTCGTTCTTGGTCGGGTCGGTTGTCACCTGAAACTCGCGGAGGTTGCTCAGCTTGTCATTGTCGGGATCGCCTGTGGCTGTGGCGCTCGTACTGCCGAAGTAATACGTCTTCCAAACGTCTGGCAGGCCATCGGAATTGGTGTCATACGAGCCTTTGTACACGATCTGCATTCCATTCAGATTCGCAGAGCCATAGGGGTCATGGCCCGCGACAATCGTGACTACTTGATTACTGTCCACCGGGATGTCGTGATAAACCACATATTGCTGACTCTCGTCCCATGCCGTTGAATTGCTGTAACCTGAACCCCAAATTGTTGTGCCGCGTACATCCCAATCCCGCCCACCAGACCAAAGTTGGAAAATGGTGTTGGCATCGTTGGTGTTGCCATGGCCATACAGGTAAAAATCGTAGTTGCCCGTTGAGAGATTGGTCAGCAGAACCGTAACGTTGCCTTCATTTGTGGCATAGATAAAAGAGGTGTACATTGCGTCTCCATTTCCGCCGCCGTTCCAGCTTCCGATTGCCGATACATTGAAAACACTTAGACCGACTGTAGATGCGATTCCACTGGCATTGGTCAAACCAACGATGCTGCTGCTGAAATTCGTGGAAGTGTAGCCGTTCCAATAATCATTGGTCGTGAGGCCGACAGCCGCCAATCCTGCTTTGTTCGTAGAAGGACTGCCGAAATTTACATTGAAGAGATTGGTGATGTTGGTGGGTGGCGGCGGCACCGCCGCTGACTCCACAACTTGCAAACCATTCGCGTAAGGGTAAGTATCGCCGCCAGACGGTATTTGAAATTGAATGGTCTGGTTCGTGACAGCAATGTTCTTGAAGACCTGATACTGCAAACCAGGTTCCCAATTGGTACTCTTCCACGCGTTGCCCCACAATGTTGTGCCTTTGTAAGCGATTTGGGTTCCGCCACGCAACAATTTGAAGCTGGCATTGGCCACGTCGCGCGCCTCATGACCGTAAATATAGAAGTTGAAAACATTTGTTGGCAGATTGGTGAGCGTAAGCGTGAGAGAGCCACCCGATAACCCGTAAATATAACCCCCATACATCTGGTCGTTGACCCCGTTGCCCCAGGCACCCGAGATCCCGGAAACGGTTATCCCAACCCCGGAATTCGGACTGCTTTGATCGGACCAGGTGAGATTGGTCAACGAGCTATAGTTATAGAAATAAGAAATCCAGAAATCATTGGTGTACTGGCCGACTGCCGCGAAGCCGGCCTTTTCAGGGTTATTACCGCCCAAATCGATATCAAGCAAATGACGACTGACGAGTAGATAATCCAATACCACACCGGGCTGTGAATCCGTCGAACCATTTAATGCCAAGTCTTGTGAGCGAGGCTTAACTTGAACCATTCGTCTGTTCGATTTGTCTGGTCCAGGCTTAGGTATCTGCGCGATGGCGCTTTTTAAGTCGCCACGAGCTTTGACTTTAGCGTGAAGAGTTCCCGACGGTAGTGAGTCTACGAGCGCTTTCATTAAAAGCCATGGACAGAATTCAACCAGATAATGGCTCCCATCCACGGTCATTAGGGTTTTACCAGAGGGGACTTCAATGTTGCTATTTCCAAGCAGTAACATTTTACCGCCCGCCATTCGCATCGAGCCGAAGTACAGGGTCTCGTCTGGTATGGTGTTCTCACTTTGAATTCCAAACGCTTGATTCTTTGCGGTTAGGTCAATTGTTCCAAGAACTCGCAGCGGTTCTGGTGGATCAATGAACTCTGTAATAACCACCAATCGAAGATTCGCCGGGTCGTTCGTCATGCTCAATGCGGCCGGTTCGGGAATCTTTTTCCGAAGAACAATGGTTTGATCAAAATTGTCCCAAGCGTAGGTATAGGTGATTTCGGCGTCCGTTCCGTTCAGCGCATTCGTGTACCGAACTATTGAACCACTGATTTCTCCAATACAATCCTGTGGAGAAGCAAACAGCACAGTATCGCCGGTGGTTATGTCCCAAAACCCAAGGCCAACAAGATGGCTCTTGAGCTGCAACTGGCCACCGCGATCCGGAATGTTCAATTGCACAGCTTCCATCGTGTTCGGATTCGGTGCGAAGAACGCTTTGTGCGGCGCAAATTGGGCAACGGCTCCGTTGCTTTGGATTACAATTGAGCCCGTAGTAGTAATTGGATTCAGACCAAACACCGATCCATTTGTCTGAATAATAATTGGAGTATTCGTTTGAGTCGCTTCGAAGGCTTGGAATGCTCCGAGCGGGTTGAGCGATGTGTAACGATTGGTCCTATCACCTCCACCGACCACGATGTTAGTCAGACCTAATTGCGCCTGGCAGGCGAAAACAGAAAGGCCAAGCGACAGCCCCAGCCATGAGAGCGTCTTCATCCGGTTCCTTGTTTTGGTTGTGCGAAGTGAGCGACGAAAAGTCGAAAGCTCAGGCTAAAAGCAGGGCAGGCTTCCCATCACCACACTCCATATATTCTCAACAGTTCTCTTTGATTGCCTTTCCAAATTGTTTCCAAAAGCAAACGCGCCCCTACGCGGTGTTTCCGGAAACCACTTGGAACGGAAACGTTTTTACTCTTCAATCAAAATTTCTGCAAGAGATTTTTTCAAAAAGCGACATATAATATCTTTCCTAATTCATTTCACATTGAAGTAAGACGACTTTAGCAAAACGAATCCCGTTCATGTCACGGAAGGCAAAAGTGAGCGTCTTCGCTGTAATCGCTTTCAGATATATGCTCGCAAGTATGCCAAGGAGAATGCACAACTGGAGTTGCAAGGACGTGACAAATTTCCTGCGCGAACATGCGTTCAGCTTTTACAAGCAACTCAGAGGCTCACACCAAACCTGGATTAAGCGCGGCACTCACGGCGAAAAGGACACGATTGTAGAGCTCAATTTTACACATCGCCCGTATCCTCAAGGAACGCTGAAGACGATCATTCGGCAGTCCGGCATCGATAAGAGCGAATGGTTCGAGTGGGGAGGTTGGTAGCAAAAAATCTGATGTGAAATTAGAAGCACCTTTTGGTTCGAAAGAGTTAGAGACGCTGCTAATTCGGACTCTGCGCGCACGTGTAATAACGAACCGGCAGAGCATGAATGCGACGAATGCAGTCAACTTGATGAATTCGCGCACCACCAATTGAGGAATAGCGCGGAGCAAACAAGACTGGCCAGAAGGCCCATATTACCCGTCGGCACAGAATGGTTCCAGAGATGTCAGGTTTGCGCCTGAAGGCAAAAGTTCACTTCTTGGTGACTCTGAGACAGCCGATATGCTGTGAGGCGGAGAACAGTTCCCCAGACATCAACCAAAGGAAACGAATGTACAGTCCCAAAATCGATGAAGCTCTCATTCCGCGCATATACCTCGCCGCCAAAGCGGCCAAGATCCCAATGACGACCTGGGTGAACCGCGCTGTTGAAGACACTCTCCCCAAGACTGATGGTGCAGCACAATCACTCACAGTTGTGGACAGGGGCAAGAGCAGTGAAAGCGACGCCGATAACATGGCACGGAGCGCGAGAGTCGGCGTGACGCAGCGGTCCTGACCAACACTCACGGAGCAGACACCTGCTCCTTTTTGTTCTCCCGAACCGGTACGGCTCCAAATGTTGCCTCGTACGGCAAAGATGCACGTCTTTGTTCCGTCTCTCGACAGTAATAAGATCGTGTCATTACAAGGGTTCGTTAATCAATACACACGTATGAAAAAGTTATTTTCATGTGCATTAGACAAAAAAGAACTCCGCGAATCTGTCGTCGCTCCCATTATCGCAAGACTCGATGGATTCAGAATGGAGTCCTTCAAGCAGCATGCTCGCATGTCGAGCAGATTGCAGGCTATCGAAGATTCAATCGAAATCATCGCTGGCCAAATGGTCGCTAACCTGGACGAAAAGAACGCCACCGATGAGCCTTCATCACGTCCAGAGAGCGATTAATTATCCACTCCTAACCTCCAAATCCATGACCTACATAGACGAATTCGAAACAGAGCTCCGAAAGAAACTTGAAGCCGGAGAAAAGGCCGATGCAATCATCTCCTGGTGCCGCGAGAAGGTCCTTGAGAGCTACCGCAACGGTGTAACGACTCTGCGAACACGGACACGCTCTCCCCGCAAGGATTCAAACGAGGAGAAGAAAGAGTCGGCGGAAGCCCTCAAGGGAAGCGCGCAGTCTCACGATTAGACGAGAAATAGAAATCAGGATTTTGTGAATCCTGATTTCCTTACCTGCCATTGAACCATCATGCGTCAAGCAATCGTCATCAGCCTCTTCGATCATTCGACGAATATGGTTCGTCCATGGGCGGATGCCGAATTTTTGTGCTATTGCGTCGATGCGAAACATGGGACCGGTGAACAGAAGGAAGGGAATATTATTCGCGTGGGAGCGAACATACCGGACTGGTTGCCGCCGTATGCCGAAGTGAAAATTCTGTTTGCCTTTCCGCCGTGCACGCATGTGGCGGTGAGTGGAGCACGCTGGTTTCGGGATAAAGGCTTGGGAGCGTTGGTGGAAGCGTTGCGGCTTTTCGATGCAGCGCTGCGCTTGGCTGAGTGGACAAAGGCGCCATACTTCATCGAAAATCCCGTTAGCACCGTTTCAACGTATTGGCGAAAACCTGATTATATGTTCAATCCCTGCGACTATGGTGGATATGGAAACGAACGCGAAGATGCATATACAAAAAAAACCTGTTTGTGGACTGGTAATGGATTCATCATGCCACAGACGAAATGGATTGAGCCCGTGGAGGGAAGCAGGATGCACAGAGTCGGCCCATCGAGTGAAAGAGCAAGCTTGCGCTCGGTGACGCCAACTGGATTCGCTCAGGCGTATTTGAAGCAAATCACCTGAATTAATTATTAAATGCCCACTCCAGGATCATCAATTAGTTACGTTCCGGAACTTGAGTAGCTTGAGCGCTTGCCTCGAAAGACGGGGCAGCACGTTTTTCAAAGAGACAATGCGTTCTTCACGAAGAAGTTCTTTACCTCGTCCCACGTCACCGGGTGCAACATAATCGGCATTGCATCGCTTTCAGCATCGTCAAAATACACCAGGCTTTTTTTCAGGTGAAGAATATTGAATCGCACAGATGCATACTTTCGTTCGAACAATTCGATTAGCTTTTCAAGTGGCATCTGTTTGCAAATGAAATAGACGTCAACAAAATCGCGCTTTGTGCCGCGGCTTGAAAGTGCATCCAACTTCATACACGCAATGTCCTCGATTGAAGCGATGGCAATGCCCCTAAATTCTGTTCCTTTATTTAAAAGAGGATACGTGTATCCGAGAAACGAATATTTGACGCCATCGATACTTCCCGTTACGGAGTGCATTGATTTCTGAAAGACTTCCAAATCTCCAACTGGCAAGAGTTTCTCAATGAGGACCGATTCGTCAAACATGGCCGTAGAGAAAAAATCAAGGTCAACCGACATGCGATGCCCCAGATGAAGGGCAAGCGCGGTTCCGCCAGCCAAGTAAAACTCTGAAATCCAGGGATAGCTCGATAGCTTCCTGAAAAGATTCGCGGTAGGTTGTGCGAGGATTTCCTCATGCATGTTCGGAAGGGTGATATTTTATTTTCCAATAATTCCTGCTTTTCGCAGATAACGCACGGGTTCGACCGACGACCTTCGTAATGTCCTCACTAGCGAATCGTTTTTCCAACCAAAGCACTGCCGCATCATCACCCAGTTCGAGAATCCTGGAAATCACATAATCTTTCTGTAGCTCAAGGTCGATGTGTTCGCTCTGGGTATCCCAGAAGAATCTTTTTAGGGTTGGGGGAAGCATGTTTCCATTATATCAAAACGGTAGAGAAACGCCAAGGAGACGAGGTCTTCAATGGCGCGCCGATCAAAGCACCGTCGGACATTTCCTAACAGTGCCGATCTACAGCATCTGTGAAGCCAATTTGCAAAGAGTTCGCAAATGGTTCACTGAGTTGGCCATGAATATGGAGAGGGCAGAAGTGATGCATATACGAAGAAGACGTGTTTGTGGACAGGGAACGGCTTCGTGATGCCGAAGAGGATACATCCGGTGGAAGGAAGCGCGATGCATCGGCTGGGCCCTTCGAAAGGAAGAGCGGACTTGCGATCAGTAACACCCAAAGCTTTTGGCCAAGCTGTGTTTCAAGCGAATCATTGGAACTGACTGATGATATTGGAAAACTGGCCAATATTAACCAACTGTGCGTACTATGTGGTAAGCTCGGGCGATGCCAACGAAGGGGAAATTCCAAGGCCGTTACGTGGGAATACTGACCGCGAGAAGTTTCGTGGGTCCAGAGTGAAGAATTGCAAAGAGTGCTGGTATATTTGTCTCCAATGTAACCTCTCGGCCAACGAGGGATTATTACACCCAGGGACGTTTTCCGAAGCCTCCATGGTGAGCCATGGTTGGAGGCTTGCATCAACGTCCGAGTTTCGTGAAGAACCCATTATTCTATTACGAAACTTCTACAGAAGAAGTGAGCTTCAATCCCTTGAAGCTACTTTCGTCCAATTTTTGCGAGTAACAGCTCAAGTTCGGCTTTGAGCCTGGATATTTCTTTGCCGAGTGATTCGACCCGGCGCATAGTCTTTTCACTGATAGGTTTGTGCGGCATGATCGCCGGAGCGATGATACTGGTGGCTGTCACGCTGAGTGGTTCCTGTCGAGGTATCATAGGATGGTCTTGGTGGAAACAAGACGCCATTATGACACCGGTCAAAGTAAGTTGTGTATCTACAAAAGTGTAGAGGCAGAAGTAGAGGTAATTAAAGACAGTAGGTTTGCTACTTTGGTGTTAACTCACGATTTCAAGGCTGGTTACACGGCTCTAAATCGAAAGAACGGAATTATGCCACGGTCAAGCACTGTCGTTGATAATCGACATACTCCATAATGCGGCTGGAAGTTTTCTCTCAGGGGCGTGGCTTGGACGCCGGAATTCGGTCACCCGTTTAAAGCACGATGGACTTAATGAAGTTCCTACAGGGCCGTTTTGCCTGCTGCTCTGGCCTTTTTCCATCGCGCCTTGGCTATAGCAGAGAGGCGAGCGCGAACGGCGGCACTTCTTTTTACACGAGATTTCTTCACTCGCGCTTGTCCTTTAGTCAATAGTGCCGAGCTTCGACGCCGTGGAGCAACTGATTCGCTGCCGAGAATCTGGGCTAGCTCTGCTTGCAGGGATTCAATCTTTTCTTTGATTTCAGCCGCCCGTCGCAAGTCTTGGGCTGACACTGAAGTGAGCAGTGAATTCATAAGCGCAGTGTTGCCGCGAATCGATAAATGTCAAGTAGATGCAAATTGATGTCGTAAGCGAACGTACGCGAGCGAAGCCGCCAAAAGGACTTTTCCAGAAGACTAATATCTAAAACCATTTCTAACATATCCGATAGCTCGACGGTTACCGTTGCACTGCGATAAAGCAGGGGGCAATCGTGGTCTATTCGCGGCATATTTTGGTTCCGGCGCGAAGCCAGATCGTCGGACTACGAAATCTGGAGCCTTGATTGGGATGGAAATGGCACTTTTTAGCCCATTACCTGTCCGATTTGGAAGTCAGCGGTGAATAATAGTTGAGTGAACAGTCAGACGGACCAGGAACTCTTGTTGGAATATGCTGGATGCGGATCGGAGGCTGCATTCTCGGAGATCGTGCGGCGTCACGTTGACTTCGTGTATTCAGCCGCGCTACGCGTGATTGGGAATGTGCAATTAGCGGAGGAAGTCTCGCAAAAGGTATTTCTGGCGCTTGCACCGAATGCCCGGCGACTTGCGGACCGCGCCGTTTTGTCAAGCTGGCTGTTTTGCACGGCGCACAACCTTTCGGTGAATGCCGTCCGAGGCGAAGTGAGGCGCCGCGTGCGCGAAGAGAAAGCCGCCGCCATGAACGAACTGCTTGCCGCCGATCAGGAAGCTGATTGGGAATCAATTGCACTCCATCTGGACGACGCGTTGCGCCAGTTAAGCGAACCGGACCGCGACGCGCTGTTGCTGCGCTACTTTCAACGCAAGTCGTCGCGAGAGATGGCGCAGGCTCTGGGAATCTCCGGAGAGGCCGCGCAGAAGCGCGTCAATCGAGCCGTCGAACGTTTGCGCGCTCTGTTTGCCAAACGAGGGATTGCGATTGGTGCGAACGGTCTCGTTGTCCTCATTTGCGCTAATGCAGTGAAGGCCGCGCCGGCAAGTTTATCTCTTAGCATTTGCACGGCAGCGGCTTCCGGGGCGTTTGCTCAAGCTTCAGTGTCCATTACTACAACTAAAATCATTGCTATGACTACAATACA
>Ga0068857_100004859_pt1 | contig 11394 bp, 7 predicted proteins | sample KBSCornC72_FD_66591 | JGI IMG/M metagenome (GOLD analysis project Ga0068857, IMG submission 66591) | Corn rhizosphere microbial communities from Kellogg Biological Station, Michigan, USA - KBS Corn C7-2 | ecosystem: Host-associated > Plants > Roots > Rhizosphere > Soil ...
GATCGCGAGGATGATGCGGCTGGAGACGTAGGACATTGCCTCCGCCAGCTTCATCCACAACTTTCGAGGAACTGTGAGAAGGCGTGGCAAAACCAACGCGCTCAGAACAAGTGCGAAGCCGGCGGCGCTGAGGACATACGCCGCCGTCACAAACTTCCCACGGTAAAGCCACCAGAGACCGAGCAGCACAAAGATGCCTCCGACAATCAGCCCAAACTCCTTCTCTGCTCGGAAGGTGCGCTTCATCTAGCTGGTTACGAGAGCCTTTTCCGGGGCTCTCTGCTTTTCGAGCTCACCGGCAATCCAGTGATAGGTGATCGTCAAACCATCTTCGAGAGAGATCGACGGCTCCCACTTCAACACTTCCCGCAAACGGGTGTTGTCGCTATTGCGACCTCTCACCCCTTGCGGCTTGGTTAGATCGTAGCGCTTGCGGATCTCCTTCCCGGCGATGTTCGAAACGATATCCACGAGCTCGTTGATCGAGATCATCCGATCCTGGCCCAGGTTGATCGGCTCGCGATGATCGCTCTGCATCAGACGATAGATCCCTTCGACACAATCGTCGATGTAGCAATACGAGCGCGTTTGTTCGCCGTCGCCCCACACCTCGATCTCGTCGCTCTCTTCAGCAAGCGCGACTTTGCGACAGATCGCCGCGGGCGACTTTTCACGTCCGCCGTCATACGTGCCAAGCGGACCAAAGATGTTGTGAAACCTGACGACTCGTGTGTCGAGTCCGAAATCTTCCGTGTAATGCCGGCAAACTCTCTCCATGTAGAGTTTTTCCCAACCGTATCCGTCCTCGGCGTCAGCCGGATACGCGTCGTCCTCGCGCAAAGGCGTGACGTCGGTTTCTTTCTGTTTGTAGCCTGGATAAATGCACGCGCTGGAAGTGTAGAGATAACGTTTGACTCCATTAGCGCGCGCCGCTTCGATCGTGTGCAGATTGATGAATGTATTGTCGCGAACGATGACGGCTTTATTGTTCTCGATGAATCCGATGCCTCCCATGTTCGCTGCTAACCCGTACACCTGATCCATACCCTCGGTCGCCTGCAGGCAGTTTTCCTCTTTGGAAAGATCGAGGAGTAGAAACTCGTCCGCCGCCGTTGACTCGTATTCCGGTTCCTTGATGTCAACTCCGCGGACAAAATAGCCGCGGTCGATCAGATACTTCGTCAAGTGATGGCCAATGAAGCCACCGGCTCCTGTGACCAGTACTTTAGTCTTTGACATTGATAGGTTCTCTCCACAACTAGATAGGTTGGACAGGATTGTAAATCCTGTCGGCGTTAACCGCCATTACTACTAACAGTGAGTCGTCGCAAGCATCCCCAGAATGGCCGGTTCAAGACGCTTTCCGGGTGAGTCGCGAACGCCCGCATGAGCCAACTGGCCGCTTCGGATTTGCGTCCGGCCTCGCTGGCTGCATACGAAAGTCGCAAGAACCTTGTAGCTTTGCACCAGCGTTGATCGGCGCCCTGCAACTGTGGCTCGTAGAATTCAGCGATCCGATCAAATTCTTCCAGTTGACGATGTCCTTCTGCAACCGTCTTACTCACTTCGTGCAAACGGTAAGCCGCCATCGGCAACGGTATGTACTCGCACTTGTGACCGGCGAGCAGTAGACGAACGTACATATCGTGATCGAAGTCGTAATTCCAGCGCTCCTGAAATCCTTCCGCAACGAGTTCTCGTCTCCAGAAATGACCCGGCTGCGGAGCGCGATACGCCCACGACAAACAGTGGGCGGCGGATTGCGGCACCGTTGCATGGATCATTCGCGTCTCGTGGCCTTCGCCAAACATGAGCGTGTCGCCGCAAAGCCATTCGCTTTTGGGATTCTCCTCAAAGTGGCTCATCACTGCATGGAATGCTCCGGGCAAATAAACGTCGTCGCTGTTGATGAACGCGAGAATGTCGCCGGTAGCGCGTTCGAGACCTTTATTGATCGCGTGAACCTGGCCGCGATCTTTTTCGCTGACCCAATAAGCCAGCTTGTCCTCGTAACGACGAATGATCGAAACACTCTCATCAGTGCTGCCGCCGTCGATGATGATGTATTCGAGCGGCTCATAACCCTGATTCAGTACAGACAGAATCGTCTCTTCCAGGAAACGTCCCTGGTTGAATGATGGTGTAACGATGCTGAGCTTTAGTGGCATTCAGTTCTTAAAACTCTTAATCGAGTCGACGACGTAAACCTGCTGCTCTTCGCTTAGTTCAGGATACACGGGCAGCGCGAGTGTTTCTTTCGCGGCACTTTCCGACTCCGGAAACTGTCCCTCTTTGTAACCGAGATAGTTGAAACATGCCTGAAGGTGAAGTGGAATCGGATAGTACACTTTGGTTCCAACACCCCGTGATTTTAAATGCTCAATAAGAGCGTTGCGATTTCCGGGAACACGAATCACGTACTGATGAAAAATGTGGCGACCGTCTTCTCTAACGTGAGGTGGCGCTAACGAAAAACTCAACTCAGCCTCGTTGAGCAGTTTTGTATAAACGGCTGCTTTCTGCGCTCGCTCGTTGGACCAGCGATCAAGACTCGGAAACTTTATCCGCAACACCGCGGCCTGCAACTCATCCAAACGACTGTTGATTCCAACCTCGTCGTGTTCGTATTCGTTCGCGCCGCCGTGCGCGCGAAGCCGGCGTAGACGCGCAGCAACATCGTCGTCGTTGGTAGTCAACATCCCACCATCGCCGGCGCCACCGAGATTCTTCGTCGGATAGAAACTAAAACATCCAATCAACCCCATCGAACCCGCTGGCCGTCCGTTGTCGGCAGCACCAATCGCCTGTGCGGCATCTTCAACGATCGGAACACCGCGACGCCTCGAGACGTCGAGCAATGGATCCATCGCAGCACATTGCCCGTAGAGATGCACCGGCATGATGGCTTTGGTTCGCGAGGTGACTGCATCAGCAACTTGCGAAACATCGAGGTTGTAGGTGCGAGGATCAATGTCAACAAACACCGGACGCGCGCCGAGTCGGGTGATACATGCCGCGGTCGCAAAGAAAGAAAAAGGTGTCGTGATGACTTCATCGCCGGCTTTGACGTCGAGAGCCATCAGCGCGAGTAACAGTGCATCCGAGCCTGACGCACAACCGATCGCATGCTTCGTTTCACAGTAATCAGCGATTGAATTTTCCAGTCCGCGCACTTCGTCTCCGAGAACAAAGCGCTGCGAACTCATTACGCGTTCTACCGCCCGCTGCAGGTCATCTCGAAGAGAGACATACTGGGCCTGAAGGTCCAACAAGGGAACGTTCATAGAATTCAGGAATAGGTCCTATAGGACGTATAGGACCTATCTGCACAAGAGAGAGAGATCAGGCAGTCTCACCTGCGGAAGCACCGCGCCCGCTTTCCGTATCGGTCGAGTAATAGTTCGAGTAGTAGCCGGAATAGTAGTAGTCTTGCGACTCGAGCTTCACATTATTCAGCACCACACCAAAAATGTGCGCGCCCACATCCAGCAACTGCTGTTTCGCCCTGCGCACGACCGCGCGCGAGCTTCTGCCGCCGTGAACCACCAGCATCACGCCGTCAACCATCGTCGAGAGGATCGAAGCGTCAGTGAATGAAATCGCAGGGGGCGAGTCGATGATTATGTGGGCGAATCGCTCGCTCAGAAGTGCCAAAAGCTTGCGCATCTCCTCTGAGCCGATTAATTCCGCCGGATTCGGCGGCACCGGGCCAGAAGTCAAAATCTTGAGATTAGGGGTTCTCGCGCAGGTCTGTAACAGGTTGTCGAGATTTCTCTCACCTGATAACCAGGTTGTCAAACCTTTCGAATTTGTAACTTCAAACTGGCTGTGCAGACGTGGACGTCGCAAGTCGCAATCGATGATCAGGACTTCCGCGCCCGTCTGGGCCAGCATGTAAGCCGTATTGATCGCCGTCGTTGTCTTTCCTTCTGACGGCTGACTCGACGTGACCAGGATCGTCTTCGGCGGCTGTCCCGCGGAAGACAGCAACAGCGACGTTCTTAAGTGTCGATACGATTCAGCAATCGGCGACCTCACGTCGTCGACCATCGCCAACGCCGTACTTTCTGACGGCCCGGGACTAGCGCCTTGTGGAAGTCCTTTCAAACGCGCCGCACCCCGACTCGCTGGAATCATCGCAAGCGCCGGTAGGTGAATGTAACGATCGATGTCGTCGATCGACTTGACTGTGTCGTCGAGGAAGTCGAGCAGGAACGCCAGACCGATTCCGGCAACGAGAGACAATGCCAGAGCGATCATCACGTTTCGGAGTCGAGCCGGTCCGACTGGCGCACGCGGCACGCGGCTGTAGTTTTCAATTCTTACTTCGCTGCCCTTGTCACCCTGTGCGATCTGAACCTCGCGCTGCTTTTGCAGCAAGGTGTTGAGATATTGCTTGTTGGTTTCGAGACGCTGCGTGTAAGCCGCCATCTCGATCTGGTCGCGCGTTTGCTGATCGGTGACGCCGCGCTGCTGCACATACATCTGGCGGAGACTGTTTTCGTGACTCAGCGCGGCTTCATAATCCGCCCTCAACATTCCGATCGATTCGGTGGAAGCTTTTGCCAGCTCAGCCTCGAGACGATCGATCGCCGCCTGCGTCTTTTTAACTTCCGGCCATTCCTCTTTGTACGTAACTAACAGAGCTGCCTTTTTTTCCTTCAACGCCGAGAGCCGGCCCTGGATCTCAGTAATACGCTCCGACTTCTGCACTTCAGGAATTTCATTCGTGTCAGTGGCAGCTTTTGCGTTTTGATAGATTGCCTGCGCGTTCTTCCGCTTGTCTTCGGCGGACAGCAGTTGCTTACTTAGATCCTGCAGGCGTTGTCCCTCGACGTCGAGTGAACTGTCCAGCGTTGGTCGCAGACCTTTTTCACGCGCGTAGTTGAACAGAGATTCCGTGTCGTGCCTGATCTTTTCCTGAAGCGAAGCGATCTCACGAGCCAGTAGATCTCCGGCCTTGCTTGAATTCTGTGTTGAGCGCTCGATGTTGTTGGCCTGAAAAACTTCCGCGAGGGCGTTCGATACCTTCTGGGCCATCTCAGGATCTGTGTGGCGATACTTGATGGTGAAAAGATTAGTGCCGACGATTCCCTCAACCTTTTCCGAGCCGATGATCGAGTCCTCATAAGGCTCGAGTGCGGAGAGCTCTTCGGGTGACAACGGATCTTCCTGCATTTGCGTGACTCCAACTATCTGGAGACCACCGGGAGCTTTGGCAGGAACAGCCTGCGGTTTCTTTTCTCCCGAGACCATCCGTCGCAGCGCGGTGAAGATTCCTCCCTGCGCGCCGCTGCCGAAAAAGTTTGGATTGTGTTGCAGGTCAAGACTCAGTGCGACCTGTCGCGCCAGCGACGGGCTTTGCAACAGCTTGATCTGTGTGCCCCAGAAATTCGCGTCAGGCTGGGCATTGAGCACGAAGTCTCTGGTTTGCAGAACGTTCGTCGCTCGCTGTTCGATCCTGATGGTTGTTTCGGCCTCGTAGATCGAGGGCTGGCGAAACATCTGCACGGCGACAAGCGAAGTGACGACGAGGCAGAGGCTAATGATTAGCCATTTTCGCTTGAGCACCACGAATAAGTAATCGCGAAGCTGGTTGGGCTCAGTGGCGGCCGGCCCATAGGACCTGACCGGGGCGACATCGGTGAGCGGTCTATCGAGACCCCGCTCGACCGAAGGCATCGGCATCAGACGGTTATCTTGCGACATCATTTGTTCCGGCTCTCGTAAAGACAGGTAAATAATTTAACAAACACACACGACTAGAGGTTCAGGATAATAGCAAATGTCTCCACAGATTACACAGATCGGATCACGAATCTGTGTAATCTGTGGAGACAAAACGGGCCAGGGCATCGTGCCAGTGGGGGAGAGCAGGGAGGCCGATTTCCTCGGACAGGAGGCATTTTAATCTCGAATTTCGTGGACGACGTGCGGGTCTGTTGAGATCGGCGCCACTGACGACTCCGATTGCGTCGCTATTCAAGGCGGCCAATTTCAACGCCTCGCGAGTGAATGTTTCAAAACTCGCCCCGTCACCTGAATTCACCACATGATAAATGCCGGGTAGATCCAATGCCGCCAACTCGCGCAATCTCACCGCCAGATCGCGACCATACGTAGGGGTACCCCAGTAATCCGAAATCGCAGTTAACTTCTCGCCACGGCGGGCACGCGCAACTACCGTGCTGAGAAAATTCTTTCCCGCGGGACCGAAGATGTATCCGGATCGAACCACGATCGTTCGCGCGTTTGCGTCCTGTGCTCTTCGTTCACCTTCGAGTTTGGAGCTTCCGTACACGCTTATCGGTCGTGGCTGATCGCGCTGCGTGTAAAAACCTTCCTTCTCGCCGTCGAAAACGTAATCCGTGGAAATCGTAACGAAAGCAGCATTGGCTTTGAGGGCGGCTCGAGCGAGGTTCTCTGGTCCGAGCGCATTTGCCTGCCGCGCTTTCTCGGAATTGCTTTCACAACCATCGACGTCGGTCCAGGCAGCACAATTGATTACAGCTTCGGGTCGTTCATTAACGATTACTGACTCAACGGCGCCTGAGTCAGTGATATCAAGTCCCTTGTGATCGTAACTGATGACCGCATCACCGCTGGCTGAACAATGCTCCGCGAGCGCAGTTCCCACCAAACCTTTCGCTCCGGTAATCAATATTCTCAATCGGCTATGACCTCTGCTCCATATTGCGCTTTGTAATACTCCCGGTAAGCCGGATTTCTGACTTTCTCAATCCACTGCCCATTCTCACCATACCAATCGATCGTCTTTTTCAGACCACTGGTCCAGGTTTCACGTGGCTTCCAGTCAAGTTCAGTCTCGACCAGCGACGGATCGATCGCATAACGGCGATCGTGTCCTAAACGATCTTTGACAAACTTGATCAGACTGCGTGGTTTACCGAGCGCGTCCAACACGCTCTCAACAACGTCGAGATTTTTGCGTTCGTTGCGCGCGCCGATATTGTAAACCGATCCCGGCCGGCCCTTTTCGATCGCCGCAAGGATCGCTCGACAATGATCTTCGACGTAGATCCAATCGCGCACATTCATCCCGTCGCCATAAACAGGAATCGGTTCATTGTTCATCGCATTCGCGAGTACGAGCGGCAGAAATTTTTCGGGAAACTGTCTTGGGCCATAGTTGTTTCCGCAGCGCGTGGTAATCGTGTCGAGTCCGAATGTGTGGTGCGCGGCACGTACGAGATGCTCCGCCGCAGCCTTGGAAGCAGCGTAAGGACTGTTCGGTGCAAACGCTGAAGTTTCAGTAAAGAAACTCTCGTCATTTTCCGGCAAACTTCCCATCACTTCATCGGTTGAAACCTGCACGAAGCGTTTCACGCCTTTTGCTCGTGCAGCATCGAGAAGAACCTGTGTGCCGATGATATTGGTCCTGAGAAATTCGTCCGCTGAGGCGATGCTCCGGTCAACGTGCGACTCGGCAGCAAAATTCACGACGACGTCAGTGTTCTGGTCCAGGTTTGCGAGCACTGCTTCGCCGTCGGCAATGTTGGCGCAAACAAAGCGATGTCTTTTGGAATCGAGTCCTTCGAGGTTATCAGGATTACCCGCATACGTGAGCGCGTCCATGTTAACAACGCGGCACTGCGTATTTTCATTTAGCAGCAGACGAACAAAACAGGACCCTATAAAACCTGCGCCACCGGTTACGAAAAAAGTTTTCATGAAATTAATTCTCAAACCGAAAATAGCGGTGTTAAGATACACGCCTCTGAGCTTTGAAACAAAAATGTCATCGAATTGCAATTTGACCTGAAGGGGAAAATCGACTATTACATCCCCCGCTTTTTATGAGACTAGGTCGCGTGACCTCCTCGCTCAGAGTTAGTGGAGCAAGTTATTGGTCCACTACATGCAAAGTTTCATGCTAACTACGCTGGTCGTAGTGTCTAGCCACTTTTCAGGCTAAAGCCGCTGCTAGCAACTTCGCAGACCATTTCCAGCGAATAAGTTCTTCCGTTTTTAATTTCGGGCACAAGGGCCCAGGTCTCCTCCCGCGAGACTCTTCAGATCAGTTCTCAAGGAGAAATCCGCAATGCGCAAAAATAGCCTCTATCACCGTAGATCCCTTCGAACGATGTTGCGACCAGCCTTGTTGCTTACTCTTTTTATAGCTGTGGCAGCGTGCTTGGTAATCCCGGTGTATGTCGGGTCCGCCAACTCCAACGTTGCCAGACCGAAAGTTGCCAGACCGAATAAAACGGATAATACGAAACCGATTCGGAGCACGGGGCTAAAGAAATTACCATTGCCCCTTGTCACGCAGCCTATTTCCGCCATCTTGAATTTCTTAACACCTCCGCCGTCGCCGCCATCGATCGTTACTTATTCCGATGCTGCCTGTACGGTTCCGCAGAGCGTATTTAATCTAGCTAACTCTGAATTTACGGTTTGCGCCAAGGTGACCGGCGGGGTGGCGGGTCAACAGATTCTTTGGTCCAATGCTAACTTTATTCAAGTACAGAACACGCCGCTGGGTACAGGCGAAAGCACATTCACTCTTAGCGCTGGCTCCAGCCTCGGTGATTGGCGCGTCATCCTTTACGAGCCACTAGGAGGTTCTGTTTACGCAGTCACTCCTTTTACCGTGGTAGATGCAGCTAATCCAACCGCTGACCTCGCGGTTTTCAAGACTGCGCTGACGAATCCTGTATCCGCTGGTTCACAAGCCGCGTTCGAGGTGCACGTCACGAATTACGGTCCCAGCGATGCTACCAACGTGCAAGTTACGGATCTTCTTCCTGCGAATACGACGAATCCGCAGTTTGCTCTAGTTTCTGGTCCATCTGGGTTCAACTGCGCCGTGGTTGGCAACGATGTCGTATGCACTGCGGCGACCTTGGCCAAAGGTGAAACGGCAATTTTCACTGCGAGTTTTGATGTGCTCTCCGGAACTCCTTCGGGCACTGTGATTTCAAATACCGCAACGGTTTTGAGCACTACGGAGGGTCTGACAGACCCGAGAAGTGCAAACAATTCTTCTACAGGTACCGCTAACGTGCTCGGCGCTACAGTAGAAGACTGCACCCTTGATTGTCCGGCGAATATCGTAGTTACTGCTAACACGACGCAAGGTGGACAGCCAGGTGCGTTCGTGTCATTCGGCGCGGCCACCGGGGCGGGTAATTGTGGCTCTATTTCGAATAGTCCAGCCTCAGGATCGTTCTTTACTGTTGGTACACATTCGATCATCTCGAGCGCCGAAGCTGGGGATAGCTGCACGTTTAGTGTCACAGTCCTTGACACGGCTCCTCCGACAATCATGTGCCCAGCAAATGTAACCGCGACCGCACCGGCTGGGTCGACAGATTTCACCTTGACTGTGCCAGACGGACAACCCGATGGAACGGGCAATCCAATAGTTAGTGCTTCCGGCGGCGGAGTCGTCACATCCGTCCGAAGTGACGATACCCCTGCTGAGTACGATGAGAATGGCACTATCGTTACTCCAGCAGTGGTCCATGCGTTAACAGATCCCTATCCAATAGGGACCACAGGTATTTTCCGGACAGTAACTGACGCGGGAGGGCGCACTGCGAGCTGTTCCCAGACGGTTACTATTGTCCTGGCAGATGCAAGACCTGCTATCACAATTTCCTGCCCGGCGAATGTGTCCGTCGAGGCTCCGGCCAATTCTTGTTCGGCAACAGTTCCTTCAGGAACTATCGGCACTCCAACAACAAATCTGACGGATAGCAATGTGGAGGTAGTCAGTGTACGCAGCGATGGTCAGTCGCTATCAGATCCATTCCCGGCCGGTACGACTCTGATTACCTGGACAGCTACTGATACCTTGGGCGGCACGTCCGCTTCATGTCAGCAGAGCGTTACGGTCACAGTGTCGAACAGCGGCGATACTACTCCACCAACACTGATTGTTCCGGCAAACGTGACCACAACCACAGCTTCCTGTACAGCCACTCTTGATGACGAACTCGGCACGGCTCAGGCTTCAGACAGTGGCTCATGTGGCGGCTCGGTGACAATCACTCGCACGGGCGTCCCGGCCAACTTTGTGTTCCCGACCGGAACGACAACGATTATCTATACAGCAACAGATGCCGCAGGTAACACGGCAACGGGAGTTCAACTAGTAACCGTGACGGAGAGTCCGGCAATTCCGCCCACCATCACTGCTCCGGCAGATGTGATTGCGTACACGGGCGCGGGTGCGACGAGTTGCGGCACGGTTGTAAGTGATGCGACTCTCGGAACTCCTACCGCCGCCGACAATTGTTCGCTTGCGTCAGTAACGCGGACGGGTGTTCCGGCTGGCAACGTATTCCCGAAAGGAACCACAACCATTACTTACAGGGCGACCGATGCCTCTGGAAATTTTGCGGAAGCCACTCAGTTGGTGACCGTGATCGACAATACACCGCCAGTAATTAGTTGTCCGGCTAGCATCACGCTCGAGCCAACGTGTCCGACAGGCGCCATTGCAACGTGGACGCCGCCAGTCGGCACAGATAACTGTCCGGGAGCAGTAACTACTCGGACTGCTGGTGGCGCCCCGGGTACAGTGTTCCCAATTGGCACGACAACTGTGACCTACTCAGTTACCGATGCCGCTGGAAATGGACCGGTTAGTTGCAGCTTCACGGTGACTGTGAAAACACCTCAGCAGGTCATTGCGGATCTGCAGGCAGCAGTCAACGCTTCCAACCTGACGGGTACTCAGAAGAACGGGTTACTGTCGAAGCTCAGTGCGGCGCTTCAGGGTATAAACAACAACCAGCCTAATGTGGCTTGTCCAAAACTGAGCGATTTCATAAACTCCGTTCAGAATTTGGTAAGCCACGGAGATTTGTCGTCAACAACCGGCAATGCGTGGATTCTTTCAGCCAACCACGTGCGGAATACGATTGGCTGCACGAGCCTTCCTTGCTCATAGCTATACGGAACTTATTAAGACCTCGAGGGAGTTGCCTTTTCCGAAACTCCTTCGAGGTCAATCCAGCGGTCTAGTAGTAACAATCTTCCAATGGGTGCTTAGCACAGTAGAACGATTTTATTTAGAGAGACGGGGATATTTGGCGCAACAGTGAACGGAACGCATCCGGGTTCTACTGGTGGCCCCCCAGAACTTCAAACCAAAAGGAGACTCCAATGAACAAGTTTCGGTTCACTATCAAGGTTCTCACTATTGCGACCTTCATGTTCGCGTTTGCCTCCATCGCCCAAGCGCAAGCATCGCGCACCTGGGTTTCAGGTGTTGGCGACGATGCGAACCCCTGTAGTCGCACGGCGCCATGCAAGACCTGGGCAGGCGCCATTTCCAAGACCGCGGCCTGCGGTGAGATTGATGCCCTCGATCCAGGTGGTTTCGGTGCAGTGACGATCACGAAGTCGATCACGCTCGATGGC
>Ga0068857_100004863_pt1 | contig 11393 bp, 11 predicted proteins | sample KBSCornC72_FD_66591 | JGI IMG/M metagenome (GOLD analysis project Ga0068857, IMG submission 66591) | Corn rhizosphere microbial communities from Kellogg Biological Station, Michigan, USA - KBS Corn C7-2 | ecosystem: Host-associated > Plants > Roots > Rhizosphere > Soil ...
TCCAGCATCTCAGCCACTTCCGGCTCGGCCAATGACTTCGGCAGCACTTTCCATGCCTTCGGCGACTCAATATTGACAGTAGAATCGTGATGAATTCGGCGGTCGAGCAGGAGCCACTTGTAGAATCCGCGCAGACAACTCAGCTTCCGCGCCGCACTGCGTGAGTCAATGGAATGAGTTCGTAGATGTTCGAGGAAAGCAGCAACATCCTGCTGCGCCGCAGTGACCAGAACCCCCTGCCGGCCTTCAAGAAACTCAGCGAACGTCTTCAGATCGCCGTCGTAAGCCTCGCAGGTCAACGGCCGCAACCCCTTCTCAACACGCAGATAAGCTTGATAGTCCTTCAGGAGACCGAGGTTGCTTTCAGTGGCCACACGTTCGATTATCCGTGCGTAAGAAGCTGAATTGAGTTCCCCGGCGGAGCAACAGAACCTCCTTCATCAAGGCATCAAGTTCGTCACCCTATTCTTCGGCCGATTTCGAGTGGTGGGCAATTGCTTTCACACGGTCAAAGACGTTGAACTCGCGGATCACATTCAGCCCCGTTCCAATGCCGATCTTGATCACATAACGCTCCGCCGTATCGCCAAGGCTGGCACTTTCTCGTGGCGTAAAGGCATCCACGGCAACGGATGCCAGCGCAAGACCCACCAGATTCGCGTAGTTCGGCATTTCGTGGCCATCGTCGCCGACCCCTACAAACTCGCTCCGCACAGCCCACAGGACCCGATCCTTCACGGGTCCTTGACTGAGTGGGAAATACCTAGGGTCCTGGTGCGCCAACGCCGGAACGAATGCCGTGGTGAAGAGGATCGTCGTGGAAATGCCAGCAGCGTTATATCCAACCCGTTCTCCAAAGGGCTTCCATCCATTCGTCGGAATGTCTGGCCCCGTCCCGGTTCCAACCTCCCAGCCGGAGACGAAAAGAGCCTTTACCGGCATCTGAATCGAAATTATGCGCCGGTAAGCGAGCCCGTACTTCTCTTTCGCGGTCATTCCCACAGAAAACTGCAACCTTACCGGACGTGCTTCTTTCTTCTCTGCTGGGAATACCGCTGCCTCCGACCCGGTTGGCATCGGTGAATTTGGCAGCACATCCTCTGCTGGATTCTGCGCTGTGCAGACGCACGTCGTCGCCGAAACAATCATTGCGAATTGCAGAATCCTGTTCCGCAGCCTGGGCCCCATTCATTGCTCCACTGTGCAGTAGCCTGTATATCTCCAGCGTGCCGTTCCCTTCATGAGCCCCGCACAAGCGATGAAGAGCCCACGTCCGCTTAGATGCCTGCACTGTTCCGGCTTTTCCCGCGAGATGTGCCTCATGTGCTCGACAGAGGGGACAACCGCAACGTCAAAAGCGGCATCCCTCCGCTTTCAATCAGCGCTTCAGAAGCTCCTTCATGCGTGTTTCGAGTGCCTCCAGGTCCGTCTCGCCTTTCAGCTTCGCGACCACGACTCCGTCGCGCCCGATCAGAAACGTGACAGGCAATCCCAAAACGCCGCCGTAGGCTTCTCCTAGTCTCGCGTCGCCCATTATCACCGGAACATCCAGGCGCAGCCGGCGCACTGTCCTTCGTACCGGTGCATCTCCGTCGTCCATCGAGATTGTCAGCACCTGCAGACCATCAGCGCCATAGTTCTTCTGCCACGCGTTGAACCTAGGCAACTCCACCTGGCAGGAGGCACACCACGTTGCCCAGAAGTTCAGCAGGACCACTTTTCCGCGGTATTGCTTCAAACCTACCCGGCGTCCATTCAGATCTGCTCGCACAAACTGCGGAGCCATCTTGTGCACCAGATCGGGCGACGATTGCCCCGATCCCTCGCATGCGATCGCCATCATCCCGCACGTCAGCAAAACCATTAAACGCCGCATGGCCCGTGAGCTACTCCCCACGTTCCACCGGATAACCCTTGCCCACCCAGTCATCGCCGAAGTTGTTCGCCAGATAGAGCGCTTTCACATTGGTGAACCCGAGATCTCGCAGCTGCTTGTACGCGGGTCCAATGTTGGGACAGCGGCCCCACGGACAGCATCCGCAATAAATGACGATCGGCTGATCCTTTTTGAGAGGCGCCGCGAGTTTCTTCAGCAGGATCAATCCGCTCGGCTGCGACGTCGGTCCCGCAAACCCCGAGTTCGGAATGTGCGCCTGCTGGAACATGACGAACGAGCCGACCTGAAACACCACCGGCCGATCTGCCCCGCTCGCCCTCAACAGCTTCACCAGCTCTGCTGCCTGAATCAACTGGTCCTGGGGTACTGTGCTGGCGCTCAGCGGCGCCGATGCCGGATTTGAGAACTGCGCCTGTCCGGCGCTCGCCAAGCCCATAAACAACAGAAAAACAATGCACTTCGACAACCGTCTCATAGATTTCAATAACTCCGGAGATAACCGTCTATTCTAGCTCCCGCTGCGGCGGAGCACCATGATCGTCGACAATAGAGTTGGACACTTTCAGCAAAGGATCAGATTCGCTTGTCTTCAACTCAGCTCGAAGTTACCCGCTGGACCACCGAACGGCTTCAACAACTCGTTCTTGATTCCGCCCCGAAAACCGCAATCTTCGACTGCGACGGCACCCTATGGGGAGGCGACTCCGGCAACGGCTTCATGGTCTGGACGATCGATCAGGGCCTCGTCTCCCGATCCACCTCCGACTGGATGGACACCCGGTATCGCGCCTACCTGGCAGGGGGTGTCAGCGAACTCCAGATCTGCGGCGATATGGTGCAGATGTACGCCGGCCTCCACGAGCAGGAGCTCCGCTCCGCCGCTGTCCGATATTTCAACGAGTTCGTCCGCCCCCGTATCTTCGCCGAGGTCGCCTCCCTTGTCTCTGCACTTCGCAAGGCAAACGTAGAACTCTGGGCCGTCAGCTCCACGAACGAGTGGGTCATCTCCGAGGGCGTTCGCGAATTCGGCATCCCCCAAGATCATGTCCTCGCTGCCGAAGTAAAAGTCGAGAACGAGATCATCACCAGCGAACTGGTCGATGTGCCCACTGGGCCCGCCAAAGCCGCGGCCCTTCGCCGGATCGGCTTGCCGCGTCCCGATGCCGTCTTCGGCAACTCGCTTCACGATCTCGCCATGCTCGAGATCGCTGCGCATCCATTCCCGGTCAATCCATCGCTCGGCCTCCTCGAAGAATGCGCAAAACGCGGCTGGGGATACTTCCGCCCGCGCGAAATCCTGCAAGAGCCTGCTCCAGTTGCCGGCGAGTAACTGTTCCGCGGTTCATGAAACTAATTGCCACTGGCAGTTTCAACTCGTGAAACCTGTTGCCCCGGTCACAGCCCGTGGGGTTAACGAGCATTTACACTAAAGGCGTGGAAGACCCGCAGCCCATTTCCAACTCGCGCCCTGCGGGACCCGCACTTCGCTTCGTCGTTGCCGGATTGCTGGTGCGCGACGGCCTCGTGCTGATTTGCCAGCGCCGCCCCGACCAGCCCATGGCACTTCAGTGGGAATTTCCCGGTGGAAAAATCGAACAGGGAGAAAGCCCCGAGCAGGCCCTCTCCCGCGAACTCCACGAAGAGCTCGGCATCAGCGCCACCATCGGGCCTCACGTCACCCATATTCGCCACAACTATCGCCACGGCGGCGCAGTCGACCTGCAGTTTTACGCCGTCACGTCATTCGAAGGCGAACTCGAGAACAAGATCTTCCACCAGCTCAAGTGGGTCAAACTCGAAGAACTCCCTGACTATGAATTCCTCGCCGCTGACCGTGGCCTCATCAAAGATCTCGCCGCGGGCAAACTGCTCTGACAACGCCCACTCCGGCGAATAACCGTGTTTCCTATTCCTTCACCAACCCCAACTTCACCAGGCTTTCTGCCGTCGCTACCACGCTCTCTTCCCGCGATCTAGGAGACCACCCAAGAACCTTTTGCGCCTTCTCGCTTGTCGCATTCTTCCACTTTCCAAGCTCAGGAATGATCTGCTTTACCGATTCATCTTTGAACCGCGCCAGCCGCACCAGCCAGTCGGGCAACTGCCGCGTCGGCACGCGTCGCGCTCTCTCGCCCATCCGCTCTTTCAGCGTCCGCGCAATCTCAATCAGCCACATGAAATCGCCCGCCACGGCCAGAAACCGCTCTCCCTTCGCCCGCGGATCGGCCATTGCCCGCAGGTGCAGGTCCGCAACATCGCGCACGTCGACAACCCCGAAACACATGTGTGGAACCCCGGGTAGCGCGCCATTCAGCATCTTTTCCACCAGCATGATCGAAGTGGCATAATCCGGTCCCAGCACCGGCCCGAACACACCCACTGGATTCACGACCGCTAACTCCAGCCCCGCACCTTCACGCACGATGAAATCCCACGCCGCGCGCTCCGCGAGCGTTTTTGATTTGGTATACGGCATCACATCCGCGCCGTCCGGATTGGTCCAGTCTTTCTCCGTGAAAGGCTCCGCTCGCTCGGTATGTCCATATCCAATTGCTGCAAACGACGACGTCAACACCACGCGCTTCACGCCCGCATCCCGCGACGCCCGCAGCACCCGCAGCGCTCCGTCGCGCGCCGGTACGATCAGCTCGTTCTCATCTTTCGGCACCTGCGAGGGAAACGGCGAAGCGATATGCAGTACATACTCACATCCGGAAACCGCCGCGGGCCAGCCTGCATCAGTCATCAATTCCGCCGCGACAAGCGAGAGCTGCTCACCCGGCTCCGCGCCTCCGTTTCGCAGCATCACCAGCACTTCGCCTTCGCGGCTCAGATTCCGTACCGTGGTGCGCACTTTGTAACCAGCCGCCAGGAGTTGCAGAATCGTATGGCTCGCGATGAACCCCGACCCGCCTGTCACCAGAACTGTACTCATACCCCGCCTCCTTGGATTCCATGTGTAGAACCGTTCTTAGCTCTCAGCTCTCAGCCATCAGCTCACAGAAAAGCGGTACTGCCCCAGCCGAATTGGTTTAACGCCGTAAGCACTGAACAGTGATGTCAATGTCCAGGGATCATTCCCCACAGCATGACCCCTGTCATCGCGATCACGATCAGGCTCGTGCTCCAGGCCACAATGTTCCACACTTTGGAATTCCGGTGCTTCCCCATCAGATCCTGGCGATTGATGAGCAGCAACATCAGAATGATGATCACCGGCAGCAGAACGCCATTAAGCACCTGCGAAAGAATCGCGAAGTTGATCAATTGCGAGTCCGGCAGGATCAGCACCGTAATGCCGCCGCCCGCGATCAGCACTGTGTACAGCCAGTAAAAGAATGGAGCCTCGCGGAAGCTCTTATCGACACCCGATTCAAATCCCAGGCCCTCGCAGACTGTATACGCCGTCGAAATCGGCAGGATGGATGCCGCAAAGAGCGATGCGTTGAACAGGCCAAATGCAAACAGGACGAAAGCGTAATCGCCCGCGAGCGGTCGCATTGCCTCTGCTGCGTCTGACGCCATAGCGATTGCGCCCATGCCGTGCACAAACAGCGTCGCCGCGCATGCCACCACGATGAACCAGGCCACCACATCCTGGAAGAGGCTTCCTACCGTCACATCGAGCCGCATTGCGAAGAAGTTCCGGGATCCTACGCCTTTCTCGACGATGGACGATTGCAGGTAGAACTGCATCCACGGCGCGATTGTGGTTCCCACCATCCCGATCGCCATATAAACGTAGGCCTTGTCCCGCCATGCCGACTCCTCCGGCGGACGGATCGTGGCCACCAGCGCCTGGCTCCAACTCGGTTGCGAAAGCACACCCGCAAAGATATAGGTGATGTAGACAAGAGATGCGACGATGAAGATCTTCTCTGTACTTTTGTAATTGCCCTTCACGACCATGGCCCACACCAGCGCGGCGCAAACCGGAACAGAGATGAATTTCGTCACATGGAAAAGGTGCAACGACCCGGCGATCCCGATGAACTCCGTAACTACGTTGGTGAAGTTCACGACCACCAACACCAGCATCAGGACGAACGTGAGTCGCAGCCCGAATTCTTCACGAATCAGGTCGCTCAGGCCCTTGCCCGTGACCATACCCATCCGCGCATTCATCTCCTGAACGACGGTGAGTGCGATGGTAATGGGAATCATCATCCAAAGCAGGTTGTAACCGAACTGCGCGCCTGCCTGGGAATAGGTGAGGATTCCACCCGAATCGTTATCGACATTGGCTGTAATAAATCCGGGGCCAAGAATGGCCGCAAACAGTAAAATCCGGTTTCGCCAGCGTCTCCACATGCGCTCGATTCGTTCCTATGGTGGGTTCATTTGCTCTGCCAAATCGACCATAACAGGCCTCACCACGATTGGCGAGTGACGATCCGAAAACTGCGAGGAGAGGTCTTACTTCGCGGGAGCGATGCTGTCTGCACTTACGCCTGCCGAATTCGACAACGTCCTTTGAACGAGCTCAATTTGCTTATACCGATGTACTTTGGTACATTGGTACTCATGACAGCGGAAAAGCAAGACCATCCTCTCGTTGAAGTCGAACGCGTGCAGACCGGCGTTCGCCTCGAAAAACGCATGCTCAAGGTCCTCAAAGCTATCGCCGAACAGAAAGACATGACGCTCGGCGATCTCCTCGAGGGCATCGTTCTCCACGCCTTCGAGGGCAAAGCGCCCTTCTCACCCCAGACTCTGAAAGAAATCGAGCAATTCAAATCTCTTTACGGAATGACTCTCAAGGCATCTGACAGCCATCACCTCAAGGAGCGCAAGCGATGAAGCCCGCACTAGGAAACCAGTTCGCAACCAGCATCGCGGCCGCGGCCGTACTCGGTGCATCCGCTCTTGCCCAATCTCCCGTGGCCTCAACCCAGCCTCTGCGCACGCAAACGTCCTTCGATCTCACCGTGCGCCTGTCCTACGCCCAAGCTGCACCGCTTTTCGGACCCGAAGGCGAACGCGCCTGGGCGGGCAAGCACTGGAACCCGCAATTTCTTTATCCGCAGCCTGCGCACGACGAACAAGGAGCCGTCTTCACCATCCAGCACGGCCCGGTCACCGCCACTTGGGTCAACACGCTCTTTGATCTCGAAGCTCGCCACTTCATCTACGCCTACTTCATGCCCGGTATCATGGTCACCACCATCGACGTCCGCTTTACACCGACCAGCCTCAGGGTTACGCAAGTCCACGTGGTCTACACCCGCACGGCCCTCACACTCGAAGGCAACGAGCACGTCGCAACCCTCACGGGCAACGACAAGTGCGCCGCTCAAGATTGGCAGCAAGCTATCGGCTCATACGTCGCCTCGCGCAAGCGTTAGGTCCTGGAACGCTCTGTTGGCCCGAGGTTCCCTGCTATATTGAATCGTCTTTGCGATCACCGCGCTGAATCACTCAAAAAAAGGAGCCGGAATGCCTCCCATCAATCCTTTTGAACCCTCGAATCCGATCCCTTGCGAAACTGAACCTACCTCCGCACCAACCCGCCGTAAAATGATCGGCACGCTCGCTGCCGCCGGCGCGATTCTCGGCCTCGATGCCACCGCCCCTGCTCAAAACAAAAAGAAATCCGCCGAACCACCAGCTCCCGCTATGCCGCCACCTGCCCCGGAGGCCCTCTTTGCCATGGCTCGCCTGCGCGACTACAAATGTCACCGCTCCGCAAGCTGGGATACCAGCGGCGGCAATGCCGATTTTCGCCCCGTCGATCCTGGAGCATCCCTCACTCTGCTCGACGTTAAAGGCCCCGGCGTCATCACTCACATTTGGTTCACGATCAACTCCAATGATCAGATGCACCTCAAGAACCTCGTTTTGCGCGCATGGTGGGATGGCGAATCCTCTCCCTCCATTGAAGCGCCGATTGGCGACTTCTTCGGCCTCATGCTCGGCGAGTACTTCACCTACCAGTCCGCCCTGCTCGCCGTCGCGCCGGTGAAGGCCCTGAACAGCTACTTCCAGATGCCGTTCGACTCCGCCGCCCGCATCACTGTCACCAATGAAGGCAAAGTGCGCACAAACAACCTCTACTTTGCGATCGACTACGTCACGGTCGCGGCACTGCCGCCGAATCTCGGCCGCTTCCACGCACAGTATCGCCAATCCGCTCCATGCAAGAAGTCTTCTGACACCAGCAGCAAGAATCTCAATGGCGCCGACAACTACGTATTTTTTGAAGCCACCGGTCGCGGACACTTCGTCGGAGTCACTCAAGGGGTTCTTCAGAACGCCGATGGCTGGTTCGGCGAAGGTGACGACATGATCTTCATCGATGGCGAGCCCCAGCCCGTCATCAACGGCACTGGCACCGAGGACTACTACAACGGCGCATGGGACTTTCACGGAGACGCATTCGCCAACCAGCGCCAAGGCGCGCCCTTCATCGTCGACGCCGAGCGCACCGGCGGCCGCTACTGCCTCTACCGGTGGCACACCGAAAGCTTCATCACCTTCGAGAAGTCCATCAAGGTCACCATCGAGCACGGGCACGCCAACGATCGCGCCGACAACTTCTACTCCGTCGGCTACTGGTACCAGACCGAGCCCCACGCCGAGTTCCCGCAACTGCCACCGATCGAAGCCCGGGTTCCGAAAGTGATCATGTCCTGAGCCCAAATCATCTCGGCTATGCACGATTTGGGTGCCCCATCCTAGACCACGTTTCTCGGCGGTTTAGGGTGGGTACAAACAATACCTCCCTCCCCGATCAATCCGTCACAAATCTGCTTGATTTTTTGCTCGACCATGACGAAGTGCCGTCTTCTATCTAAGAGGACAGAATGCCAACGCTGCTCCGCGACCTACGCTATGCCTTTCGTCAACTCCGTCGATCCCCCGGATTCGCCAGCACTGTTGTGCTCACGTTCGCGCTCGGCATCGGAGCCACCACGGCAATATTCAGCTGCGTCTATGGCCTGATGCTCAAGTCGCTCCCCTTTCGCGACGAGAGCAGCATTATCTCCGTGGCCGAAACCAACTCAGGAGTGACTGGCGGTCTTGAAGCCACCTACCCCGACTATCTCGAGTGGCGCGCGCAGCAGAAGAGCTTTGACCAGGTTGCGGCCTACTCGGTGATCAATCCCACCACTGTCTCGCTCCTTATCGATGGCCACCCTCAACAGCTCCGGCGCATTCTTGCCTCAGGAAATTTCTTCTCGCTCCTCGGCGTCTCCCCGCTCGCCGGGCGGCTCTTCGACGATCAAGATGATGCGGCCGACAAGGATCACGTCACCGTGCTCAGCGCATCCGCATGGGCTGCCTACTTCGGGCGCGATCCCAATGCGATCGGCCGCCAAGTCTCCCTCAACGGCACAACTTTCACGGTCATCGGAGTTCTTCCGCAGAACGCCGCCTTTCCCGCCGACGGCGAAGTCTGGCTGCCGCTCTCGCTTCTCGATCAGCCCACGCAGCAATCCCGCGTCTGGCACTCGGTCCGCGTCCTCGGCCGGCTTCGTTCCGGCGTCACCCTTAGCTCGGCCCGAGCCGACATGCTCACCGTCGCGCAGCGCATCGCCTCGGCTTACCCCGCCACCAATCGCAACGAGAGCGTCGAACTCACTCCACTGCACAATGAACTCGTCGGCAGTCTGCGTCCCGCCATGCTATGCCTGATGGGCGCTGTCGTTCTCGTCCTGCTGGTCGCGTGTGTCAACGTCGCCAACCTTCTTCTCGTCCGCGCGACAGAAACCCGCCGGGAGATCGCCGTCCGCCAGGCGCTCGGCGCAGATCGCAGCCGCCTCCTCCGCCAATTCCTCACTCAAACACTTCTCCTCACCCTCTTCGGTGGAGTGCTCGGCGTAGCGCTCGCAGCGGTCGCTATTCCCCTGCTTCGTGTAGCTCTCGCCCACACCGACGGCATCGATGCCGCACTTCTTCAGTCCATTAATCTCAACATTCCTGTTCTCCTCTTCACCCTCGCAATCTGTACAGTCACTGCGTTCCTGTTCGGACTCCTCCCCGCAACCCGAACCTCACGGCCATTGGTCGACGCCCTCCGAGCGGGCGATCGCGGCAGCAGCGCGCATCATCGCGGACACGCCGTCCTCGTTATCGTCGAAATTGCGATGGCGGTCGTCGTCGTCTTCCTCAGCGCTCTCGTCGTCCGCAGCTTTCAAACGCTGATGGCTGTCGATCCAGGATTCCGCACCGATCATCTGCTCAGCGCCGAACTCACTCTTCCCACTCCGCGCTACGCCGACACCAGTCCTCTGACGAACCAGTTCTACAAACAAGTTCTTGACCGAATCTCGCAATCCCCGGGGGTGATATCCGTGGGCACAACAACCCAGGTCCCTCTCCATCCGTCACAGGTCATGACGAGGTTCCTGATCGAAGGCGCACCTCCGCTCGCGCCCGGCACCTATCCTTACGCCCAGATCCGATACGTCAGCCCCAACTACTTCCGCACTATGGGCATCGCTCTCCTCAAAGGCCGCACCTTCATTCAGAGCGACATCGACAGCACCACCGGCTTCTTCATCGTCAACCAGGCCTTTGCGCAGCGCTACCTCTCCTCGCGCGATCCTATCGGCGCGAACATTCTTATCGGCGTGCTGAGCCCGAACCCCAGCAAAATTCCAGTCGTTGGCGTGGTCGCCAATGCCCGCGATCTCGGGATCGACAGCAATCCTGAGCCCGAAGTCTATCTTCCCGGCTTCGGCCTTCACGCCGTGTTCCTGGTTCGCTCCACGCTAGATCCGCACTCTCTGGCGCCGGTCATCCGAAATGCCGTGCTCTCCGTCGACCCTACTCAGCCCATCTATCACGTTCAGGCCGTCGACGAAGTTCTCTCCGACTCCGTCGCGCGCCAGCGCATGACCGCCACGCTCCTCGGCTCCTTCGCGCTGCTCACGCTCATCCTCGCAGCTATCGGAACCTTCGGTGTACTTTCCTACTCGGTCACCCAACGCACCCGCGAAATCGGAATTCGCATGGCTATCGGAGCCGATCGAACCCAGATCCTTGGCCTGGTTCTTCGTCGCGCCGCTGCACTGGGCATAGCTGGAATCGCCGCCGGATTGACCGTAGGTCTCCTCAGCGGCCGTTTGCTGAGCAGCCTGTTATTCCAGACCACAGCCACCGATCTCGCCTCTCTTTCCATTGCCGTGGGAGCCTTGATAGTCGTCACGCTGATCGCCGTGAGTCTGCCTGCTGCTCGCGCAGCTTCGGTCGACCCCGTAGAAGCCCTGCGTTCTGAATAGCATCCGGACTTCCTTTCTCTGTTTATTCTGATAGTTCTGTTTATACAGAAATATCTGATATACTTGACACATGATGCTCAGTAGCTCCATGCAGGAATTCATTCTCCACTGGGGAGAAATGGGCACACGCTGGGGAGTCAACCGCACCGTCGCTCAGGTTCACGCACTCCTCTACCTCTCTCCCGAGTCCCTCACCGCTGAAGAGATCTCCGACTCCCTCTCTGTCGCGCGATCCAATGTCAGCACCAGCCTCAAGGAGCTCCAGAACTGGA
>Ga0068857_100004865_pt1 | contig 11392 bp, 10 predicted proteins | sample KBSCornC72_FD_66591 | JGI IMG/M metagenome (GOLD analysis project Ga0068857, IMG submission 66591) | Corn rhizosphere microbial communities from Kellogg Biological Station, Michigan, USA - KBS Corn C7-2 | ecosystem: Host-associated > Plants > Roots > Rhizosphere > Soil ...
TAGGAGTCGAACCGAGCCGTGACGCTCGCGGCGGTGAAGCCGCGCTCGCTCGCAAAGAAGACGTATTTCCCGTCCGGCGAGATGTGCGGCGAATAGTCGCGCGCAGGCGTGTTGAACGGCGCCGGCAGGTGCTTGAGCGGCGACCAGACGCCATCGCGGTTCCAACTCACGTAGATGTCGAAGTGACCAAAGCCCTCCGGACGACCGAGCGATCCAACGAGCAGAAATCGCTCGTCGGGGTCGACCATGATGTCGAGATCGAGGAACGGGTCGTCGGGCTTGGTCCCCATGGCCGCGCTCAGGTTCTCCGGCTCAGCCCATTTGCCGTCGACGAGACGTGAGCGAAATGCTCTGATCGCGCCGGGCGGCGCATCACGCGTCGACGAGAAGTAAATCGTGCCGTTTCTCGCCACCGACGCACAGAACTCGCTGCCGTCCGAGTTGATCGGTTCGGGCAACCGTTCGGGTGGACCCCAGTTGCCGTTAGGCTGACGGCGGACCATCCAGATGTCGTAGTCGTGCTTCACCTTCCCGTTGACCGGGCGGTCGGAGCTCCAGTACATCGCGTTGCCGTCCGGCGAAAGAATGGGGTCGGAGTCGGTATACTCGCCCGAGAATGGAACGATCGTCGGGGGCGTCCACTTGCCACCCACCCAGCGCGACTCGAAGATCGCGTACAGGTACGAGTGTGGAGCGGACCGGCTGAAGTAGATCGTCTTGCCATCGGGCGTGAAGCTGCCACCGAACTCGTCGTCCGCGGTGGAGATGACGCCGTCGCCGAAAATGCGTGGCTCGCGAAGCGGCCCTGCGACTGCATACGGCGGATTCGCGCCGACACCTGACGATGATGGAGCCTGCCGGCTCGTGGCGCTCCAGCTCACTGCCATGCCGGCGGCGATTGCAATCGCGCTCGCCTGGCCTGACAAGCGCCAGCGAGGAAGGAATGCCCGGACTGCGATCACGGCCGAATCCCCAGAGCGACTGCGCCAATCGAGTACAGGTCCCCCAGCCCGTTACCCGGCTCGTGCAGGGCCTTCTCGAAGTCGCCGGTGGAACGCTTTCGCGGACCGTGCTCCGTAAACCCACCGCGCTCACTGGTGAACAGCAGACGTCCATCGGTCGTTAGGCTGGGCGATCCTTCTTCGGCGGCGCTGTTGATCGGCGCCGGGAGGTGACGGAGCTCGGACCACGTCCCGTCGTCACGACGCTGCCGCATGTACAGATCGGCGCGCTGATAGATCCCCTCGGCCGTGCCGAGCGCGTCGGGGCGCCCGAGCACCGTCACGACCATGTAGCGCTCGTCCCGGCGGACGGTCAGGCCAAGCTCGTAGCTAGTGGAGTCGGCGTCTATCGCGACCGGCTCCGACCACCCACTCCCGACCGGCTCGGCCCGAACGACCTGGGGCCGCTGCCCGTCCGTCACGAAGAACAGCACGCCAGCCGTTGTCACCGACGGCCATAGCTCGTTCGCATTCGTGTTGATCGGAGCCGGAAGGTGGCGTGGCTCGCTCCACTCGTTCTCCTTCCGATCGACGGCCCACAGATCGTAGTCACGGCGCAGCGTGCTTGCCGAGTCGGCTGGTCGGCGCGACGCGAAGTACAACGTGTTCCCGTCGGGCGAGAATGCGGGCGTGGCGTCGGGATATCGACCAGAGAACGACGCGACTTCAGGTTCGTTCCACGTGCCGTTGACCAGGTGCGAGACGCAGATGACGCTGAAATACGGCCAGATTGTTCTCTTGGTGAAATAGAGCGTTCGACCGTCGGGAGACAGCGCAGCGTCGCGCTCGTAGTCACGCGTCGAGACGACGCCTGGTCCCACGAGTTCTGGCTCGTCGGTCCGTGACATCGAGCGCGCCGACGTCAACGCGAGCACTGCGCCGCTAGTGGCGATCAGTGCGAGCGCAACGGACGTGACTGGCCCAGGGCGCTGGCGAGATACGTGTGAGCGCATGTCGCTCCATGGCGTTCGTCGCAAGATTCGGCGGTCGAACACGTTGGTCGAGAGCCAGTTCGTTTCACCGAGACGGTCCAGCGACGCCTAACGACTCTCCCGCTTTCGTCAAGCCGCGTGATGGTGATGGACCTAGCCCTCGCGCTTCAGGCGCTCCCGACGGGCGCGCTCAGCGTCGCTCGGCGAATCGAGCCCGGTGTCGCCGATCGCGATCTCGCCGGCGCGCGCGTAATGCCCGATCAGGAGACCGGCGCTCGAGACGCGCGATCTGGTCAGCTCGTAGCTGTGCGGCGCGGAGCCGTCCGCGAACAGCTTCTTGCCGCCGCCGAGCACTACCGGAATCGTGAGGATGCTCATCGCGTCGACGAGGTCATTGGCGAGCAGCGCGTGTACAAGCTCCGTGCTGCCCTGGGTGACGAGGTTCGGACCGTCCGCTGCGCGCAATCGCTCCACATCGGCGATGTCTCGCAGCAGCACCGAGCCCTGCCAACTCGTATCGACGTCGCCCGAGCGCGAAACCACGTACTTCCTGATGTTGTTGAAGAGCTTGGCGATGCCGCCAACGGGAGCGCTTTCGTCGTAGTACGGCCAGTAGGCCGCGAAGATCTCATACGTCTTGCGCCCGAGCAGGAGGTCGCACTCCTCCTCGAAGACGTGGTCGATCTCGTCGCGGAACGCCTGATCGAAGTAGGGCATCGCCCAGCCGCCAAACGTGAACCCTCGGGTGGGATCCTCCAGCGGCGCACCCGGCGCCTGCATGACTCCATCCATCGAAACCTGGGCGCCGACGATGATCTTTCGCATGAATTACGCTCCCGTGCAAACAGAATACCGCGTCGCACTCATCGACCGCGGTCGCCGCTGCCTTGTAGACGTATTGATCGTTTGGTCAGGCGTTAGGCTCCGGCGTGAGTCGCGTTCAAGTCGACGGGCCATCAGCCGCATGATGTGGGCACTCGTGCACCGTAGCGGGCGTTGCAGCTAAACGCTCACCCGACGTATGAGAGAACAACGTAGTCCTTGCCGTCGAACATGAAGTCAGCTACCTCGCGCATGCCCATTTTCGTGTGCGCACGAAGCGACGCGGCGTTGTCGCGCCGGATGAAGAGAACGCCTTCGCGACCCGGCTCGAGTCGCCGCAATTCTGCGACCATCGCCTGTGCTAGTCCTTGGCCACGTTCTTCTTCGCTGACGCAGATGGGGCCATAGACATACGCGTCAGGCGTGGCCGGGTATGCGTCGAGCATCGCGCGAATGATTGGGACGTCGTCATTCATCTCGCGTGGACTGTTCATGAGGAAAGCGACGACGCGGCCATTTCGGCGGGCAACGATCAGCGGCATCGCGCGCATCATCTTCGCGACACGAGCGCCAGGCAGCTCGGCCGACAGCAAGCCGCCGAGTCCGGGCTGGTTTGCTGCCTGCAGCTCCAGGATACCGGTCAGGTCTGATTCAGTCGCCCTGCCGATGTCCACTCCAGAGATCGCCACGATCCTAACCGCTCAAGAGCCCGTACTCATCGACCGCGGTTCCCCTCTGCCTGTGCATTCGGCGCCTTGGGGCGCCGGTGGATCCTCACGCCACCACCGTTGCGTCGGCAATGGCCTAACGCGCGGCCACACCTCGTCGAGCGTGTTGCCGTCGTACAGCCGGCCGTTCTTCATGACGTACCGAATGCTGTTCGTGTTCTCGATATCCTCGAGCGGATTCCGGTCGAGCACCTGGAGGTCCGCGAGCTTCCCGACCTCCAGCGTACCCCGATCCTTTGCGTGGCCTATCGCGTCCGCGCCGAAGTACGTGGCGGCTCGCAGGACATCGTGCGGCTTCATCCCGCCCGACGCCATCATCCACAGCTCCCAGTGCACGCCAAGGCCCTGCAGCTCGCCGTGTGAGCCAAGTCCGATACGACCACCCGCGTTCACGATCTTCGCCAGCTGCTCGGCGTGATTCTTTGCTCGGCGTGATTCTTATAGATGTACTGGCGGGTTCAACCGATGAGTGCAACAGCAGATCTTTCAGACTCATCGGAGGTGTTGAGTGCAACAGCAGGAGTCGTCAGCGGCACCGCGTCGGTGGGGTCTCTCGGTAGCGGAGAGAACAAACCTGTGGGAGCGGTGGAAAGCCGGGGAGTCGATGAGCGACATCGCCCGCGCCTTAGGTAAGCAGCCAGGATCAATCTTCACGTTTCTGGCGGTTCAGGGCGGAATCGCGCGTCCGCCACGCCGACGTCGGGCGCGCGCGCTGACGAGTGCGGAACGCGAGCGGATCAGCCGCGGGTTGGCTGCCGGTCAGGCGATTCGGGAGATCGCCCGGGAGCTCCAGCGACCGGCATCAACGATCAGTCGCGAGGTGACTCGGAACGGGGGCCGCACCCGCTACCGCGCTGTCGAAGCCGAGGCCCGCGCGTGGCGGCGGGCGGAGCGTCCGAAGCGGTGCCGTCTCGCCCGCGAGCCGAGGCTGTGTCGCATCGTCGCGGCGAAGCTCGCGCTCGAGTGGTCGCCGGAACAGATCGCGGGCTGGCTCCGACGCGAGTATCCTAGAGACGCGCCTATGCACATCTCCCACGAGACGATCTATCGCACGCTCTACGTCCAGGCGCGCGGCGCGCTGAAGAAGGAATTGCTCGGCCATTTGCGGCAGCGCCATCCGTTGCGACGCAGCCGGCGCTACTCGACCGCTGGGCAGCGACGCGGCCGCATCATCGATGCGGTGCCGATCGCGGACCGGCCCGCCGCCATCGACGACCGCGCCGTGCCGGGCCACTGGGAAGGCGATTTGCTCTCGGGGGCGAAGAACAGCCATATCGCCACGCTGGTCGAGCGGCAGTCGCGCTTTGTTCAGCTCATCAAGGTGCCGAGCAAGGAGACGGCGGTGGTCGTTCGGGTGCTGACGCGCCACGTGCGCCGGTTGCCTAACGGGCTCATGGCGTCGCTGACGTGGGATCGTGGCTTGGAGATGGCCCAGCACAAGCGCTTCAGCGTGGCGACCGATGTCGCGGTCTACTTCTGTGATCCGCAAAGTCCCTGGCAACGCGGCACGAACGAGAACACCAACGGGCTGCTGCGGCAATACTTCCCGAAGGGTACGGATCTGTCGACCGTCACCCAGACGCAACTGAACGCCGTTGCGCGTCGTTTGAACATGCGTCCGCGGAAAACGTTAGGCTTCATGACCCCGGCGGAGAAGCTCGCCGAAACCGTTGCACTGACCGGTTGAAGCCGCCCTGATACCGTTGTCATTCCCTGCGCGCTACTCGAATACGACGGCCTGCGGACGCCACGTGTTCGGATCGTTCCAGACTCCGGGCCCAATGAACTCCAGCCAATCCGGCGTCACCTCGAGCATCACGAAGTCTCGCGGGAATGCCGGCCAGAAGAAGTGCACGGTGGCAGAGTCGAGGAATGGCTGCAGTCGCGGGTCCTTCGGATCGCGATGCACCGTCGCTCGGCCCATGATCGTCGCGTACGCCGCGCGCTGATTCTCGTTGAAGTAGAGCGTGACGAGCGGGTTCTTCGCGATCTGATCGACCTTCCGCGTCGACGGGCGGGTGAGAATGAAAACCGTGAATCGCTCGCGCGCCGTTGCGGGATTCTTGAGGCGAAACGCGCGCACGGTTCTGATGCGAGGTCGGTTGGACTCGTCGACGGTCACCAACCCGACGAACGACTGCCGTGCGATCAGCGCGTTGGCACTGTCGAGGACAACGGCCGTGTCGCGCGCGAGGCTGAGCTCAGCGCGCGGGACATTGGGCGTCGTGGCGACGGTGGTGGCGACGCGACTGTCGGGCGCACCACCGCACGCCATGCCAAGAATCGCAAGGAGCGAAGCGGTGGCGAGAAGAGAGATTCTCACGCGGGGATGATACGACAGGGCAGAGCGCCAAGCGACAGCCGCCCTGGTTCCCGCAGTGTGGCTCCCGGCGCCTTCTCCAACCCAACAACTATAGGCTCGCCAGGTGACGGCCGACATCAGAAGGGGCCGACTTGACGTCGGCCCCTTCTCGTCAGCGCCTAACAACAGCGCTACGCCTGGGCGGTGGCGCTAGGGTGACACTCGAGACACCGAGAAAGTCCACGTGACCGGTCCACCAGCACCCGGATATGTCGTCCCACCCGTGCCGCTCCAAGTGTTCCCGCTTGCGTCAAGAGAGCCCGACATCGTAGCCGATTCGATAAAGCAGGCGACGCCGTTGCCGGATTGCAGCACCCAATTCGTGATTGACAGTGAGTTGCCGCTCGCGGTCCCACTGACGTTCCAGGTACAACCCGCGGCGTCATTGAGAGTACCGGTGACTGTGCTCCCGTTCTGCTGCAGGACAGCGGAAACCGAACCGTAGTCGTACGTGCCCGACCACGCGCCGGCGAAAGAGCCTGCCGGTGCGACATCGCCTCCGACACTCGTGATGATGTACTGCGCCCACGCGATCAGTGGCTGTCCCTGCGCCGCCGTCAGCACGCCGTCGATCTCCACGAGATCGTGCACCTGCTGGATAAAGCCCTGGAGCACGAGAATGGCGTCCGCGGTCTTCCCCTTCGCAACCAGGTCGAGCGCATTGTTGATCTTACGTGTGAGCGCGTTCGCCTGGCCGCTGTTCACGACGTTGGAAGCGCGCAGCGTGTTCACGGCCGCTGTGAGCTCTGCGGCGGCGCCGCTGGCATCCAACCAGTACACGATCACCGGAACGGACTGCGGCGCACCGTCCGTCGCGGCGTGGAGACGAAGCACGTCCCACCAGAACGTCCCGTTGAACTCGGCCTGGAACGCGTAACTGCTCTGGAGCGGCGTGCCCGGATCACTTGGCCCCAACTGCGTGAAGCCCTGCGGCGATGCCAGCAAGTACTGATGATTGAGCCGCGTGCGGGTAAAATCGCCATTCGTGCCGGGCGGCTGTGCGGTCGCGGTTTCCAGCACCCACCCCTGCCACCCATTCGGCTCCAGCGTCGCGGTGAAACAGGCAATGACATGCGCCGCTGCCGGCAGCGGGGCGAGCGTACAGGAAGAGGCGGGCAGCCCGAGATGCGCATAGGGCGCAGGTACGTCGACGTCGCTCGGGGCCACGGGCGTCTCCGTACAGCCGACCAATCCAAGCAGCACCAGCGGGCCAAGTATCCTCGCCGTTCTCATCGCCGGCCTCCTTATCGCGGGGTTGAACTGGAACCGTCTCGCCGTCTCCTATGGCGCAAGACCGGGCCCGACCACGACATTTGGCTGATGCCGTTCCGCGTGAGCCCCCGCGTCGTAGCGCGGCGCGCGACAACTCGTTCGTTGGTTTCCGGAGCGCTTGGCGAGAGATGGAGCGCCCACAAACCACGCAGCCAGGTGAGGTAACGCTCCTCCTCCGCATGTTTCGGGGAGGTGACGCCCGTGCTGCGTCGCGGTTGATGGGCCTCATCTATCCCGAATTACGGAGGATCGCCCAGGTTCAGTTCCGCCATGAACGGGTGGATCACGAGCTCCAACCCACGGCCCTCGTTCACGAAGCCTATCTGCGACTGGTCGCGCACGAGCACCACACGTGGGACAATCGGGCGTGCTTTTTTGCCGCCGCCGCCAACGTCATGCGCCGGATTCTGATCGAGCACGCTCGCGCTCGAAACGCGCAGAAACGCGACGGGGCGACCACGCGAATTCCACTCGACGACACGTTCTCGCTCACACGCGAGCAGTCGGCAGAACTGATGGATCTGGATCAGGCGCTCACGGAGCTCGAGCAACGCTCGCCTCGTCAGGCGCGGGTCGTCGAGCTCCGGTACTTTTCCGGCCTCAACGTACCCGAGATCGCTGGCGCGTTAGGCATCAATCCACGATCCGTGGACCGGGACTGGGCGGCGGCGCGAGCCTGGCTGCGCTCCCGGTTGCGCGCATGAAGGACCGTTGGGAGCAGGTTACCTCGCTCTTCGCCGCCGCCCGGGACCTCGAGCCCGCGCAGCGTGAGGCCTTCCTTGCCGTCGCATGTGCACAGGACCAGAGTCTCCGTGCCGACGTCGACGCACTGCTCGCCGCTGACGTCCCCGACGACTCGTTCCTCCAGAATCCGCCGTGGGCCGATGCCGTTAGCCTGCCGACGATGATGCTGCAGAAGGGACAGCTGCTCAAGCACCGCTATCGCGTCGACTCAGAGCTTGCCGAGGGTGGCCAGGCGTTGGTCTATCGCGCGACGGACGAGTTGTTGACACGTCCCGTCGTCATCAAGGTCATGCGCGCCGAGGGCCGTCGGAATCAGCGACTGAAGTCCCGGTTCGAGCGGGAGATGAAGGCGCTCGCCAGCATCGATCACCCGGGGGTCGTGGGTATCATCGACGTTGGTGAATTGGAGGACACTTCGCCGTACCTGGTGATTCAGTACATCCCGGGACTGAGCCTGCGCCAAGCATTATCGCGCGGACCAATCCCGCCCGTGCGCGTTGCCGAAATCACCCGACAGATGGCGAATGCCCTTCACGCGGCCCATTCGGTAGGGATTGCTCATCGCGACTTGAAGCCGGAGAACGTCATGCTTCATTCGCGGGACGACGGCGATGACGTGGTGAGGCTGATCGACTTCGGCATCGCCAAGATCGACACGAGCGACTTGTCCCCGAACACCACCACCGTGACCGTTGCCGGTACCGTTCGCTACATGGCCCCGGAGCAGTTCGAGGGCAAACACTCCGTCGCGTCCGACATCTACTCCATGGCGTTGATCGTGTGCGAGATGCTCGGTGGTCGTCCTGACATTCGAACACTGCCCCGATCAACCACAGCGAAAGCCCGAAGGGCGTTGGAGGTTGCGCTTGCCCATCAGCCGGAAGAACGGCCGACGGATGTCCAGAGCTGGAGTAAGGAGCTTGCGCTGAGCCTCCGCTCGCCAAAGCGCACGCGCAAGTACGCGCCAGTAGTCACCGGCCTGGGCGTGTTGATGCTCGCCGCCTTCCTGGTGAGGCAATCATCGCGTGTCGAGGCGCTTCCTGTCATTGAGGACATCAGGCCATTCACCTTCGAGCCGGGAATCGAGATCGAACCCTCGCTTTCTCCGGACGGACGATATGTCGCCTATGCGGGTGGCACTCCATCGCGACTGTATCTGCGGCAGCAGGGGAGCAGGCCGGTTCCACTCGTTACGCCGGACACAGGTCCGCCCGAGCATCGTCCGCGATGGTCGCCCGATGGCACCAGGATCGTCTTCGATGCTGGCCGCAAGATTTTTGTTATCCCCGCGCTTGGTGGACAACCACGGCAGGTTGTCGGCGCTGGCTGGAGCCCAACATGGTCTCCGGACGGCCAGCGGATTGCCTATGCGCTCGACGACTCGATTTTCACGATCGACGTACGTGGCGGACGTCCCACGCCGCTGGCAGTCGTCATGGAGCCTTCCGAGCTGACCTGGTCACCCGACGGGCGTTGGATCGCGCTCACCGCCGGGAACGATGTGTGGGATGGTTTGATCCACATCGCCAACATTGCCCCCAGTCGAATCCTGCTGATAGGCACTGGTGACGGACGCGTGGTGGACGTGACTGATCGCAGCTCCATGAACGTCGCGCCGACGTGGACGCCCGATAGCCGACAACTGTTCTTCATCTCGAATCGAGCCGGCGCACGAGACATTTATCGGGTGCGGCTTGGCGCCGATGGCCGCGCGATCGGCCAGCCGAATCGCCTAACGACCGGACTCGATGCGCACACGATGGCGTTGTCGGCCCGTGGCGATCACGTCGTGTATGCGATGTATCGTGGGCGCGTCAATATCTGGTCCCTTCCTGTGCAAGGCGCGGCGCCAGCGAGTGTCAGTGAGGCAGTCGCGCTGACGACCGGCAACCAGCTGATCGAGAGCATCTCGGTATCGCCTGATCGGCGATGGATCTACTTCACCTCGGATCGGGCCGGGAACTCCGACATCTGGCGCGTCGCGCGTTCCGGCGGCGAGCCGACCCAGGTGACCAATGATCCAGCTGACGAGTTTGCAGCGGAGCAGTCGCCCGACGGTCAGTGGCTCGCGTACTACTCCCTGCAGAGCGGCACGCGCGACATCTGGATCAGGCCGACGGATTCCGGAGAACCGGTGCGCCTAACGACCGATGCGGAAGAGGAACACCAACCGCACTGGTCGCCGGACGGGAAGAGTCTGTGTTATAGCCAGGAGAGCCGCGCGAGCAAGTACTCCATCCGAATGATCCGACGGGACGAAAAAGGCTGGAGCGCCCCGACCACTCTCCTCGACGCGAATGGGATGCCCAACACCCTCCTCGGGTGCTCCGGGTGGCTTCCGGACGGCCGCCATCTCGTCGTACAGGACGGGGATCGCTCGCTGATCGCCCTGATGCCAGACGGCGGCGGCGACCTGCGTGTGCTTTATCGCTGGGACCCCGGCAGCGGCGTCGCGCAGCCGATCTGGGTGCGTGTCGAACCCCGAACCGGGACCATCTTCTTCCGCGACTGGCAAAGCATCTGGCTGATCGACCCGGCCAAGCCAGTACCTCGCCAGATCGCACGCTTCGATGACGTGATTCGACGGTCAACGCGGATCGAAATGGACGCCGACAGTGAGCGAGTGTACTTCACCCTCGGCGACCCGCAGAGCGAACTGAACATGGCGCGGGTTTCTGGATTGGCGAAAATACGTGATTGAGTAAGCCCGCTCGCTTCGGCGTTTTGGCACCAGACGTGTGAGTTCCAAACCGCAAAGTGTGCCAGACGGCGTTGTCGATGGTGCAGTTGGTGCACAACTCACGCACTGAAACTTGCGCCGAGCGCCACCATGCCGGTTAAACACGTTCGCTTCGGGAAGGGCTTCAGCGTCGTCTTGAGCAACAAGCGCGGTCAGGCAGCGTCGATGGTGATCGCACCGGGGGACTGCGAAGGCGGTCCCGACAACCGACATCGCGGTGCCGATCAGTGGCTCTTCGTCCTTTCCGGTTCCGGCGTCGCGGTTCTCTCTGGCCGTAAGCACAAGTTGAAGGCAGGCTCGCTCGTGCTCATCGAGCGCGGCACCACGCACGAGATCCGCAACACCGGCCGAACGCCGCTCGAGACACTCAACCTGTACGTGCCGCCGGCTTACCGGTCCGATGGCAACGAGCTGCCACGTGGACGCAGCTGAGGACCGCGTTCGATGAGCTCGATCGCCAGGCCGTCCGGGTCCTCGATCATGACCGCTTTGGCTTCGCCAAACGCATAGGGCCCTTCGATGATCGTCACGTTCGCGCGGCGGAGTCGCGCCACGAGATCATCGAACCGCTCGACCGTGAACGCGACGTGATCCAGTACCTGCCCGCGCGACCTAACGAGTGGCTGGTCGCGACCACATCGATCCCCGACACACTGGCGTGGATACCACGTCATGGTGCCGTTCGCGAAGCTCACGCCGCCCGATGGCTGACGCAGCGTACCCGCCGGCTCGAGCGATGGCCACCCGGCTTCGCCATACGGGACGTCGCATGGATCCCACGGCTTGCGAGG